>ERZ808270.1226-NODE-1226-length-11648-cov-10.448374_pt1 | contig 11648 bp, 9 predicted proteins | sample MGYA00521082_ERZ808270 | MGnify/ENA primary metagenome ERZ808270 (study PRJEB31516, sample SAMN03275594) | gut metagenome | biome: mammalia-associated habitat; material: feces | host: Papio cynocephalus | place: Kenya | collected 2012-07-27 ...
AAACTGCTGTGCTGCTGCGACCGTGCCGGACAAACCGCCATAGAGCATGGCCTGTCTCCTAACGCAATAGTAGGCGATGGAGACTCACTGCCCAGGGGCATACAGGAAAAATACGCCGGCATCTTCCACCGTGTTGAAGACCAAAACTACAATGACCTCACAAAGACCACAAGGTATGTGGCAAGCAGGGGCTACAGGCGAATCATGTATGTCGGGGCTACAGGCAAGCGAGAAGACCACACCATTGCCAACGTAATGCTACTGGCCACATATAGACACCGACTTGGAATAGAGCCTATAATGGTGACAGACTACGGATGGTTCTCCGCACAGAAGGGAACGCACGTGTTCAATGCCTTTCCGCGCCAGCAGGTAAGCATATTCAACATTGGATGCAAAGTCCTCAGCTCAACCGGCTTGAAATGGGAATGTTACCCATATGCGACACTATGGGAAGGGACATTAAACGAGGCCACTGGAACATCGTTTCGGATAGACAGCGACGGCACATATATAGTTTACCAAACATTTGACGCAAAATGACTGAATACTTATCAGAACATTGGCTGGACATAACCACAACCATTCTTGGCATAATATACATCGTACTCGAGTATCGGGCGAGCATCTTGCTGTGGCTCGTGGGCATAGTGATGCCGGCACTCGACGTGGCCCTATATTACAGCCATGGGCTATACGGTGACGCTGGCATGGCTGTTTACTACACTTTCGCCGCTCTCTATGGCTGGATTGTATGGAAGTTTGGCCACAAGCACAAGCAACAGGAGGGTGAGGATATGCCAATCACCAACATGCCAAAACGACTCTATCCCACAACAATTGTGTTTTTTGTCGCTGCATGGGCAGCCACGTGGTACGTGCTTAGCCATTACACCAATAGCAGCGTGCCTGTTCTCGACGGCTTCACCAATGCCCTAAGCTTCGTCGGCCTTTGGGCACTTGCACGAAAATACACTGAGCAATGGCTTTTCTGGATTGTGGTGGACGCGGTGAGCTGCTACCTATATATTGGCAAGGGCATTCCTTTCAAGGCATCACTCTATGGACTGTATGTTGTCATAGCAATAATGGGCTACCGCAAGTGGAAAGCAATGGCAAAATAGGCTGTTTTCATAAGAAAAAGCCTTACCTTTGCAGCCGCTTATGAAAACAAAAACGTTTAACAAACGCGACGCGATCGTTTTCAAGCACTTCAACCACAAGGGCTACAGCCTCTTTGCCGCTTTGGGCAAAGTAGTTGTAATAGGCGTTCTTGCAGTGCCAACGCTCACCTACGCCAAGGCTGGCGGCAAAGCCACAACGCCAAGCGAGGAAGGCGCAGACTCTCTTTCATTCGGAGAGCAGAGAATTGACGAAGTGCAAGTGACAGGATCGCGCGCTCCGCTGACAGCAAGGCAGTCAGCGAAAATCGTTGAGGTCATCTCCCGCGATGACATTCACCGTGCGGAAGCGCAAACCATCAACGATGTATTGAAATTAGCCACAGGCGTGGATGTCCGTCAGCGCGGTGGCTTTGGTGTGCAGACGGACATTTCCATCAATGGTGGCACTTTCGACCAAATCACCATTCTGCTCAACGGCATGCCGCTTGCGTCGCCACAGACTGGACACAACGCCGCCGACTTCCCCGTTTCGCTCGACGACATAGACCACATTGAGGTACTTGAGGGTGCGGCGGCAAGGATTTTTGGCTCTGCTGCTTTCTCTGGAGCCATAAACATCGTGACCACGCCACGACCTTCATCCCATGGCAAGAAAGGCTGTGAAGGTAAAGCTACTGTCGAAGGCGGATCTTTCGGTTCATTCGGTGGAGACGCAAGGGTGGCGGCCAGCTTGATAAAGCCAAGAAACGGCACGCCGGGAAGTTCCATGCTTTTCTCATCCCTTTCAGCGGGATACAACCAGAGCGATGGTGGCACAGCCAATTCCGACTTCCGGAACCGGCACGGATTCTATCAAGGACAATTCACGTCAAGGGTTGCCAACGTCAATTGGCAAGCCGGTATCACATCAAAGGACTATGGCGCCAACACGTTCTATTCGGCACGATTTCCCAATCAATATGAGTGGACGCGAAGGTATATGGGCTCTGTCAGCTTGGGCATTAAGCCGCTTGCTGACAAAGGCGGATTCATTAATTCATTGGAGATTGAACCTGCCATATACGCGCATCGAGACATAGACCACTATCAGCTGACGAAAGGCGCGACCGGAGCCAAAAACGGCGAGAACTATCACCGCATGGACGTGTATGGCGGTTCTCTGAGCGCGGTCGCAAGTTGGGCGGCCGGAAAGACTGCCATAGGAGCAGACCTACGCAAGGAGCATATCCTGTCTACCGCTTATGGCGAGCCATTGAGCGAAAGTGATTGGAAAGCCATAGGCAACACGACTCGCTCTTATGACCACATGGGTGACCGCACTAACACAAGCCTTTTTCTTGAGCATGATGTCATGATTGGCGGACTTACCTTGTCGGCTGGATTGATGGCAAACCGCAATACGGGGCTCGACAACAAGTTTCGCGTGTATCCAGGTGTGGACATAAGCTTCAGACCAGACGACCACTGGAAGTTGTATGCCAGCTGGAACAAGGCGATGCGACTGCCGACATTCACAGACCTATACACGAATAGCTCGGCTCAAAAAGGTGACATAGCGTTAAGGCCGGAGCGCAACAATACCATAAAAGGTGGTGTACGCTATCGCACGCTTGGTTTCGAAGCGTTGGCAAGCGCGTTTTACAGTCAGGGCCGCGACATGATAGACTGGGTGTATGAGACTGCCGAATCGAAAAGATACCAAGCCATGAACATCGGCAAGCTCAACAACACAGGCTTTAATATAGAAGCAAAGGCTAATCTGTCGCAGATGCTTTGTCAAATGATTCCTCATGATTATGAACCCTGGCTAATAACATTGGGCTATGCCTATATCAACCAGACTCACAAGACCGACAAAGAGATACACAAGTCGCTATACGCGCTGGAATATCTTAGGCATAAATTGGTTGCTACCATCTCTCATCCAATAGTGAAACGTCTCTCCGCGTCGTGGTCACTACGTTGGCAACAGCGAATGAATGGCTACCATCCATACACAAAACTGGATGGGAAAGTGCAATACCAGCTTCCTTACTGCACCATTTACGTGAAGGCCGACAACATCACATGCCACCACTATTACGACCTTGGCACGGTGAAACAACCAGGACTCTGGATAATGGCGGGAGCAAAGGTAAACATATTCTGACAAAAAACAAAATTACATAGCAAGCCCTGTAAGTTAATGAACGCTACATTAAACTTACAGGGCTTGAATTTTATGTCGCTTGCATGCAATCAAACAAGAGGTTACATGGCATGTACCTGCTTGGCAATTTCATTGGTTGGATCAACTGCGAGCATCTTCTCTGCCCACTGCTTAGCCGCAGCCTTGTTTTTCTTCACGTTGAACTCATAGACAATCATGTACTGATAAGCTGTCTTCAACATGGCTGTCTGGTTGTCTGAGCGATCAGCCTTCTGCTCAAGCGAAGCTGCGAGAGCCTCATAGAAAGGCTTAGCCAAGCCTTGCGTGCTCTCAGGATCAAGAGCCGACTGAATGCTACCACGCACATAGTTGATGAAGTTAGCCTGATCTGGGTATTTCTCTGTCAACTTAGCATAAGTGGCATCAGCTTTTTTATAAGCTGCAATAGCACCAGCCTTGTCACCAGCTTTGTGACGCTTAGTGGCAATCTCAATATACTGGCTTCCAAGGCTATTGTAATCTGAGAAGGAAGGATTCTCCTTAGCATCAATAGACTTTTCTACATATTCGAGAGCCTTGTCAAAGTCACCCTTCTCGTTATAAACGTCAGAAAGGCTCTTGTAAAGGATAGGCTTGGAAACAATGGCGTTTGCGTCAGCGTCAAGAGATGCAAGCGACTTGTTGTAAGCGTCAACGGCCTCGTCAAAACGCTTGGCTTGCTTTAACGCTGTGCCATAGTACGCATAGTCATCTGCAGTAATCGTCACGCTATCACTCTTATTGAACAAGCGGTCAGCATATTCAAGAGCCTGATCTGTATAATTTTTGTCAGTAGAGTTCCAGAAAACAAGACGATTGAGAGTATTCCACTTTGGATTCTTAGAGAGTCCGGCCTTGGCCACTTCAATACTCTTGTCCTTGTCACCAAGCATCCACTCAATTGTAGCATAGTCCTTGATGTCATTGTCTTCCATCTTAGTAACATCAGCCACCTTGCCATAATACTCCGCTGCCTTCTGAAGGTTAGGATTCTTAGTGTGGTAATAAATGCGAGCGGCAAGGGCATCCACAGGATAATCTGGCACTTGCTTACGCAAATCCTCAAGCGTGGCAACAGCATCTTCTGGATTACGACCACGAAGAATCATGGCATACTTATAATAACCTTCGGGATTCTTAGGAGCAAAATAGATGGCCTGCTGATAGTTTTGTGAAGCGCCACCAGCGTCGTCATTAGAAACGCAAACATCACCTTTCAGCAAGAAAGCGTCAGCATTCTTAGAATCCTTGGCCAAGGCATAGTCGGCAAACTGAGTAGCCTTTTCGTATTCCTTATTATTATAAAAAGCACGGCCGATAGCTATAAGAGCGCTTGGATTTTTCTTGTACTCCTTATAAAGGTCTTTCACCTGCTTCTCATAGTCAGCTCCCTTTGCCTTGATTATCTGAGTAGCCTGTTCAACAACAGCCTTAGTGTCTGTCTGAGCTGTTGTCAAAGTGGCCGAGCCAAACAACAAGGCACCAGCCAAAATAAATTGATATTTGTTCATAGCGTTACTGATTTTATTATTCTACTTACTGAATAAACGAAAAAGAACCAAAGAAGTTATGTATTTATAGATTCTATATCATTTATTGAACGGTATTAACATCTCTGACGTTTATATTGCCCAAAACAGGCAACAAACCTGTTTTCATAACAATGCGTTGTCCCTTTGGTCCCTGTATGAAATGAGCAAATCCCCAAGGAAGTCCTTGGCGAGGGTCATTCAGCAAGGCATAGATAGTGCGTATGAAAGGATACTCGCCACTGTAAATGTAATACTGGTATGGCTTGCGACTGCTCTGCGGCGTTGCAGGATGAATCTTGCTGAGACTCATCACCCTCACGTTGCGTTTAAAAGTGAGATTGGTAGTATCACGCTTGTCATTAAGCCAGTTGTTGCCAATAATTCCAATAGCGTTAGGATTTTGCTCCACATATTTAATCACCTCAGCAGTCTTATTAACAGCCGCAACATTCTTGTTAATGATTGGCTTGCCACCAAGGACGGAATCTTCAATGTAATGAACGGTGCTCGACTTAGGATTGTCGAAAACAACCGTTATGGTGCCTCTACCGCTTCGCTTGTCGAGTTGACTCCACTTGGTCACCTTGCCATTCATTATGTCTTGAACGTTTTTCACGGAAAGCAAAGTGTCAGTATTGCTCTTGTTTACGATAAAAGCCAATGCATCATAAGCGATGCTGAAAGAAGTTGGAAGATACTGTTTGGCTTTCAAACTTTGTTTCTCTGCTGGTTTAAAATCTCTTGCCGCGAAAACAAGCCATGCCTTGCCATGCAACAACATGTTGATGCCATCAGACTCATTGGTATAGATAGGATTGACCTTAGCGTCTGGATAGTCATGCTGAAACACCTCACGCTCTTCCTCTATAATAGGACTAAAACTCTCGTCAGAGACAAATGAGATAGTCCCTGACGAGTAAGTGTCTGTTCTCCCATCCTTACCCTTCTTGCCACTATTGCCACAAGAAGAAATAAGGATGGAAGTAATGGTTAATCCTACAAAGATGTAAGATATTAATTTCATGTTCAAATAAAGATTACTGCAATCTGAATGCCACAGGTACGTTGTACTTCACACGCACCGCCTGACCGTTCTGCTTACCGGGAATCCACTTAGGCATGCTTCTTACCACACGCTGTGCCTCACGGTCAAGTGATGGGTCAACCGAACGAGCGACCTGTACATCGGTGATGCTACCGTCACGCTCAACGACGAACGACACGACAACACGTCCCTGCACACCGTTCTCCTGAGCTACCACTGGGTACTTGATGTTAGAAGAAAGATACTGCATCAATGCAGAAGCACCACCAGGGAACGAAGGCATCTGTTCCACGACATCGAACACCTTGTTCTCAACCTCGGGCTTTGGTTCAGCTGCCTTTACAGGCTCTGTCTCCACACGCTGCGTAACTTTCAGGATTTCGCCCTGATCAGAATTACCCTTAACATCGAGAGCACCGATGGCTGTGTTGGTCTGCATCAACTGGTCTTGGGTCTTCATCTCCTCCTCAGGCTTCACCTCAGCGTCCTTCTTGATGACAGGAGCGGTGAACTTAATAGAAGACTTGACTTCCTTGACCACTTCTTTCTTTTCCTCGACTTGCACCTTGCGCTCCACCTTTGCCTCTTTTTTCTTAGGCTGGTTGAGTGCTGAGATTTCAGTCACAGTCTCATTCTTCGCATGTGCAGCCTGATATGCGTCATATCCGGCCTTGATGTAGAAAACTACTATGCAAAGAGCGGCAATAACCGCAATTGTAATAATGGCTTTTAAGTTTCTCGAACCTGTCTGGGTACGGAGCTTGTAGGCACCATACTCTTTGTTTCTTCCTTCGAAGATAAGGTCACACCAGCCATTCCTTGTTAAATCAATTTGTGCCATTTTTTTAACCTTTCTTTTAGCTATGTTACCTTATAACTTGACGTTGTTTTCCTTGAGAAGCTTCAAGTCGTTATCATTAATTTTATCAATCACGTACTTACCGATTGTGCAGATGTTCATTTCATCCAAGGCATCGACAAGGTTCTTGTAAGTAGCGTTGTCAGTAGCCTTAATGATAATGGTCAGAGTATTGATTCTCTTACCGTTTATCTCACCTGCCTTGATTTTGGAGAGCTCGACATTATACACGGAATCCGACATTTTCAATTTTGGATCCGGATTATCATGCTTTTTGTCAAGTTCCTGTTTGGCCTTCATCACGTCGATTGTTGGCGTAGTTCCGTCCTCGGTAGTGTGGTTGATGATGACATCGCGAATACCCTTTGCGCCCCAAGTGGTCTTTTTCAAGCACTTAGGATCCTCTGGCTTCACGAGTCCTGCCACATAGTAAATCTGGTTGTCGGCAGCGCAGTAGATCGTAATAGTATACGATTCCTTTGTCACCGTCTTGTCCTGATCCGTAATGTTCTTATCGTTACTTGGCATACTCAATTCCATCGTCTGCGGCTTAGCGAGAGACGTACAGAGCATGAAGAACGTGATAAGAAGCATCATCATGTCCACCATAGGCGTGAAGTCCACGCGGACATTCATCTTCTTCTGTTTCGATTTTCCTGCTGACATCTTTAATCCTCCGCTTTCTTGTATTGAGTAATCAGATAGTAACGGTTCTCACTCATATCCTGCAGCTCGCTCATTATCTTCTTTACAGTCTTGTAAGGAGTCTTCTCGTCTGCCTTGATTGCGATCTTGGCATCGGGATTGGCCTCATGAGCAGCTTTCACCCAGAGTTGGAACTCTGACATTGCGGCATCACCAGTCTTACCCTGTACAGAGTCAGTAGGGATACCGAAGTTCTTGAGCTCCGCGGGACGGGTATTCTTGTCGAGGCTCAGGTAAGCCTGAAGCTTCTGCATTGGAACACCCCACATAGGATCGTCGAGGAAAGCCTTCTGCTGTGCAGCTGAGAGCGATATGCCGAACTGGTCGGCCATGCTGGACAGAGCCGTCTGAGTGTCAGTGGTCTTGTCCATGCTCATGAAGATCTTTCCGTCATTTCCGACGAGGATATTCAGGACGTTTGTCTCTGGAACCTTGATTTCCGACACACTGCCCGGCGTGTTCACCTTCACTGGCTCCTGCTTGACGAATGTGGATGTCAGCATGAAGAAAGTCAGCAAAAGCACCATCACGTCCGACATTGGGGTCATGTCGATCCAGACGTCCGCTTTTTTGATTTTAATCTTAGCCATACACTAAAGAATTTAAAGTTAAAAGGCCAAGATGAATTAAGCTTCGTCGGTGTGGTTTGCTTCGTATGTCTGTGCGATTGTGTAACCTACCTCGTCGAGTGCGTATGTCAGCTTATCAATCTTGTTGGTGTAGAAGTTGTAAGCGATAACGGCGCACCAAGATGTCGCGATACCGAAAGCCGTGTTGATAAGGGCCTCAGAAATACCTGTTGACAGTGCGAGAGAGTCACCACCACCACCGGCAGCAAGAGCCTGGAACGAACGAATCATACCAGTCACAGTACCAAGAAGTCCGGTAAGTGTACCAAGTGTGACGATTGTAGCGATGATAGGAAGGTTCATCTGCAGAGTAGGCATCTCAAGCTGAGTAGCCTCCTCGTGAGCCTGCTCGATGCGAGCGACCTTCTGGCTCTTCTTCAAAGAAGCGTTTGCGCCGCTCTCCATTGCCTTGTAAGCGTTGAGTGAAGCGAGAACCACGTTAGCGACAGAACCCTGCATCTTGTTGCAAAGGGTCTCAGCCTTGTCGAAGTCGTTGGCTGCGAGAGCAGCCTTGATGTTGGCCACGAACTTTGTCAGAGAACCCTTACCGAAAGCGGTCTTGAGGGCGAAGTAGCGCTCAACTGCGAGGCAGAGCACTGTGAGCAGCAATGTGTGGATGATAGGCACGACATAGCCACCCTTGTAGATTGTACCGAAGATGTTAGCAGGAGCGTTTGCGTTGTCACCGCCCTGGAAGTTGGCGCCATTGCCCAACCATAGGTTGAAGATGCAGATTGCAGCGATGAAGCAGAGGACGATGATCCAGAATGCTCCTCTAATACCCGTGAAGCCTTGTGACTTCTTTGCAGCCTTGGGGGCTGCGGCTTTTTGTGTAGTTGCCATAGTACTTGATTAATTTTTGGTTATAAATTTATTTGATTGTATATATTGTTTCTTTAATCTCTCGCAAAGATAATAATTTTCTATATTAGTGTCACTTGTTTCTTTTATTTTAACACACTTTTTTTTAATTACCTTTGCAAAATGGCTATTTCAGCTTCTCGCAAGCATCTTTGATGCGCCTCAAAGCTTCTCTTATGTTGTCGTCGCTTGTGGCGTAGCTCATGCGGAAGCCATCCGGCTCGCCGAACGCGTCTCCTGCCACGGTAGCCACGTGAGCCTCTTGCAGGAGGTACATGGCGAAGTCGGTAGAGGTCTTAATCTTGTATTCGCCATAACCCTTACCAAAGAACTTCTTGCAGTGTGGGAAGAGATAGAAGGCTCCTTGCGGCACGTTGACCTCAAGCCCAGGAATTTCCTTGGCGAGTTTCACTATGAGGTCACGCCTGCGCTGGAAGGCCGCCCTCATGTCCTCGACACATTGCTGGTCGCCCTTGTAAGCAGCCAAAGCCGCGCGCTGCGCCACGTCGTTGGTGCCGCTGGTATATTGTCCCTGCAGCTTGTTCATGCCCTTGACAATCCACTCTGGAGCCGCGACCCATCCGAGACGCCACCCCGTCATGGCGTAGGCCTTGCTCACGCCATTGCAGATTATCGTGCGCTCTTTCATGCCTGGCGCGGAGGCTATGCTTGCCTTGAAGCCCACATAATTGATATGCTCATATATTTCATCCGACAGCACGTACATGCCGTCGTGCTTCTTCACCACCTCAGCCAGGGCGTTGAGCTCGTCTTGCGTGTAGACGCTTCCCGTAGGGTTGCTTGGCGAGCAGATGACGAGCATCTTTGTCTTTGGCGTGATGGCGGCCTCCAACTGCTCTGGAGTGAGCTTGAAGTCGCTCTCAAGCGGAGTGCGCAGCGTCACTGGTGTGCCGCCTGCCAACTTCACCATCTGCGGATAGCTCACCCAATAGGGAGCTGGGATAATAACCTCGTCGCCGGGGTTGACAAGTGCGAGGATGGCGTTGCACACGCCTTGCTTGCCGCCAGTCCCGACAATTATTTCCTTGGCGGAATATGAGAGGTTGTTTTCCTTGGCGAGCTTCTCGGAGATGGCCTCCCGCAAGTCCATGTAGCCTGGCACGGGTGAATACTTCGAGTAGTTGTCGTCAATGGCTTTCTTGCCTGCCTCTTTGATGTGGTCCGGAGTCATAAAGTCGGGTTCGCCGACGCTCATGTTGATGACGTCGATACCCTGTGCTTTCATTTCACTGCTCTTCTGCGACATCGCGAGCGTCGCAGAGGGAGCAAGCCTGTTTAGGCGGTCTGACAATTGTGGCATACTTATATATGTATTTAAACGGCAGTTAGCCTACCATATTGTTTGCAAAAGTAAGTATTTTATTTATTAAAACGAAGAAAAGCCATGAAATTTTACTCGCTTGAAACAAAAAAGTCACTTATTGTTAACAACATGGTAACAAAGCCTAACACCAAAGCTTTTAGTTGTTGTTATAGGTGCAGGTCATGCCCCATCCTGTCTCTCTTGGTGCGCAGGTATTTGATGTCATACCTGTTCGGCTCGACCTCTATTGGCACGTTCTCCACTATTTCAAGTCCGTAGGCTTCGAGGCCCACGCGCTTTGTCGGGTTGTTGGTCATGAGCCTCATCTTGTGCACGCCGAGGTGACGCAGCATCTGCGCTCCGCAACCATAGTCGCGCTCGTCGGGCTTGAATCCGAGGTGGACGTTGGCGTCCACGGTGTCAAGCCCTTCTTCTTGCTGGAGCTTGTAAGCGGCTATCTTGTTCATCAAGCCGATACCGCGACCCTCCTGCTGCATGTATATCACGACTCCCTTGCCTTCTTTCTCTATCATCTGCATAGCCTTGTGGAGTTGTTCGCCACAGTCGCACCTCATGCTTCCGAGTATGTCGCCCGTGGCGCATGACGAGTGAACCCTCACGAGTATTGGCTCGTCTTCTTTCCACTCTCCTTTCACCAAAGCCATGTGCTCCAAGCCGTTGCTTACCTGGCGGAAAGGGATGAGCCTGAAATGGCCATACACCGTTGGCATGTCCACTTCATCGCCCACCTCGATGCTCGACTCGTGTTTCAGGCGATAGGCGATGAGATCCTTGATACTTATGATCTTCATGCCCCACTCTTTCGCCTTTTCTTGCAGTTGCGGCATGCGTGCCATGGTGCCGTCGTCGTTCATTATCTCCATCAGGGCTCCCGCCGGGCGCATTCCTGATAGCTTGCAGAGGTCTATGGCAGCCTCGGTGTGTCCGGAGCGGCGCAGCACTCCGTTGTCCTGTGCATAGAGAGGGTTGATGTGTCCCGGACGGCCAAAGGTCTGCGGTGTCGACGCTGGGTCGGCCAGGGCGAGAATTGTCTCAGCGCGGTCGTGGGTAGACACGCCCGTGGTGCAGCCTTCGAGCTTGTCCACGGTGATGGTGAACGGCGTGCCGAGCATCGAGGTGTTGTCGCTCACCTGGTGAGGCAGGTCGAGCTCCTCGGCGCGCTGTATGGTGATGGGCGCGCAAAGCACGCCACGCGCGTTCTTGAGCATGAAGTTGATTTTCTCTGGCGTGATGGTCTCGGCAGGCGTGATGAGGTCGCCCTCGTTCTCGCGATCCTCATCGTCTACGACAATCACGAACTTGCCTTGCTTGAAATCTTCCAAGGCATCTTCTATACGGCTCAATTTATATTCTGACATAT
>ERZ808270.1228-NODE-1228-length-11639-cov-5.142869_pt1 | contig 11639 bp, 10 predicted proteins | sample MGYA00521082_ERZ808270 | MGnify/ENA primary metagenome ERZ808270 (study PRJEB31516, sample SAMN03275594) | gut metagenome | biome: mammalia-associated habitat; material: feces | host: Papio cynocephalus | place: Kenya | collected 2012-07-27 ...
CAGCGCCAGTTGGATATCAAGATGCACAAGAAGATTATTCCTTGTGAGTATTGCGGTCGTATCTTGATTGACCCAGAATTGGCTGGTGTTAAGATTGAGACTCCTAATGCAGAGGAGAAACCAAAGCGTAAGCGTGCTATCCGTAAGAAGAAAACGGAGGATGCAGAATAAAGTTAGGAGTTCTTTTTAAGTTAGGAGTTAGGATTTTTTTAAGTTAAGAGTTAGGAATTTTTTCCTACCTTCCTTAAACATAAAAAAGCTCAAGGGTGGCAAAATGCTACTCTTGAGCTTTTCTTGTTTAGGAAGGTCAATTTCTAACTCCTAACTTCTAACTCTTAACTTCTAACTTTTCACAGTCCTCTAGCCTTGTAGATTCTGTCCTTGGCATCGTTGATTTCTTGAAATTTCTTCTCTGCCGCTTTTCTGACGTCTTCTCCAAGGGCTGCGACCTTGTCGGGATGGTGCTTGAGGGCCATCTTTCGATAGGCGATCTTCACCTCGTCGTTGGTAGCGTTAGGGGAGATTCCCAATACTTTGTAGGCATCGTCCAGACTGCTTGAGGTCGAGGCTCCACTGCGTAGATTGAGCATTTGCTCAAGCTCTTCCATGGATAGTCCCAAGTGAAGGGTAACCTCCTTGAGGGCTGTGATTTCCTCAGAGGAAACAACACCATCTGCTTGTGCTATGATGACAAGGAAATTGAGCAATTGCAAGCGTTGCTCATACATCATGTTGGAACGTATCTGGTGACAACTGTCTTGTATCACTGTGCGGTATTCCGCCATGCCGATGCGCTTCTGTTGCTCGAAAAGTTTCAGGAGAATTTGTTCCCCTTGCTGTTTGGCTGCTTCCCCGAAGTTTTGCTGGAGGAATCGTCTTACTACTTCCATCTCGGAATGCATGATTTTGCCATCCGCATTGATGATGTAGGAAGAGAGAACGAGGAGCGAGAACATGAAACTGTTGCGCTGTCCCTCGTAGTTTTGCTGCTGGCTATAGCGATTTTGGCCATAATAGCCTTGTTGACTGTTTCTAGCTTGCCCGCTATAGGCACTATATGCGTCATCGTATTCCCGATTGTTGTAGCCTTCCCGGTTTACTTCGTCCAACCCATGGTCGAAGAGGGAGCCAAGGGCAAATCCGGCAAGTGCTCCTAGAGGACCTGCCGTCATAAAACCGAGAAAGCCACCTATCCATTTTCCTGCTGCCATATTATCTAGATTTTATAATGAATATAGCCCTGCTTCGTATGGATTTCTCTATTAGTTGTTGAAGTAATAGAGGAAGGAGGCTATACCAGAGAGGGCTGGCTTGCGTTCGCCTTCGATTTCGATGTCAAACTTGATGCTGGTCTTGCAGATACCACGGAGATTTTGGATGTCGTGGAGTGTAGCCACGAGACGGATGCGTGAACCGGTGATGACAGGCTGACCGAATTTCATCTTGTCCATACCATAGTTGACGAGCATCTTCAGGTTGTTGACTTCGAGGATTTGCTGCCACAAATATGGGAGTACGGAGAGGGTAAGGTAGCCATGAGCGATGGTGCTGTGATATGGGCTTTCTACCTTCGCACGCTCTACGTCAACATGGATCCACTGTGGGTCGAGTGTTGCGTCAGCGAACTTGTTAATACGATCCTGGTCTATTTGCAACCAGTCAGACTCTCCTAATTTCTCACCAAGATGAGATGCAAATTCCTCGTAGGAATTGATTACTAATTTTGCCATTTTCTTATTTATTGTATTATTTATTGTTTAATGTTTATTTATCGTTTAATGTTTATTTGTCATTTACTGTGAGTTAGATCCTAACAAGCTGTTGAACTCTTCACTCTCTAGTCTCTTCTGAAAATGTCACGGGTATAGACTTTTTCCTCTACATCATCCAGGCACTTGTCGTAACGATTGGCGATGATGGCCTGGCTTTGTTGCTTGAAAGCATTGAGGTCGTTCACCACACGGCTTCCGAAGAAAGTCGTTCCATCTTCGAGTGTAGGCTCGTAGATAATGACCTGGGCACCTTTTGCCTTGATTCGTTTCATCACGCCTTGGATGCTACTCTGACGGAAGTTGTCGCTGTTGCTTTTCATCGTGAGGCGATAGACACCGATGGTGCAAGGTCTCTCCTCTTCAGCCCGATAGTTGTTCTGGTTGGCATAATCATAATAACCAGCCTTGTTGAGCACACGGTCTGCGATAAAATCCTTACGAGTGCGATTGCTTTCTACGATGGCCTGTATCAAGTTCTCAGGAACGTCGGCATAGTTGGCAAGCAACTGTTTGGTGTCTTTTGGCAAGCAATATCCGCCATATCCGAAAGAAGGATTGTTGTAGAAAGTACCGATGCGAGGGTCTAGGCCTACGCCGTCGATAATGGCCTTGGTATCAAGTCCCTTCATCTCGGCATAAGTATCAAGCTCATTGAAATAGCTTACTCGCAGGGCAAGGTAGGTGTTGGCAAAGAGCTTGACAGCCTCTGCCTCGGTGAGTCCCATGAACAATGTGTCGATGTTTTCCTTGATGGCGCCTTCCTGTAATAACTCGGCAAAGGTGTGCGCAGCCTTGTCAAGACGCTCGTCTCCATTTGGACGGCCTACAATGATACGACTAGGGTAGAGGTTGTCGTAGAGAGCCTTGCTCTCACGGAGAAACTCTGGAGCGAATATGATGTTGTCGCAATGGTATCTCTTGCGTATGTTCTCTGTATAACCTACCGGTATCGTACTCTTGATGACCATGATGGCATCTGGGTTGGTCTTCATGACAAGTTCAATGACTTCCTCAACGTGTGAAGTGTCGAAATAGTTCTTCACAGGGTCATAGTTTGTCGGGGTGGCGATAACCACAAAGTCAGCATCCTTGTACGCTGCTTCGCCATCGGTAGTGGCAGTGAGTTGGAGATCCTTTCCTGCCAAATATTTTTCGATGTACTCGTCTTGTATTGGCGATTTGCGGTTGTTGATGAGTTCTACTTTTTCAGGAACCACATCTACTGCTGTTACTTGGTGATGCTGGCTAAGCAAAGTAGCGATGCTTAGGCCAACGTAACCAGTGCCTGCTACAGCTATTTTGATATTTTTCTGTGCCATGACTATATTGTTTTATCTATTTTTTATATTGTGGTATATCTTGCTTTTATCTTGCAGTATATCTTGCTTTTACATTGCAGTATATCTTGCTATTTTTATATCTTTGCAAAGATAGTATAAAATAAGGAGAAAACAAAGAGAAAGGATTTTTTTTTATCAAAAAATAACGAACGCTTTTATTCTTTTGGGGCGCATGGGAACACTCCTATGTCGTACAGATGGCATTCATTCACGTTAATCTTATCCTCTCGTAATTCTCGAATTTTCAGACGAACTGTAGAGTGGTCGGAAATTCGCAAAAAATGACGTGCGTAAAATCCAAGCTTTTTCCTCTCTTTGAAATGCTATTTTGTCAATAAATCTTCATATACAGGAATGTCTTCAATAAATAAATATTTTTTACCATCATAATCCATGCGGCAGATGTAGTGTTGCATGCCATTGCTTACGATGAGGTAATCTACATGGAGGAGCATATTATAGATGGTGATTTGGTCGAAAACCTTTTGGGTTATCGGGATGTGAGGAGCTTTGTATTCGATAATCATGCGTGGTTTCAACTCTCGGGAATATAATACGCTGTCAGCTCGGAGTTGTTTGTCGCCCACCTTAAGTTGCACCTCGTTGGCAAGGAGACCTGTGGGGTAACCTTTGTGTTCAACCAGAAAGTGGATGAAGTGCTGGCGTACCCATTCCTCAGGAGTGAGTGCAATGAATTTTTTTCTCAAAATGTCGAATATCATCGGGTGTTCTTTTGTGCCACGAAGTTTGATGTCGAATGTTGGAAGATTCAGTTTTATCATGTAAAATCATGTTTTGAAGGTGCTGGTCTAGGAGATTTACACCTTATTATATATATAGTATTTTGATTTCTGCATTTTATTCTGTTTAAGTTCAAAAATATTTTGTACCTTTGTGGCAGAAAAATTCAATGCAGATTTTCGGTTTGCAAAGATACAAAAAATAATGAAATGGCAGAAAAAAAACAAGCAATAAGTTACGAGTCTATCATGAAAGACTTGAAGGCTCGCAAGTTTTTACCCGTTTATGTGTTGATGGGTGATGAGTCTTATTATATAGATAAATTGTGTGATTATATCTCTGAGAATGTACTTCAACCTGAAGAACGAGACTTCAACCAGGTGGTACTTTTCGGTGCGGACACTACTGCTGCCCAGGTGGCAGACCAATGCAAGGGCTATCCTATGATGGCGGAATATCGGGTAGTGGTTTTGAAAGAGGCTCAAAATTTGCGAAATTTTGAAGCGATCGAGAAGTACTTCGAAAATCCTGTAAAATCAACCGTCTTTGTGATGACTTACAAAAATGGAAGTATTGATAGGCGTAAGAAGATTCTTCCTAGAGCTGAACAGGTGGGTGTTGTCTTTGAAAGCAAGAAATTGAGAGATTATCAATTGCCAGGTTTCATTGAGACATATCTTAAACAGCGGAAGGCGACGATAGAACCAAAGGCTACTCAAATGGTGGTCGACCATATCGGTGCCGATTTGCATCGATTGACATCGGAGTTGGACAAGCTGCTCATTTCTCTTCCTGAGAACGAAAAAAGAGTAACCCCCGAGATCGTGGAGAAAGTCATTGGCGTCAGCAAGGATTTCAATGCGTTTGAGTTGAGAAGTGCTATCGTGAATCGTGATGTTTTCAAGGCAAATCAGATTATCAATTATTTTGACAATAATCCTAAGGGTGGTTCGATCTTTGCTCTTCTCCCAATGCTCTTTTCTTATTTCCAAAATTTGATGATTGCTTATTATGCACCGAATAAACAGAATGAAAGTGAGCTTGCAAAATTCTTGGATTTGAAAGGAACTTGGGCGGTGCGTGATTATATCGCAGGAATGAGAAACTACAATGGCGTGAAAGTGATGGCGATTATCGACAAGTTTAGGGAGGTGGATGCAAAGACTAAAGGTCTGAATAATCCTAATACTTCGGCTGGCGAACTGATGAAAGAATTGGTTTTCTTTATTCTCCATTAAGAGGGTAGGGTAGTGATTGGTACTCTCTATGAGTTTTCTGACGAGTGCTTCTATTTTGAGATAAGTACTTCATGTCGTGATAAACGTATCGGATAGCATTTATACTTCTAAATATTCCCCAAATTGCAGCATTTTTCATTGAAAATGGATGCAATTTGGGGTTCTTTTTTGCCTATTTTGGGATGAAAAACGTCTTATTTCCTTGTTTTTTGAGCTAGATGAGCTTTTTGGCAATATAGTGAAATATGCTTTTAACTAGTTTGTTTATCAGATAGTTATGCAAAATATCCTATCTCATTGCTGGCGTATTTTCTTTCAGCTCCATCCTTAGGCTAGAATATCGCAAAAATGGAAAAAATAGCCATTTTGCGAGGTCTTTAGTTTTACATTAGCATTTGTTAGTATTTAAAATCGTAAAGTTTATAAAGATAAAGTTTTATAAAATAAATCTCTATTACGATTTATAAATATAAATACTAGAAAACTTAATGCTGTTTGTGAATGTCGAGATTTATATTTATAAATATAGAAATATTGGTTTAATTTTCTGAATGAATAAATATACATATAGCTTATTTTAAATATAACATATTGAAAACCAATGTTATATGTGTTATATATGATTAAATAACAAGGTGATAAATGATGAATTAACGTGTAAAGCTTGTATGGAAGCATAAATAATAAATATATCGTATGAGTAGCACTTTGAAATTCAGTAGATAGTTTAAATTTATTGAAGAAAATGTTTGTAACTATATTTTGTTGGTAGATTTATATAAATAAAGGTTTATAAATATAAACCTAAAAACCATCCATGTTAATCACAGAAGTTTATATTTATAAATATAGATATAAAGTTTAAAAATCTAAATATTTTCCTTTTTATTTGGTAGTTACCAAATTTTGCTTTACTTTTGTAAATGAAATCGGAAATCGGGGGTAAAAGCCGTTTGTTCGTAAATATATCATCAAAATTTGGAAAATTCCTTTGTAAATTTTAGAAGACAATGAAAGATAGAATTAGACAGCTGATGGAAGATCAGCATCTCACCCAGCAAAACTTTGCACAGCTTATCGGTACCACACCTGCAACATTGAGTAATATTTTCAATGGTAAAACCAATCCTTCTCTCGCAATCGTAGATGGAATTCATAAAAGTTTTCCTCAGGTGAATGTATATTGGATCATGTATGGTACTCCTCCTATGTATAATTCTCAGCAAGGAAAAGATGCTGGTTCTGGCACGATGAATGGTATGGAGGATAGTTTTCCTCAAGGAATGACTAACGGTTTAAATACAGAACGCCGTGGGTATGGCGACTCTCTGGAAGCGACGTTTGATTTTTCAGCTCCGACTGCTCAATCCTCCCCTGCTTCGCCATCACTCTTTGACACACCTTCTATGCATGGTGTTAATAATACACCTAAAAAAGAAGCTCAGAAAATGGTTAAAATAATTGACAAACAGCAACGAAGAATCACAGAGATACGTATCTTTTATGATGATCAGACTTGGGAGACTTTTGTCCCTAAAAAATAGGTTTATTTCATCTTAAAATAATAAAATATGTGTAGATTCTTTTGTGTTGTCAAAAAATAACATTACCTTTGCACAAAACATTCATAATCGTGATGAAAAAATACATTTTAGACTTGAAGGTCGTTTCTGTGGATTTTTTGAGTGATAAGCATGTGTTGTTGAAGCTTACTGATGAGAACCCTTTGCCAGAAATGCTACCTGGACAATTTGTTGAAGTAAAGGTAGAGAATTCCCCTACTACGATGCTTCGACGCCCTATCTCTATCAATTTTGTGGATAGAGTGCGTAATGAACTTTGGTTGCTTGTCGCCATGATTGGTGATGGAACTCGTCAATTAGGAAAGCTCAAGGTGGGTGATACACTCAATTGTGTCCTTCCTCTGGGCAATGGATTCTCCATGCCTAAGAAGACGGGTGAGAGATATCTTCTAGTAGGTGGAGGCGTAGGTGTCGCCCCATTGCTATATTTTGGCCAATGTCTTAAAGATGCAGGCGCCGAGCCTATTTTCTTGTTGGGAGCACGTAAGGCAACCGACCTCTTGGAGCTAGACGCATTTGCAAAGGTTGGACGAGTTTGTATTACTACTGAAGATGGTAGTGCAGGCGAGCAAGGTTTTGTGACGAATCATTCCGTTTTGCAGAATGAGCAGTTTGATATGATTTGCACGTGTGGTCCTAAGCCGATGATGCTGAATGTGGCTCGCTATGCCAAGAAAGCTGGCGTAGAGTGCGAGGTCTCCTTGGAGAACAAGATGGCTTGTGGCGTAGGTGCTTGCTTGTGCTGTGTAGAGAAAACCGTAAAGGGTAATCAGTGTGTTTGTAAAGATGGTCCGGTGTTAAATATTAAGAACTTGTTATGGCAAATCTAAATGTAAAAATAAATAACTTAAGTTTGAAGAATCCTGTCATGACGGCTTCAGGCACTTTTGGATATGGGTTGGAGTTCGCCGATTTTGTTCCGTTGGAGGAAATCGGTGGAATCATCGTCAAGGGTACGACGCTGGAACCTCGTGAGGGAAATGACTATCCTCGTATGGCTGAGACTGCGCAAGGTATGCTCAACTGTGTAGGGCTTCAAAACAAGGGAGTGGAGTATTTCTGCAATCATATCTATCCTCAGATCAAGGACATTGATACCAATATGATTGTGAATGTCTCAGGTCATTCTCCTGAGAGCTATGCGGCCTGTGCTGCGCATATTGACGAATTGGATAAGATACCAGCCATCGAGCTGAATATTTCTTGTCCTAACGTGAAGGATGGTGGTATGGCTTTCGGTGTGACTTGCGAGGGTGCTGCGAGCGTGGTGAAAGCGGTACGCAAGGTTTATCACAAGACGCTTATCGTGAAGCTTTCGCCTAATGTGACAAGTATCGCCGACATCGCTCGTGCATGTGAGGCGGAAGGTGCCGATTCGGTTTCCCTGATCAATACGCTCATGGGAATGGCAGTCGATATTGAGAAGCGTCAGCCGTTGCTCAGCATTCGTACAGGAGGTTTGAGCGGTCCATGTGTCAAGCCAGTTGCGCTCCGAATGGTTTATGATGTGGCTCATGCTGTCAAGATCCCTGTTGTAGGCTTGGGCGGAATCTCTTCTGCAAAGGATGCGATAGAGTTCTTGATGTGTGGTGCCACTGCCATTGAAATCGGTACGGCAAACTTTGTCGATCCTGCCATCACTAAGAAGGTGAAAGATGGAATCAATGAGTGGCTCGATAACCATGGGTGTTCGTCGGTACAGGAAATCATTGGTGCTATCAGTTAGAATACAAGATACAAAAACATTATAGAACGATTAAAATAAATATTCAATGTTATCTGATATAGAAATTGCAAAATCTGTGAAACTGCGACCAATCAACGATATCGCAGCAGAATTGGGAATCGAGGAGAATCAAGTTGAGAATTATGGTAGATATATTGCTAAGATTTCTACCAATGCCATTGACAAGGCAAAGTTTAAGAACCATCATTTGGTACTTGTTACGGCTATCAGTCCTACCAAGGCGGGCAATGGCAAGACTACAGTATCCGTAGGTTTGGCTCTCGGTATGCAGAAGATTGGCAAGAAAGCCGTTGTAGCTTTGCGTGAGCCTTCTTTGGGACCTTGCTTTGGCATGAAGGGTGGTGCCGCAGGTGGCGGCTATGCCCAAGTATTGCCTATGGAGAAAATCAACTTGCACTTCACAGGTGACTTCCATGCCATCACGGAGGCAAACAATATGATAGCTGCTTTGCTTGATAATTATCGTTACCAGCATGAGTCAGAAGGGTTCAAGTTGAAGAAGATACTTTGGCGTCGTGTCATGGATGTAAATGACAGAGGGCTTCGTCGCATCATCACGGGTATCGGCGATAAGAATGGTATCGAGACAGAGGCTGGGTTCGATATAACTCCTGCTTCTGAAATCATGGCTATCATGTGCTTTGCCACAAGCGTAGATGACCTTCGTCGCCGCATAGACAATATTCTTCTCGGCATTACCGAGGATGACAAGCCATTCACAGTGAAGGACATGGGAGTGGGAGGTAGCATCGTCGCTCTCCTGCTTGATGCCTTGAAGCCAAACTTGGTTCAGACTACAGAGGGTACTCCTGCCTTTGTACACTGTGGTCCTTTCGCCAATATCGCCCATGGTTGTAATTCTGTCATGGCTACTGCCGCAGCTTTGGAGTATGGCGACTATGCCATTACGGAGGCTGGATTCGGTGCAGACCTCGGTGCGGAGAAGTTCTATGACATCAAGTGCCGCAAGACGGGTTTGCAGCCAGATCTTACGGTTCTTGTCGTTACTCTCCAGGCTTTGAAGATGCATGGTGGTGTAGCCCAGGAAGACATCAAGAAGCCAAACATCGAGGGCATGGAGAATGGTTACTGGAATCTGGACAAGCACGTGAAGAACTTGCAGAGTTTTGGACAGACGGTTGTCATTGCCTTCAATAAGTTTGCTACCGACACCGATGAGGAAATCGAGGTGTTGCGCAAGCATTGCGAGGATATGGGCTGTGGATTTGCAGTCAACAATGCCTTTGCTGAAGGTGGCAAGGGAGCTGTTGAATTGGCTAACCTCGTGGTGAAGACCATTGATGAGCATCCTTCTGCCCCTCTCTATTTTGTTTACAAGGATGATGAGCCTGTAGAGAAGAAGATAGAGGATGTGGCTTTTAACCTCTATGGTGCAGGGAGTGTGACCTTGAGCGACAGTGCCAAGGCGATGATAGAGGAAATCAAGAAATTGGGTGCGGAGAAGTTCCCGATCTGTATTGCCAAGACGCAATATAGTTTCTCTACCGATGCCAAGGCTTATGGCCCTACCGATGGTTACGAACTTCATGTGCGTGACATCACTGTCAATATGGGTGCTGAGATGATTGTGGTCATCGCAGGTCCTATCATGCGTATGCCTGGTTTGCCAAAGAGTCCACAGGCTGAGCGCATCGACGTAGTGAATGGCGAGATAACAGGCTTGTCATAAGCTGCCTATAGAGCATCGGATAAAGGCTTGTCAATGATAAGCCCGTCGGATAGACATATATAAAAAGCCCTACTTGCTTTGATCATTTTCGCAAGTAGAGCTTTTTTTTCTTTTCTTTTTTTTAAAAAAAAACTACACGCCTACACAATCTCTGTAAGCCGCAGCTCAATGGTACATTTCTTGCATGGCGGTGGAAGAAGCTAGGCTGAATTCGCAGCCGCAGTACAACTGATTGTAGAACTCGTTGATTCGCAGAAGTTCGCCACGGCGATTCTGAAGGCCTCCTTTGCGCCAGTTCATGTCCCACCATTCCACATCTGGGCATTCTTCCACGGCTATATGGCCAGCAGCATCTATCTGCTTGATATTTTTCCATCGAGAAGAGGCGAGGGTAGTGGTGAGCCAGTGGAAACCATGCTCTTGGGCATACTTCGCCGCATGGGTCAAGCGGTATTGGAAGCAGACTGAGCAACGTGAGCCCCTCTCTGGCTCGTTCTCCAATCCCTTGATGGTGTTCCTCCAGTCCTCATGGTCGTACTCATCCTCTACGTAGGGTACGTCCTGGGCTTCTAGGAATCGCATCAGCTCATGCTTGCGAATCTTGTATTCCTTTTGCGGGTAGATGTTGGAATTGCTGAAATATACGGTAGGCTTCATGCCATTGCGAAGCATACATTCCACGATGGCTGCGGAACAGGGGGCGCAACAAGCGTGCAACAATACGGCATGACCTTCGGCCTTGCTCCCATTGGGTAAAGTAAGTTGTATGAATTTGTATTGTTCTTCTACTGGAATTTTCATAATTAAATGTAATTGAATTGAATCATAATTGTTTTTTTTGATAAAAACGAATTGGAATCCGTATGTTCGTGTATTTGTAGGGGTATAAAAACAAAAAAACAAATGGGGTACAGTCTCACGACAACCCCCATTTGCCCAAATATATGCGAAAACTGATGCAAAGATACTGCTTTTTTCTCAACTACCAAATTTTTCGGGAAGTTTTTTTGCGAAAGAGGAAAAATACTTGTTTTTTTAACTAGAAATTAACGGTTCGTATGCTAATTGTTAAAGAAACTATTTCTCCTTTAAGGTTGAAAAGAAGAGTGTGTCCTGAAAGGAATGGTAACAATCTCTGTTCCCTATAATATATTAAAAGGTGCTAAGGAGAAAAAGTAAGGTGATAATGTGGAAAGTTAGATGAGAGCTTCCTGTATATGCTTACAGAAAAGCGTATGAGAACGTACAGAAGAGGTGTTTTTGATAAAATTCTAATATTTTTCTAAAATCTTACCACTTGTTTCAGAATTATTTGTTACCTTTGCACTCGCTTAGAAGCATTTAAACAAATAACGTTATAACAATTTTATGAACTTTACACTATTTATCACCGTTTTGCTGACGGCTGTAACCTTGGTGGTGGCCGCTTATGTCATCGCTAAGCTTATCGGTCCTCGTTCATACAATCCGGTAAAGGGTGAACCTTTCGAGTGTGGTATTCCGACTCGTGGCAGCTCCTGGTTGCCAT
>ERZ808270.1229-NODE-1229-length-11630-cov-5.526134_pt1 | contig 11630 bp, 12 predicted proteins | sample MGYA00521082_ERZ808270 | MGnify/ENA primary metagenome ERZ808270 (study PRJEB31516, sample SAMN03275594) | gut metagenome | biome: mammalia-associated habitat; material: feces | host: Papio cynocephalus | place: Kenya | collected 2012-07-27 ...
ATGGCGTGTTGTTTCTTCTAAGGATTTTGTTTCACATCATTTGAAATAGAACAAAGCGAAGATTCTATAATATTTTCTGCTTTTTCTAAAACGATAAATTCACGTTGATAGACGAGTCGAGCAATCGGGGTCACCGCTTTTTCTAAATACAAAGATTTTGCTTCCTTTAAAGAAAGGGCGACTGTTTCTTGAATCAAGGCATCCCCTTTCGAAACGAAATGCACCGCTTTTCGTTCTCCTTTCACTTTCGCCAAAAAATAGTGATTGTTATTTTTACGATGAATTAAATTGTAGTAATCGATCACTTCTCCTATTGGGGCAATCACTTCAATCTCGTAACCGACTTCTTCTAAACATTCTCGCTTTAATGCCTCAATTAAAGTTTCGCCTTTTTCTACGCCTCCACCTGGCGTTTCGTAATAATCGCGATGCCCAAATAGGTCATCTCCATATAAATGATGAAAATAGAATTTGCCTTCTTCATTCATTAAAATGGCACGCACAATATTTCTGGATTCATAAATTCCTTTGAAGGGGTATTCGTGATCAAGATAAGAACCTAAGATTTTCACGATTAAACTTTAGGCTTTCCTTTAAAGAAAAGGAAGCTAATATAATGGCATGCTCATAAGGAATCGCCTAATTGCACTACTCTATCGAATCCTAGAACTAGGGCTAGCGATCTATGCTCTAGTCATTTTGATTTTGGGCGACAAAACAGATGCAAGTGGTGTCCAAAGCCTATTATATTTTGGGACGGAATGTGTTTTATTCACAATCGTTATTGTCACTTTAGAAGTGATATTTAACGCCGTCGATTTAGCGAAAAAAGGGCCAAATGGTATTGCTGCGTATGTTTATATGCCCCTTACCTTAGCAGTGCTAACTTTTTTGCTCGCTGATGCTCTTATCTATAACATCGGTGCCCCTTTTTTAGGCGGGTATGCCTCAGGCGAAGGTTTATTTAACGTGATTTTAGTGCATATCATCTTGCCAATTGTCTTTTTATTCGACTATCTTCTTTTTTTAGAAAAAGGAACCGTTTATTGGAGACACGCTCTTTATTGGGCGATTTATCCCCTCTTTTATTTTGCTATCATCATGAGTGCCCATTATATCTTCCAAGACAATTTTTACCCCTATCCATTCTTAAATAACGAAAAATATCAGGATTCGGCGGAAATCTTATCTGGGAATGTTGGTTGGAACGGAGTGATTGTCGTTCTATGTTCGATATTGCTTGGTTTTATCGCGATGAGCTTTTTGATTATTTTTATCAATAATGTCCTCGCTTTAAAATACAAACGCCGTTAAGCTTTCTTCCTTTTAATAAAATCTAATTCATTCACCTTAAGATTTTTGAAGTTCGAATTTTCACTCACTTTTGCAAAAGATAAGAATTTCCAGCAATCTTCTCTTTTGATTTTAATGACGTAAGTTTTGAAAACGCCGTTCTTATAATAGGTACGAAATAAATAGATCGTTTCTTCTTTTTCATCATAGGCGGCAAAATGAGGACGTGACAAAATGTCTTTAGTGACTTCTAGTCTTCTTAAGTAATCATGCGGAAATTCGAACGCGAATTTGTCAAGATGGTTCCCGCTCATATAGACAAAAACATCGCCGGGAAAAGAATACGAAAGCGACCGCTCGATGCTTTTTGATACGCGGCCTAGTTTGATGGATGAATCTGTAGATACCATAAATCTCCTAAAATGGCAGACATAGTTATCCCCATAAAGTAACTACGATTAGAACTCCTAATAGGCGAAATAAATGAGGAGACCATTCGCCTTCTGCCGAGGAAAGGAAAGCCCCTTCACTATTTAATAGTCACTATTTCTATCTTTTTACCAAAAAATTTTCGAAAAATTGAAAATTAGATAAGAACGATTAGAATTATACCCATGGAAAAATATAGCAAAAACTCCGATACTTCCTACGCATTAGGAACAACATTAACGTTCGAATTATTGAAGAGAAAATCGACTCATGCCAAAAGGATTTATATCTCTCCAAAACAAAAAAGGGATGCGACTTATGAATCTATCGTCACGTTAGCAAAGAAGAATCAAATCCCCGTGATTGAAAATAACGAAAAGATCTTCCGCCAATTAAGCGAAAAAGATAACTGCATGGTGATTGGAGAATTCCTAAAATGGAATGATTCTTTAAATAGCGATGAAAGTCATATTGTTCTTGTTCATCCATCGAACAAAGGAAATTTAGGAACCATCCTTCGTAGTGCTGCTGCCTTTTCATACAAAGGCATTGCAATCATTTCTCCTGCTGCAGACGCTTTCGATCCAAAAACGGTAAGGAGTTCAATGGGGGCTATCTTTTCTGTACCTTTCTCTTATTACGATTCCTTTGAGTCTTATCAAAAAGAAATGGGAGAGCGCCACTACTATCCTTTTATGCTACAAGCAAAAGAATATTTAGGGAGCGAAACCATCCTAAAACCATATTCCCTGATATTTGGAAATGAAGCGACAGGATTAGATTCTTCTTTCTTAAAAATCGGCACTCCTTTAAAAATACCGCAAAGTAGCGATGTCGATTCCCTTAATCTTGATAACGCAGTTTCTATTGCTCTATACGAATTTTCAAAAAAGTAATCGATACCACTAATTCGATAGATTCGATACTGATCTTTATTCTTCCCGTATCTTTTTTATCGGTCTTAATAAGCGGAAAAGGAAAAATGTGGATGATATATTCGCATAAAGAGGGCGCGAAAATAATAATTGGTAAAAGAAGAATATTAGGAGAAAGGTGAAATTTCGAAATTCACTATTGACGATTGGAAGCTCATGAATAAGAAGTGCCCCCATAAAGTCAGAGGCAAATAAAAACAAATACCCTAAAATCAAACGAACCAATACTTTTTTGCTCCGAAAGACTTTTTTAGAAATCGAAAGCCAGGAAAACAAGATTAGAAGAACGAAAAAGAAACCAAGCGAAATCCAAAACGAATAAAAAAGACTAACATCTTTTATGGAATGTATTGCATCAAATCCACCAAACAAAACGATCAAAGCAAGGGAAAGTTCTGAAAAACCAATAAAGAAATCAATAAAACAAAGGCACCAATATAAAATCTTATCGCCTTTATAAAATGCTGCTTTCTCGTTGACAAAGTTCGAATACTCAAATTCGCATAACTGCTTAGACGTGCAATCTTTATTTTCTTCGTAAGTCGAATGTAACTTAGTTATCTCGGCTTTTTCCCTCTCTTCCCACATCCTTTTTAAAGGCTTTTTCACCCCATTAGAATAACGAGTGATAAAGGACCAACCAAATATAAATGGAAAAATTAAAAAATCAAAAATAAACGTTAAAATATTTGTTGGGCCAAATGAAAAATTACCGTCTGGTTTTAATTGAAATGTACTAAAAAGCAAGGCAAACAAAGATAAAGACGCGAAAATAAGTAGATAACCAACCACAAAAAACAATAAGGTCTTTTTCTTCAAAAATACTTTTTCGCTTAATGATAGATAAATAAACGATCCTAAACTTAGTAAAAAACCTACAAGGAAAAATAAATAATATCCAAAAAAGAAGAAAGTATCTTTCGTGTAAAAAATTCTTTGGAAGCTAAGCATTTGCGCGGTTATTCCGCATCCAATAGAAAAAAAGTATAGGAAGGCCCCCGATGTGAGAAAGGCCCGATAGCGTTGTTCAGAATTTAGTAGATTCGTGTTCTCGTTGAGATATTTCAAATTTTGTGGATAAATCAAATCTTTAAAGCTCATATCAAATCAAAAACTGGTTTAAAATCCAACCAGCCCCTCCATTCAAAACCCATTTTCAAGCCTTTATGACTTCCCCCTGCATAAACTGCACTCGCGAGAATAGAACCCGCAACCAAAGAAAATATTGCAAGAATGCCCAAAACAACTGGCCCAATAGGGCCAAACAAAGTTGAAACAAAGGCTGAAAATTTACTAAGAACACTTTGAATAATTGGTCCGAATGTACTTGTATAAATTTTTAATTTTAAAACCTTAGCTGCCCGAATTGCTCCAATTAAGCCAATCGTAGACATGATTTGGGAATGGCAAAACGAAGTAAATGCTTCATAAATCTTTCGGCACGTTGGGCTATCTAAATAGATTCCAATAAACGTAACAGAATTCTCACGTAGAAGACCTCTATTTTGCGTAGAAATAGATTTCCTAACATCGTGATCGATAATTTCTACACGTGAAAACGTCTCGCTAATTTTAGTTAAATCAAGGTTTTTCAGCTTGTCTTGAGTGCTCTCTAAGAAAAAAGATCCGTCTTCGATTGCTAAAGTGCTATCCTTCATGTTTGCGAAAAGAGTGTCGACATCAAATTCGCTTTTTTCTTGGTGATTATTCTTTAACTGCTCGTAAAAATCGTCCTCTAAAACAAGAGTTTCTAGATTCATCTCTTTCTTTGGTGTGGCGAAATCAGAAGAAAGATACGAAGGCTGAAAGTAAGCAATATTAATATTTTTGTTTCTATTTTCCTTGTAGCTATCTTCAAAAATCGTTGCGACTTCTTCTTTCATCGCTTCTATTTTTCGATTCATAGGTGAATAGCTTAAAGCGCTAGTAGAGGTGAATAACGCGAAAGTCATCGCTAAAAATTTAAATTTGTTCATATTGTTTTGTGCTGGCAGCCAAGATGTATTGGCCAGTAGTAACTTCTATAACTATTTTCTTTGGCTTTCGTAGAAGAAAATGTTGCTAAAAAGTACTTTAAATATTGCTATGTCAAAGTTAGGCCTATTTCGTTCAGAGGTTGGAAACGAAGATGATGAAACGTAATCTATCGATAGCGGTTTTAGAATAACATAAAAACTTAACTTTTCAATTATTATGACTTTATTTGCTATTCTTTTTCTTGTTTTGTAAATATTTAATTAAAGAAGGAAAAGCAATAAATAATCTCGAAATAAAGCCACGAAAAAACACAAATTGCCTAATTTAGAGAAAAACACACAAAGAAAAATCCAAATCAAAAAAATAGCAATTTAATGAAAACAATGAAATGAAAACGTTATGCAAAAAAGAAAAGACAAGCAGCCATTTTGACTGCTTGTCCATTAGCGATAAGCCTTAGTTTCCTTTATAGGCATCGAGCATGATTTGCTCCATGTCTTTTACAAGAGGAACGCGTGGGTTCGCTGGGGTGCATTGGTCTTCGTAAGCTAGATAAGCGATGGTTTCAAGGTTCTTCTTCCAAACTTTTTCATCTGGAACAAGGCTATTGAAGTTCATATCGATACCAACTTCTTTTCCTAATGCCATAACCGCATCAGCGAGTTTCTTGGTTCCTTCTTCTGGGGTTTCCGCGTGAATACCGATCATGCGGCAGATTTCCATGTACTTCTTATCGCATTGATATTCTTCGTACTTTGGCCAGAGCGATAACTTGGTAGGAACGATTCCGTTATAACGGATGACATGAGGGAGAAGGATGGCGCAAGTTTGACCATGGACAAGGTGATATTCGCCACCGATCTTATGGGCCAAGCTATGGGTTAGGCCTAAGAAAGCGTTTGCGAATGCCATACCAGCGATAGTCGCGGCATTGTGCATCTTTTCACGGGCCTTGAGGTCATGCTTTCCATCTTTAACAGCGCGTGGGAGATATTCGAAGACGAGTTTGATAGCTTCTAACGCTAAACCATCGGTGAAGTCACTTGCCATAACGGAAGTATAGGCTTCAATCGCGTGAGTAAGAACGTCCATACCGGTATAGGCAGTGCTCTTAGCAGGGAGATTGGTCGTGAATTCAGGATCAACAATCGCGATGGATGGGGTTAAGGAGTAGTCGGTTAAAGGATATTTCTTGAGGTTTTCCTTATCGCTAATGACGGCGAATGGGGAAACTTCACTACCCGTACCAGAGGTGGTTGGGATGCAAATGAGTTTGCTCTTTCTGCCAAGCTCTGGATATTTGAAGGCACGTTTACGGATGTCCATGAATTTTTGCTTCAAGTCATCGAAGTTAACTTCTGGATGTTCATAGAAGATCCACATCGCTTTTGCAGCGTCAATTGGAGAGCCGCCACCTAAAGCAATGATGGTGTCTGGTTTGAAACTATTCATGAGCTCAACGCCTTTGCGGACGGTCTTGATATCTGGATCTGGTTCGACTTCCGCGAAGAGTTGATAGGTCACTTCGTTTCTTCTTTGCATGAGTTCATCAATAATCTTATTGAGGAAGCCAAGTTCAACCATCGAGTGGTCAGTAACGATGAAGACCTTTTGTAAATCTTTGCAGGATTTGAGGTATTGAATGCTATTGCGCTCGAAATAAATCTTTTGTGGGACTTTGAACCACTGCATGGTGTTTCTCCTTTTTCCAACTTTCTTGACATTGAGGAGGTTATGAACGTTGGTATTGCCTCCCACAGAGTTATGGCCATAAGAGCCGCATCCTAACGTTAAGGATGGTTCAAAGGAGTTATAGACATTGCCTAAGCCGCCGAATGTCGAAGGAGAGTTCCAAACGATACGGAGAGCTGGGCACTTATCACCAAAGGCATCTGCCATTTCTTGCTCTTTGCAATGGATTTCCGCAGTGTGTCCTAAGCCGCCGAAATGAAGCATTTCGTCACACATCTTGAAGCCTTCTTCCGCATCTTTGACTTTGTAGAAGCCAAGAACTGGAGAAAGTTTTTCTCTCGATAATGGTTCTTCTGGGCCGACTTTTTCAAGTTCAACGCCGATAATGGCAGTATCTTTAGGAACTTTGAAGCCGCTTTGTTCAGCAATCCATTGTGGGGACATACCGGCAATCGCAGCATTGAGTCTACCATTTTCAACACCTTCTTTGCCTTTTTCAACGCCAAACATGAACTTTTCAAGTTTGCGAGCTTCAGCTGGAGTAGCAAAATAGACGTGATAGCGTTTGAATAACGCTTTCATTTCTTCATAAATCGGTTCATCGATGAATACAGCGGATTCACTCGCGCAAATCATGCCGTTATCGAAGTTTTTGGAAAGGACAACGTCATTGACGGTCTCTTCTTTGTCGCAGCTTCTATCGATGTAGCAAGGAACGTTACCTGCGCCAACGCCTAAAGCTGGTTTTCCACAACTATAAGCAGCGGTGACCATGGCGTTACCACCCGTCGCTAAGATAGTAGCGACACCAGGATGCTTCATGAGTTCGCTTGTGGCGTCCATGGAAGGATGTTCAATCCATTGAATGCAGTTACTAGGCGCTCCCGCAGCAACCGCAGCATCGCGCATAACAATCGCAGCCGCTTTGGAGCTTTCTTGTGCTTTTGGATGGAAGGCAAAGATGATTGGGTTTCTTGTCTTCATGCAAATAAGAGACTTGAAAATAACGGTCGAAGTTGGATTGGTGACTGGAGTGATACCAGCGATAACGCCAAGAGGCTCGGCGATTTCGGTAATACCCGTGACAGGATCATTGGAGATGATGCCAACGGTTTTCGCGTGACGCATATTGTTCACGACATATTCGCAAGCGAATAAGTTCTTCGTGGCCTTGTCTTCAAAGACACCACGTTTCGTTTCTTCGATTGCTTTACGGGCTAAATCACCGTGGTGATCAAGACCGGCAACAGACATCTTAGCGACAATGTAGTCAATTTTTTCTTGGTCATAAGAGCCAAAATCCTCGAGGGCTTTTAGACCTTTTTTGACTAGTTCGTCCACTTCTTCTTTCGCGGACGGAATTTTCTTTTCCTCAGCCATTAATTTTCCTCCTTGGCTAGTTCTTCGTTGAGACGATGAGATAAGACGGCAAGCGAACTTGAAAGGTTAACGTTTTCGATGACGACGTTACTTGGGGCAGTGACATGGATTGGAGCGAAGTTCCAGATGCCTCTAGCGTCGCTTTTCACAGCCAAATCCACTACACCTTGCGCAGCATTCGCAGGAACGCAAATGATGACGATTCGACTAGCGAGAGTTGGAAAGATTTTTTCAAACTCATCTAGCGGATAAACCGGTTTCCCGTTGATCGAAGTTCCGATTTTTTTCGGATCGACATCAAAACCAGCAATGATTTTGAAACCCATCTCGCTAAAATTCGGATAACGTAATAAAGCTCCACCCAAATGTCCCGTACCGATAAGCACCGCAGTCGTGGTATCACGATACCCTAGGAAAGATTCAAGAGTTTCGATGAGTTTCCGAATATCACGTCCTTTTTTAGGGCGACCCGCTTCCGAGCAGATAGCTTGCAAATCTTTACGAATTTGCTCTTCGCTATAGCCAAGCTCTTTGGCGATTTTCGGGGAACTGATGGTCTCCATCCCTTCCTCTTGGAGTTCTTTAAGGTACTTCAGGTAAATCGGGTAACGTTGTAGTTGGTTTTTGCTATAGGTTTTCATCACGCCGTTCCTTTCAGTAATCTTTTACCGGAAATGATAATAAACTTCATTGAAAAAAATGTAAACTATTTCGATAAGTAATTACCGATATAAAAGTACTTTTTTTAAAAAAATTAGTTTTTATCGAATGTTTTTGCAATATTTTTACCGGTATTTTCTAAGCGCTTTCATGAAAATTGATCAACGAAAACAAGCTTTAATGTCTTAATAAAGGAAAAGATTTTCGTTTTTTCCTTTGCTCAGTGATTGCTTTCTTCATTAGCCTTAGCAAGATTTATCCCTTTTGTTTCCTTGACTTTCATCATCAAAACAAATAAGGAAAGAGCCCAGGCTGGGATGCAGATGAAGAAATAGAATAAGGATAAATACTTTAGTCCAACCACGTGAGGGGCAATTGCCGCTAAAGCTTGGCTTAGAATCATCCCCACGCCATAAAATAAGCTCCAACTAGCCATAATTGAGGCTCTTAAATTGGTCGGCGCGCTTTCTCCCGCCAAAAGGGAAAGAACGTCACCATTGCTCCAATCGGCGCCTAAAAGGCAGCCCAAAACTAAGCCAATTAGCCAAGTTGGCCAAGATAGCTGAAGGCCTAAGCAAAGAAGCAAATAGAAGACGGTACAACTAGATAGAAGAACGATGGAAGTAATTTTTCTTCCCCACTTATCGCTTACAAAACCGTATAGCATTGTGATAATCGCGCAAGTAAAAGGGAAATAAAAGCCGACATCCGTCGCCTCTGCTTGATTCAACCCGCCCATCCCCAAAAAGCCATTATTGAGAATAACCCCATATCCATTGCAGCATGCATAGCAAAGCTGAGCGATCCCCGTAGCAATGCAAATATAACGAATTTGCGGCGTTTTTAACGTATAACGAACGGCAGCAAGAAATCCGCCTTGTTTGGTGCTGATTTCTTTTTCTAAGGCAATTCGTTCCTCTTTGCTTTTTCTTAAATACGCGATTCTAGAATTCAAAAAGACATCACTTTCTCTCGCAAAAAGCAAAGCGATTAAGCTCACGATGAACGTCGTAACGGCCATCGTTAGAAAAATCCACTTATAGGATTGATAATCGTTTGTGTCCAAAAACAAACGACGCAAAAGCGCAACAAATACTAAACCGAGCTCCGCGACACCTTTTGTAACCGAATAGATCGCATTCCTATGCTTTTCAGGCGCAATTTCAAAAATATAAACAACTTGTTGGTCGGGGGTAACAAAGAAGCGGAGGGCAAACATCGCGATTGCATAAACGAAGATATTATTCGCGGTAAAAAACAATAAGCAGGATGCGGAAATCCCCAAAGTGTTGATAAATAGGAATATTTTTCTCCCATGGCGATCCGCCAAAGGGCGGTAAAGCAAAGATAAGATAAGCATCATATTGCTCAATAAGGTAATAAGGGATAGCTTGCTTAGCCCATCCCCTAGCATTTTGAGCAAAGCCTCTGGCCCTACCCCTCCATAAGCCGCGTTATTAAGAACCTCTAAGGAATAGCCATTGGAGTTGGCCCATGAATATCCACTTAATGCGACATTAAGTTCCGTCTGCAAAGAATTCGGGAGGTTCGTGCAAATTTCATCGACGATATAAATCAAAGCGAGAATAAAAAGCATATACCATAAATAGAAATGGCTCTTTGGCTTAGCCTTCTCTTTTAATAAGCGCCTAAGCTGTCTTTTCTCAAATGCTTCTTTTCTTAATGTCTTAGTTTCTACACTCATAATCGAAATCAAATTCATAATTCGTTGCTAAAGAGAATTCAGTAACAAAAAATTAGGAATTTTCACTTTCATGTTCATGAACTTTATAGTAATCAAAGAAAGAAAGCCTCGTCAATAGGAGGAAATTCCTTATTTTTCCGATTTGCTAAATAGCAAGTCTCCTCATGAGAATGAATCAAGCCGATTGCTTGAAGATAAGAATAGATAATTTTCGTACCTGTAAACTTCATTCCTCGTCTTCTTAAATCGCTAGAGATTGTATCGGATAGTTCGTTACTGCTTTTTCCTCTTTCTAATAAAATCTTTTTGCCAGTAAAGGACAGTAGATTTCGAGAAAAAGAAGAATACTCCTTTTCAATCTCTAAAAATAGTTTCGCATTGGATACGCTCGCCAAAATTTTTCTTTTATTACAAATAATGTCTTTATTTTTCATCAAAGAAACGATTTTTTGTTCGTCGAAAGATGCGACAACGGAAGGAATGAATCCTTTGTACGCTTTTAAAAAAGATTCGCGTTTATTCAAGACACATTCCCAAGAAAGCCCTGCTTGAAAGCCTTCTAGAATGAGCATTTGAAATAGATATTTTTCGTCTAAATTCAAAACGCCCCACTCATTGTCGTGATAGCAAACGTAAAGTGGGTTATTCGTATTACACCAAGAGCAGCGCTTCATAGCGATATTTTCTTCTCCAAAGCTAGCAAAGCGATTTTGTTATTCAATCCTCCGTGGAATCCAACCATTTTCCCATTCGCTCCGATAACGCGGTGGCAAGGAATAAGTATCACAAGAGGATTTCTTCCAACCGCTCCGCCGACAGCCTGAGAAGACATTTCTCTTATTCCTCTTCTTTTTGCAATCAGCGAGGCGATTTCTCCATAAATTAGTGTCTCACCATAGGGAATCGTAAGCAAAATATCGCTCACTTCTTTTTGAAAATCGCTACGAACTTTGAGACGATAATACGGTCGCCAAGATGGATTTAGCCCTGCGAAATATTCGTCAAGCCATTTCCGGATGCTTGCAAAAGCAGGTTTTCTTTCTCCATCATCAATTTTCTTAGAACGAAAGAAAGAAATCTCCACTAGTTCCCCTCCTTCATTCCTCAAAAGGAGATTATCATAAGGGCTAGGGGTAATATAAATTTCTTGTTCCATCGCTAAGATTATCTTGCTTTTTATAACGTAATGAAATCGCAATAAATTTAATTCTCGACGGATCTAGTTGCAATCAAAGCTTTAATAAAAACTCAATCTCAGGAAGGACATCGATTCATAGTTATTCTTGATTTAAATTAATGTAAAGCGACATTTGCAAATAGGAGATGGCGAAACTTGCTTATCACTCCTTTTATGTTCAATTGCGCTGTCCAATAAAGAAATCAGATCGTTTTTCATATGCCTTGTTTTTCGATGTTCCAGCTTTGCGCGAAGTCGCAGTAATTGGCATCACCGCTCAAAAAAATCTGAAACCTCACACAAAACTGAGAGCCGATTTCATAAAATAAAAAGTCTTTATTTGCACATGACTGATACGAAGGCCATCTTGGTATAATGTAAT
>ERZ808270.1232-NODE-1232-length-11615-cov-3.260554_pt1 | contig 11615 bp, 6 predicted proteins | sample MGYA00521082_ERZ808270 | MGnify/ENA primary metagenome ERZ808270 (study PRJEB31516, sample SAMN03275594) | gut metagenome | biome: mammalia-associated habitat; material: feces | host: Papio cynocephalus | place: Kenya | collected 2012-07-27 ...
GTCATCTTCTGCATCAGTTGGTCGATGAAAGGTTTCATCGCCATGATTTTTCCGCCTTTGGTAGTTGTCTTGGCGGAAGTCTTCTTGACTGGTGTTTTTGTGACTGGTGTCTTTGTGAGGTTGGCAGCGGCGGATGGTGTCATCATCGCCCCAGCCAGCAAGAAAGAAAGTGATAATACAGTTGTTCTCATTGTTATATTGTTATTGCTGTTAGTTTGCTACCTTAATTGTTTGTTACTTTATTATTTCTCAAGCTTTATTATTTCTCAAGCTTGTTAGCTACTGGTTTGCAAAATTAATAAAAAAAATGGCAACGGCATCAAGTTGGAGGGTGAAATGTGGAATGTTTTTTTGTGTAGAGTAAAGAAATGCCTGATAATGATGAGATTGCGTAAAAATAGGAGAAATGAAAAAGTGGAAGCCAATGCTACGAAATGGCGGGAAAACAAGCGTTTTTTAGCTGAAAAGCTTCTGAAATCCACAAAAAGCAGCTTCTAAATTTGGAGATATAATAATAATTTGTTATTTTTGCAATCACTTTCCATGGGGAAGTAAGCATCAACCTGAATAGAATTAATAAATATAGCAACTGATAAAATAGCACAACTAATAATGAGAACAAAATGTATCTTACTGATATGTTTGTTGCTGCAAGTCTTTTCTGTTAGGACATCTTTAGCTGCCCATGCTGCCAGTTCAGCTCTTGCCGCCAAGCATCACAATCTGGATTCTCTTTATGTCTGCCTGGATGAGGCCGTCCAGCAGTCTCCCCGCTATGTGGCGGAGCGAGAGAAACGCATCGCCAGGCTCACCCAGCAGTTCCGCTCCAGTCGTAACAATGGGGCGAGATACAAGTATGCCTTCTCTCTCTTTCGGGAATACAATGCCTACAAGAACGACTCGGCAGTGTATTATCTGAATCGCTGCATCGACATCGCCCAGCGCATGGACGACAAGCTGAAGGAGGGGAACGCCAAGGCGTTGCTCGCCTTCCAATGTTCTACCACGGGCGACTATGTGGAATCCTACAGTCTCCTAAGCAAGATGGACACCACGCTGCTGGATAAGGAGGGCTACTGCAACTACCTTTGGGCGGCGCAACATCTGTATAGCGAGTTGGCTTACTATAGCAAGGTGCCCTCGCTGAAAAAGCATTATGAAGCTACGGCGAAAGAGACAAGGGAACTCATCGCTAAGAATTTCGCTCCCAATGACGACCGTTATCTACAGATGATGGAGGTGGATGCCCGCAATGCTCGTCAATATGAGCGTGCACTCGCCCTCAACGACCGTCGTATGAGCCAAGTGAAACCGGGCAGCCACGAGTATGCCATCGTGGCTTACTATCGTGCCGTCATCTATAAGAACATGGGCGAAGACGAGATGGCGATGTACTATTTCCTCACCTCCGCCCTCTGCGATGTGCGCACAGCCGTGATGGACCAAGGTTCCCTGTGGGAGCTGGCCAACCTCTTGAGTAAGAAGCCTCAGGAGTTCAGTCGCTCGTATGCTTACATCAAGTTTGCATGGAGTTCGGCTGTCACCTTCAATACGGGGGTGCGCAGCCGTCAGATTATGCCTGTGCTCTCCACCATGGAGGATACTTATCAAGGTGAAATCACCCAGAGCAACAAGCAGCTCAAAATCATGATGGCAGTGTCAGTGATGCTCCTGCTGCTCGTACTCTCTTTGCTCTTCTATGTGAACAAGCAGCGCCAACGCCTAGCTTTGGCGCACAAGAACTTGGAGCGTGCCAATGAGCAGCTGGCTCGTGCCAACGCTCAGCTGGAGGATGCCAACAAGCAGTTGGCGCACGCCAACGAGAGCTTGGAGCAGTCGAACGCCGACTTGCAGCTCTCCAACGAGAACTTGAAGCAGGCATACGCCGAATTGGGCGAGAGCAACAAGATGAAGGAGGTTTATATCGGTCGATTCCTGCGCCTCTGTGCCATCTATGTGGATAAGATTGAAACGATGCGCAAGCGAGTCATCAAACTGGTAAGACAGCGAGAGTTTACTAAATTGCTCGATACGATGCAAACCGACCACGAGTACATCGGCGAACTATATGATTATTTCGACTCCGCTTTCCTCAAGCTCTTCCCTAATTTCGTAGAAGAGTTTAATGCCTTGTTAAAGCCGGAGGAACGCATTCTTTTGGAGGATGATCGCAAGCTTACCACCACCATCCGCATCTTTGCCCTCATCCGCCTGGGCATCGAGGACAGTTCGAAGATTGCCGAGTTCCTGCATTATTCGGTGAACACCATCTATAACTATCGTGCCAAGGTAAAGAACGGCTCCCTCTGTGATAGGGAAGAGTTCGAACAGAAAGTAAAGGAGATTGGAATGAAGTAAGGGAAGACTTCATTCAATTGCAATATAAGTAAAAAAGTCCCGATGCTGCAAGATGCTGCATCGGGACTTTTTTACTTCTTTTTATTTCTTACTTCTTTTACCCTTTCTTACTTCAGTTCAAAGGACTTCTTGAGCTTCAGGTTGTCGGCGGCATTGCCTACCCAAGCCTCGAAGGTTCCAGGTTCGGCTTTCCAGTTGGCGGAAGCCTCGTCGTAGAAGCTCAAGGCATCCTTCTGGATGGTGATGCTCACCTGCTTGCTCTCACCAGGGTTGAGGAATATCTTTTGGAAACCCTTCAACTCCTTCTCTGGGCGATCCACCGATGCCTTTACATCGTGGATGTAGAGCTGCACGGTCTCTGCACCCGCACGCTTGCCTACGTTTTTCACATCCACGGTGAATGTGATGCTTCCGTCGGCGTTCATCTGCTGTTTGTCGGCACGCAGGTTGCTGATGGCGAATTGCGTATAGCTCAATCCATGGCCGAAGGCAAACGCAGGCTTCAGGTGCTCCTTGTCTGTCCAGCGATAACCCACGTAGATACCTTCCTTGTATTCCTCGTCGATGATGTTTCCCTCAGTCTTGGCTCCACCCTCCTTGCGCCAAGTGCCAGGATAGGTGTTGAGGGCGTGTGCTCCCACTTCCTTCAGCGAGTTGACCCAGGTGAATGGCAGTTTGCCACTAGGGTTCTTGTCGCCCGTGAGGATGCTCGCCAATGCCTCGCCGCTCTCGGAGCCGATGAACCAGCCCTGCACGATGGCAGGAACTTGAGCCTTCCAAGGCATTGCCACGCTGTTGCCCGAGATGTTTACATAGGCGAAGTTCTTGTTAGCCTTCGCCAAAGCCTCGATGAGCTTGTTTTGTGCGTAAGGCAACTCATATTGCTTGCGGTCGTGACCCTCGCAATCCTGGTAGTCGCTCTTGTTCAGTCCGCCGAACATCACCACGTAGTCGGCGTTCTTTGCCTTCTTCACGGCCTCGGCTATCAATTCCGTCTCGCTGCGGTCGTCTTTCAGGTTCTGTCCGGTGGTTACACCGTTGTAGTTGCCCGAAACGTCGCCCACATAGCCACGGGCGTAATCCACCTCGATGCCCTGCTTCTGGAGTCGAGCTTTCAAACCGGCGAGAGGAGAGATTTCCTTCTGTACTTTAAGTGATGAAGAGCCACCGCCCACGGTCATCATCTTCACGGCGTTTTCGCCGACCACCAAGACTCTCTTCGCTTTCTGCAAGTTGATAGGCAGCACGTTGCGATTGTTCTGCAAGAGCACGATGCCCTCCTCGGCCACCTGCTTGGCCACCTCGTAGTGCTGTTCGCTGCAGAGGAAACCGTGAGGACGGTTAGGATTCATTGTGGTGCGATAGAAGAGGCGCAACACGCGGCGTACCTTCTCGTTCAGTTCCTTCTCGGTGTATTTTCCTTCCTGGATACCTCTTAAATAAGGTAGGGCGAGGAAATAATTGTCGTAAGCGTTGCTGGCACCCATGGTGAGACCGTTGGTCCAGGAGCCAAACTCCATGTCGAGACCGTTTTTCACGGCTTGGTCGGTATCATGTGCGCCACCCCAGTCGCTCACCACCACGCCGTCGTACTTCCAGTCGCCCTTCAAAATCTTGTTCAGGGTGTATTGGTTGTGGCAGTTGTGCTCATCCTTGTAGAGGTTGTAGGCCCCCATGATTCCCCAGGCCTTGCCTTTCTGCACGGCAGCCTTGAAGGCAGGGAGATAAATCTCATGGAGGGCACGGTCGCTCACGATGACATTCACTTGGTGGCGATACTCCTCGTCGTTGTTCAGGCAGTAGTGCTTGACGCAGGCCGAAACGCCCTTCGACTGCAATCCCTGGATGTAAGGCACCACCATGATGCTCGCTAGGAATGGGTCTTCGCCCATATACTCGAAGTTTCTACCTCCCAGCGGTGTACGGTAGATGTTGACACCAGGCCCCAATATCATATCCTTGCCACGATAGAGGGCTTCCTCGCCGAGAGCCTCGCCATAGATGCGGCTCATCTGTGGATTCCACGATGCGGCAAGACAGGTGAGGGCAGGGAAAGCCACGCAGGAGTCGTTGGTTTGTCCGGCTTGCTCCCACTCATCCCAAAGCACGTCTGGGCGCACTCCGTGAGGGCCATCGTCTGTCCAGAAGTCAGGGAATCCCAATCTCGGAACTCCTGGTGAGGAGAACTTGCTCTGGGCATGGATGATGCGAATTTTCTCTTGGAGCGTCATGCGGGCGATGGCATCGTCGATGCGTTGCTCCACAGGCTTCGTGTTGTCGAGATAGACGGGTAGCTTAGTGGCTGATGTTTGTTGTGCGTAGGTCGGCGCTATCGCTGCTGCCGACAAGACGCAGGAAAGAATGAAATGTTTCATATAATTAAATATAGTTATTGTTAGACTTGCACTACATTTTTCAAATGCAAAATTAATAAATAAAGGAGGATAAAACTATCTATAGCAATGGAAAAGTGGATGAGTGTAAAATGTGTATTTTTGTAACTTATTGCTAATGAATGATATAATGAAATAGTCTAGATGATTATAAGTGGCTTGAAATGAATTTTTAAAAAGTGTAGGAAAACCAATTAATCAAAATTTCTCTTGGTTTTCATCATCTTTATTTTATCCACTTATAAGTCTTTTATGTGTTAACGTAAGGTGTTGATAATGAGACTAAAATAGTGTAAGATGGCAAAAAAATATCCACTTATCTCTCAAATGGGGTAGGAAATCTCAAAAAATCATATTATATTTGCACTCGAAAACACAGCTTAACGCATTTTAAAAGAATTGCACAGCTGCACAATCTTAAACATTATATATAATAATAGAGTCGAAACAATTCTAAACTAACGATCAAAATATGAAAACAAAAAGTCTATTGCTGGCTTCCGCATTATTGATGTCGATGTCAGCGTACGCACAGAAGAACACCTTCAAGGGTGTCGTGTTGGATGACCAAGGTGAACCTGTAATTGGTGCCACCATCCAAGTGAAAGGCTCCAAGGGCACGGGTACCATCACCGACCTTGACGGTAACTTTACCATTGATGCCGATGCCAACCAGACATTGGTTATTACCTACATCGGCTACAAAAATGCCGAAGTAAAGCCTTCTGCCAACATGCACATTACTCTGAAACAAGACGACAAAACCTTAGACGAGGTCGTTGTGGTAGGTTATGGCGTTCAGAAGAAGAGCGTAGTAACAGCTGCCATCGCAAAGGTAAGCACCGAGGACTTGGCAGGCAAGAGTCCTGTGCGAGTGGATAACGCATTGAAGGGTTTGGCAGCTGGTGTCAATGTTACCTCGTCATCTGGTCAGCCAGGTTCTTCTCCTAAAGTTCGTATCCGTGGTACAGGTACCATCAATAACTCTGACCCTCTTTATATCGTTGATGGCATGCCTATCGAGGGTGGATTGGATTACTTGAACCCTAGTGACATTGAGAGCATCGAGGTATTGAAAGATGCCGCATCAGGTGCCATCTATGGTGCACGTGCAGCCAATGGTGTTGTACTCGTAACGACTAAGAAGGGTAAGATAGGAAAAGCGCAAATCAACTATAATTTCTCTTACGGTTGGCAGAGCGCTTGGAAAAAACGCGATGTAACCAGTGCTACAGATTATGCTATATTGCAGAACGAGCGTGCCGTGAATGGCGGTCAGGCCCCTATTTATGCAGACCCATACAACTTGACAGACTCCAATGGCGATGCCATCAAAGGATTCGGTACAGACTGGCAAGACTTGGTTTTCAATGACAATGCCCCTGTACAGAATCATGAGGTGAGTATCAGCGGAGCTTCAGATAAGATGAATTATTATCTCTCCATGGGCTACTATAAGCAGGAGGGTATCGTAGGTGGAAACTATGGTAGAAGCAACTATGAGCGTCTCTCTCTTCGCAGCAACAATATATATAATGTATTGGATTTCTCGAAGGAACGCAATTTCCTTAACAAACTCGATGTAACCGTCAATGTGGCTTATACCCGAGTAAAGAGTACTGGCGTGGATGCAAATTCTATTTACGGATCAATCTTAGGTAGTTCTCTTTATATGGCTCCAACATTGGCACCTACTGTAACCAATCCGATGTTGGCAGATAAGTATTACAAAAACTACGAATCACCTTATACATACGACTCAGATGGCAATCCTAATGGCAGCCGTGATAACTACTATGAGTTGCCTCGTGACGCTGCTGGTAATTACTATACCATCCCTGGTATGGGTGGTACTTATCAGGAAATGAACAACCCATTGGCTATGCTTAGCTTGCCAGCTGCCAAAAACTGGTCGCATAAGTTCGTACCTAAGTTCTCCATCGACCTTCAATTGTGGGATAACTTGAAGTATCATTTCACTTATAGCGCTGACCTCAGTTTCTGGGGACAGGATAGCTATACTGCCTCTAAGTATTACCTTTCTGGAAATAATAAGGCAGAGCATACCCAGGCATATAAAAGTTCTGAAAAGGGCATCAACTGGCAGGTGGAGAACACCTTGACCTATGACAAGACCATAGGTAAGCATAGCTTTGCTGTAGTATTGGGTCAGAGTGCGATGAAGAACAAGAGCGATTACTTGAATGGTAGCCGTTGGAATCTTGTGAACGTCAATAAACCATCCATTGATTATGCTACGGGCAACTATAGCCAAACCATCGTAAAGGATGCTGACGGCAAGATAATCTCCGTAGGTTCTCCCCAGATTCAGTATAGCGTATCTGGTGGTAACAATGTGGTACACGCAATCTCTTCTCTTTTCGGTCGTTTGAGTTACAATTACGATGAGAAGTATATGCTTCAGGCTACTATCCGTCGTGATGGTTCCAGTCGCTTCGGACCTTCTCACAAGTATGGTACTTTCCCATCAGCCTCTATCGGATGGAACATCATGAACGAGAAATTTATGGAGAGTACTCGTGACTGGTTGAGCAACTTGAAATTCCGTGCCAGCTGGGGTAAGAACGGTAATGATAACATCGGTGACTTCCGTTATACCGTATTGACAGCTATGGGAAACAACGTTCTCTTCGGTAAGGATGCCATCAAGTTTAATGGTTCCAAGGCAAATGCTACTGCTAACCCAGACCTCAAGTGGGAGGAGAGTGAGCAGACTGATATAGGTTTTGACTTTGGATTCTTTGGCAGTGCGTTGACCTTTAGTGCCGACTACTATAAGAAGAAGACCAACGGAATGCTTATTACGATGCCTATTCCAAGCTACGTGGGTGAGACCAAGCCAATCGGAAATGTGGGTGATATGGAGAACTCTGGTCTTGAGTTTGAGTTGGGCTACAAGTGGCACATCTCTGATGCTCGCTTCAATGCCAAGGCAAATGTTACCTATCTTCACAATGAGCTGGTTAACCTCGGTAACGATACTGGCTACATAGATTTGGATAGTTTCCAAGGCATCTCTGGTGGTGGTACACGTGGAAGCAATGGTCAGCCTTTCCCATATTTCTATGGTTACAAGACGGCAGGAGTCTTCCAAAATATGAGTGAGGTAAAAGCATACGTTAATAAGGATGGCAATCTGATTATGCCAAATGCCAAGCCAGGTGACGTTCGCTTCGTAGATGTGAATGGTGATGGTGAGATTACGCCAGACGACCGTACCAATATTGGTAATGGAACCCCAAAGTGGACCTTTGGTTTCAACTTCAATGCAGAGTGGAAGGGCTTCGACCTCAATCTCTTCTTGCAGGGTGTGACTGGTAACAAGGTATTTGATGCTACTTATCGTACAGATGTCTATTCTGGTAACTTCCCTACATGGATGCTCGGTCGTTGGACTGGCGAGGGTACTAGCAACAAGTATCCTATCCTGAAGAATGGTGATGCAACCAACTGGCAGGTTTCAGACCTCTACCTTTGCGATGGTTCATACCTCCGTTTGAAAAATATCTCATTGGGTTATACATTGCCAAAGAACTTGATTAAGAAGTTATCCATCAGTCACTTGCGTTTCTATGTGATGGCAGAGAACTTAGTTACTTGGACCAAGTATTGGGGCTTTGACCCTGAGATTTCATCAGGTGGTACATCTCTCGGTGTTGACTACGGTGTATATCCACAGGCACGCACCTATACCATCGGTGTGAACCTTTCATTCTAAATATGTAGAACCTTTTAAATGTAATGATAATTATGAAGACGATTAGATATATAGCACTCGGTGTGATGGCTATTAGCTTGACTATGGCTAACACATCTTGTAGCGATGACTTCTTGGAGATTGAGAATCCATCGGGAGAGAATCTCGAGGAATATTATACCACAGATGCCCATATCAATGAGGCTCTGAATGCAGCTTACGACCCGATTCACTGGCCTGACTGGGGATTGGGACAATACAACGCCCTCAACATCGATGCAGAAATTATGGGCGATGACTTCTGGGTAGGTGGTTCCAATAAGACCGATATGCAGAACTGGCACATGCTCTTCAACTATGAGGCAAATGCCAGCAATACATTGAGCTCGCTTTGGACAGTAGATTATTCGGGAATCAAGCGTTGCAATGACCTCCTGAAGTACATCCCTTGGGCAGAGCAGAACCTCACAGCGGAAAACAAGGCATCCTACGAGATGCAAGGTCGAGCACTTCGTGTGTATTTCTACAACAATTTGTGGCATTACTTCGGCAACATACCTTTCTATCTCGAAAATTTGTCAAGCCCTTATACCGCTCCTCAACTTTCAGCCGACGAGGTTTATAACAACCTCATCACAGAGTTGGAGGCAGTCATCGATTCTAAGGTGTTACCATTGCGTTGGGATGATGCCAATTCAGGGAGAATGTCGCAAGCGATGTGCTACATGATGTATGCTGAGATGGTGATGTACCAAAACGACAAAGCGCGCTATCCTAAGGCTTTGCAGTATATGCAGGAAATCATCAATGCCAAGGACAAGTATGACTTGGTTGATGACTTTGCTTCTATTTGGAAAGAGAGTGGCGAGTGGTGCAAAGAGAGTATTTGGGAAGTAAACTATGAGGATGGTAACAGTGAGCGTGGCTGGAGTTCACCTCTTGCCATCGGTGGTACTGTTCTTCCTACATTGATTTCTCCTAACTCATGGCCTGGTGGCGATGGTTGGAACCAAGGTGGTGATGGTTGGGGCTTCTTGCCAGTAAGGACTGAAACCTACGATATGTACTCTGCCAATGACAAGCGTCGTGACGCTACCATCTGGGATACTCGTGGCGTAGCATATACCGAGCGTTATCAAGATACACATCTCTGGCTTGGCAAGTATCGCCCATTCACAGAAAACAATGCTGACGCAGGTTTCGATAACAACTTGAATTATAATAATAACCTTCGAGTTTATCGTGTTGCTGAGGCTTATCTAAATGCTGCAGAGTTGATACTGGAAACTGGTGGTGATGCTACTCAGGCTAAGGAATATGTGAATGCCATCCGTCGTCGTGCGGGCATTGCTGAACTTGGTAGTGTAACTAAGGATGATGTCATCAACGAGCGTCACTTGGAGTTTGTAGGTGAGGGCAAACGTTACTTCGATTTGGTTCGTACTGGCAAGGCTTCCAGCGTATTGGTACCTGATAGCTATGGTTATCGTACAAACGCTTGGACAGAATCAAAGAAGTACATTCCTATTGCTCAGGCAGAGCTTGACTCTGACCCAGCTTTGGTTCAGAACAAATATTAGAATATAATAAGTAGAGGAGGAAACTCCTCTACTACCAAACAAAGAATAATAACTTTTGAAATTCAACGATATGAAAAAGATATTTCGAAATCTGGCTTATGCTCTTTTGGGCGGTTTGATGCTCAGTGCATGTTCTGCTGAGGAATTTTCTGGAGCAAATGGCGAGTTGCCTAATGCATCAGAGTTTGCCGATAACTTCAAAATTTATGTTGACCAAGAGACCAATACTGCGAACTTCTCTTTCGAGGAAACTAATGGCATCACGCCTGTATGGGTTATTGATGGGGCTTATTCTTCAGACTTCACTCTCTCCAAATATTATCGCAAGCGTGGTACATACGATGTGGAATGCTTCGTAAAGAATCGCAATGGTATCAGCAAAGAGGGCATCAAAAAGCAGTTTACAGTGGAGAAAACCAAAATGAATGGCTTTGGTGGATTCGTTGAAGACAGTGAGTTTAATATGTTTAAGGGGCTGTCTTTACCTAGTAATCCAGGCAATAACGATGATCCTTCTCATAATCCTGCTTTTTGGTATGCTCCAGGATGGAGCCAAATTGCAGCTCCTGATTGTTCTCTTTCCAAGGGGTGTTATACAGTAAAACTGCCAGAGGCAACAAGCGAACGTTGGCAAGCACAGATGGCTCTTAATAATTTGGGAATTTCTACATCATCAGATAAACACTATGATTTCTCTGTTATCTTGACATCAAACTTGGGGCATAGTGGCGTGAAGGTAAAGCTTTGCCAGACTGATGATGATAATGTGATTTTATTGGATAAGGACATTAAGTTGGAGGCAGGTGAACCTAAATGCTTGTTTGGTTCTGACCTCGAAGGTGTTGACATCTCGAATTTAAAGATAGTTTTCGATTTTGGTGGCAACAAAGCTGGCGATGAAATCATGATAGAGAGCCTTGTATTGAAAGACCATGCCAATGATGATGGTACGGAAGTACCAGAGGAAATCAAGGTGCCTTTCGATTACAATACAGCAGGAAATCTTTGGAAGGCTGTGGATGAGGCTCAGTCGTTTGTAAATACCAATTGGTTTGGCGATGCTGGTTGGGGAGCTATAGATTGTTCTCCTGTTATCACCCATAAGGGCAGCAAGCATACAATCATTATACCAGTTGAAACTCCAGCCGAACAATGGCATGCACAGTGGGCATTAACAGAGGCACCGATATCTATCAAGATGGGACAGAAGGTGGATTTCTCTTGCAAGGTTACTACTACAGCTAAGTTGCCTCTTGCCACATTTAAGCTATGTGACACGGGCAATGATGACAGCTATTTGTTTGCTGATATGTATCAGAACATCAATGGAGAGTATGTAGTTCGCTATGATGATGCAACAATTCAGGGTGATAAGGCAGGTGATATGGAGAAAGTGAAGCTTGTTATGGACTTCGCAGGTGCTCCTGTTGATGCTGAGATTTCCATCAGTGACATTGTAGTTATTGTGAAATAATATATAAAATTCATCAGCGCAATATGGGGACTGTTCCTATTTCTTTGGAAGGGGGCAGTTCCTTTTTGGCTAAATATAAACATTCAATCAAA
>ERZ808270.1233-NODE-1233-length-11613-cov-8.583059_pt1 | contig 11613 bp, 7 predicted proteins | sample MGYA00521082_ERZ808270 | MGnify/ENA primary metagenome ERZ808270 (study PRJEB31516, sample SAMN03275594) | gut metagenome | biome: mammalia-associated habitat; material: feces | host: Papio cynocephalus | place: Kenya | collected 2012-07-27 ...
TACCTTTGCACTTGTTATCAGATAACACCAGATAACCGAGGCAAAGGATTTACAGACGTGTTTACCCAGAGCCTCTTTGTTGAACCCTCTAATAAATATAGAAATGAGCAAGGAGGAACTTACACAGATTACCAATTTGGTAACAGACAACACCTTATTTTGTACAAAAGAGGTGCTTACAAGCGATGAGGCAGCACGTTATATGGGCATATCCAAAAGCTACCTCTACAAACTTACAATGAGGCAGCAAATACCACATTACAAGCCAATGGGCAAGATGTGTTATTTCAACCGTGTTGAGTTGGAAAATTGGTTGCAAAACAACCGAGTTTCAACGGATGAAGAAATAACAGAACGTGCCAACAACTATTGTATGAAAGGAGGCAAGCGATGATTTTAACCGATTACTACAAGTTTGAGCGTGTGGCAACCAAAGCTAAATCAAGAATGGATTGCACCGCTTCTACACATAGTTACCCAGAGTTTGAGGATAGAACGGCAACAAGAGCCAACAAAGCAACTGAAAAGCGTGATGCAACCGATGTGGGCGATATTATCATTTATTACAATGATGTGCCAACACAATTTGGGGGCAATGTACACAGAAAGGCAGATAAAAGCATTTCCATAAAGGGCAAAAATCTTAGTAGTGTATATGTGCCAGATGTAGCCAGAAACATTGCTTATGGCGATTTTAGAGGCACAACAGACGCTTTGTTGTTTGTGTTCCATAACTTGAATGTTGTTAATGGAGTGATACAAAAAGGCAGCATTATTGAGGTTTTTGTAGCCAGAGGCAAAAGTAAAGATCGTGTGCCACTCTTTGAAATGCTTTCAGATGGTGAGTTGGATGATGAAATGAACGAGCTAAGAGGAAATGCAAGCCCAACAGACATAGGCTTTACAATGGGCTATTAAGGTTGGGCAAGCCTCAACCGAGATTGCACACAAATAACTTGCACAACTCTATATTAAGTTGTATTTCATTACCAAATCAGTAATAGTGTGTATGTATGACACAATAAACTTTAAGCTAAGTGTTGAAGATGTGCCAGAGGTGGACTTTCTACAAGAAGTACCGTGTTATCTGGATGAGGCAACAATAGGCTTTCATAATTTCAATGGTGAGCAAGCTGTAACGGGCAATGTTGGAGGCTTGAAAGTATCTATCAACCGATACCAGATTAAAGTGAAAGATGGAAGTTTGTGTAAATGGCATTTGGGCAACAACTTTAAGACAATGGGGCGAGGCGATACACAAAGGGCAATAGAGCAGCTTTCAGACACATTGCACTTGCCAATGGATAAAGCAACCATTACAAGAATAGATGTTGCACAAAATATCATTGTAAAGCACCCAATTATGGTCTATCTAAACCATTTGGGAGTGTTGAGATATGCTAAACGCTTGCAAGAACCAGACGGACTTTATTATTGCAGAAGTGGGGAAAGGCTTTGCTTTTATGACAAGAACCGAGAACAACGGGCTAAAGGTGAGGCTATACCAGAGCTATACAAGGGTAGAAACGTTTTGAGGTATGAACAACGCTATACAAGGCGGTTAGCTACTCAACTAAAGGTTAATGAAGTGAGGGCAGCTTTGCTTTATGATGAGGCTTTCTATGTGGCATTAATCCAACGTTGGAGAGATACCTACAAAGGAATTAACAAGGTAAACGACATAACATTAAACTTTCAAGCAATGACAAGCAAACAACAACTTTACAAAATGGGAGTGCTTTCAATGGTTGAACGTGTTGGCGGTGAGGTTGAAATGATAAGCCAGATTAACGAGGCACAAAAGCGAGGCGATTTAACCTCAAAGCAAGCGTTTGATTTGAGAAAGGCTATTAAAGAGGCTTGCAAGGTGAAAGAGGGATTAACCGTGCAAAGCGAGGCAATAGCAGAACTTGACAAGAAAATTATTGAGGCAGTGAGATATTACCGATAATCCCTCTATATTAAAGTGTATTTCATTACCGATTTAGTAATAACAAAGTATCTGGAGATATGAGTAAGGTAAACAGAAATGAAGTGAACAGAAATGAACAAAATGCAACAATATCCCCAACAACGGGGTTAACTCCACAACAAGAGCAAGCGTGTATATTGTTGGCAAGCGGTGAGAATGTTACAAATGTGGCAGACAAATTGAGCCTCAACCGAGGCACTTTGTACAAGTGGCAGCAGAACAAGGCTTTTGTGTGCTTTTACAACAAACAATGCCAAGAGTACAAGAATAATGTAAGGAATGGGCTTTTAGGCTTGCACCAACAAGCAATAGCAACAATAGGGCAATTAATAACAACGGGTAGCGAGGCAACAAGGTTAAAATCTGCAATGTGGTTGTTGGAGAAAGTTGAGGCTATTGAGGTTGGAGATACAAACATAAGGAAAGTATTGAAAGACCAATGTACAACAACCAATGAAGATTGGGCATACTTTACAGGAGTTGATGAAAAGGAGTATAAGCGACAACTAAAGGCTTATGGTTTGGATGATGAATAACACCAAGCAGCAAAGCCACTCCAACAAATAAAAAAAGGGGCAAGCGTTATGCAAGCCCTTTTTTTGTTTTTTATAGCCTCAACACTCCAATTATACTGCTAAAATATAGGGGTGTTGTTTGCTTTTGCTCGTTTTTTGCTCGTCTGAAAAGTAAAAACGCCTGTAAGTTGTTGACTTACAAGCGTTTCAAAATTTTTGTTAGTACCCAGAGCCGGGGTCGAACCGGCACGGGTTGCCCCACTGGTGTTTGAGACCAGCGCGTCTACCGATTCCGCCATCTGGGCTGCTTCTCATGCCTCGTTTGGAGGCTTAAAGCGGTGCAAAGGTAAGGGTTTCTGCCGTTACTGCCAAACGTTTTGCAGAAAAAGTGTGCGCATTTGGCTTAAAAAAGCGTATTTACGCTCCATATAGAATCAAATTCTTTGAAGATGTGTACGAAAAAACCGCTCCGCTGTACAATTCGAGCAGCGAAGCGGAATAATATGCTTATTATGAATGAACTAAAGATCTGAGAGCGAAGTCCAAGTTTTTAGGCGTCTGAAGACAACGGTAACTTTATAACCTCATAACCTCAAAACTCAAAACTCCAACCTCTCTTAGAACATGTAGGTCACGCCTACGTTGAAGTTCCAGTTGTGAGCGCTTGTGTTGTCCCACACCTTAGTGAAGCCATATTCATAGCCCATGTGGATCTGGAAGCTGCTTACTTCTACACCAGCGCGCAGGCCCCAACCAGCGTCGAAGCGGTTGGCACCATTGTCGCCGAAGAAGTCGGTGTCGGCAGAGCCAGTCTGGCCCAATGCTGAGGCGTCGGCCTTAATCTTGCCGCAAGTACCTACGGCGAAGTAGGGACCAGTCTCGCCGAAGAGGCTAAGGTCGTCGCTCAAGTTGATGCGTCCACCGATGTTGACGGGGATTTCCAGGTAGTGAGCGTTGTCCTTTACCTTCACGTTGACGCCACGTTCCTCTACTTCTTTCATATTGCCTTTCATCGACCACTGTACGCCCCATCCGAGGTAGAGGTTAGGGTTGAAGTTGTATTCGAAGCGAGCACCAGCGTTGAAGCCGATGCGGCAGTCCATGTTCATGTCGGTGATGTTGGTCACGTTCATACCAGCAGTGATACCTGCGCGGAAGCCTTTTTTCACTTGTGCGTTGGCGGTAAGTGCGGTGCATGCGAGCAATCCGCCGAGGAGTAATGCTTTTGCTTTCATTGTTCAAATAGTGGTTTAGGTGTATAGGGGCTTGCTGAGGCTGCTTTTTAGGTGCGAGCTTAAGAAGTACCCATACGAAGGGTTAAACATTGTTCTGAGCGCAAAAATAGGACTTTTCTGGTATATTCTGCAAGTCTTTGGCGTCCTTGTGAACAGAGAAGTGGAAGTTTTGAACAAAAATGTAGGGATATTCTGGAGGAGGATGCTTCAATAGTTTTGTGGGCGACAATAGTTCTATGGGTTTCGTGCCTTCGTGCCAGTGCAATCAGTGAGCGTGAAACTTTCAGCCAATACAGGGGGCGACGCGTCCTCGCGTCGGCATGGCCTCTATATAAGCAGTAAACCCAAAGGATGCGGAATACTTTATCCACACTTCCCTTGGGTTTACGCTATTTGTCTGTTCAATGCGCCGACGCGGGGACGCGTCGCCCCCTGTATTGGCTGAAGGTTTATTGCTCGCTAATGATGCCGACGCGGGACGCGTCGCCCACAGAACTAATAGGGGGGGATGCTTTTGCTTTATGCATCAATATTGGCATACACTGCATTCTTCTCGATAAATTCGCGGCGGGGACCTACGTCGTCGCCCATGAGCATAGAGAAGATGTAGTCGGCATCGGCAGCATTGTCGAGCGATACTTGCTTCAGTAAGCGTGTCTCAGGACACATGGTGGTGCTCCAAAGTTCCTCGGGGTTCATCTCACCGAGACCTTTGTAGCGCTGTGTCTTGATGCTTCCTTCGGTGCCGTCGCCGTATTTGTCCATGAAGATTTGGCGATCGCGGTCGTTGTAGCAGTATTCGGATACCTTGCCCTTTGTACACTTGTAGAGGGGCGGCATGGCGATGTAGAGGTAGCCGTCCTGGATAATCTGAGGCATGTAGCGATAGAAGAGCGTCATGATGAGCGTGGCGATGTGCTGACCGTCGACATCGGCATCGGCCATGATGATCACCTTGTGGTAGCGGAGCTTCTCAAGGTTGGCTTCTTTGGAGTCGTCGCCGAGGCCGAATCGGATGCCGAGGGCCTGGATGATGTTGTTCACCTCATCGCTCTCGAAGGCTTTGTGCCACATGGCTTTTTCTACGTTGAGGATCTTACCGCGCAAGGGGAGGATGGCTTGTGTGGCACGGCTACGGCCTTGCTTTGCCGAACCGCCAGCGGAGTCACCCTCGACGAGGAAGATCTCACACAGAGCGGGGTCCTTGGAAGAGCAGTCGGCGAGCTTACCGGGAAGTCCACCACCCGAGAGCGGGCTCTTGCGCAGTACGCTTTCGCGGGCTTTGCGTGAGGCAATACGTGCGCTGGCGGCAAGGATCACCTTGTCTACGATGAGTTTGGCTTCCTTGGGATGTTCCTCGAGGTAGTAGCTTAGGGCTTCGCCCACGGCTTGATTGACAGCACCGGTCACCTCGTTATTGCCGAGCTTCGTCTTGGTCTGACCCTCAAACTGGGGCTCTGCCACCTTGACGCTGATCACGGCGGTGAGGCCCTCGCGGAAGTCTTCGCCCGAGATTTCTACTTTGGCTTTCTCAATCTGCTTGGCAGCGGTCTCTTCGGCATACTTCTTGAGCACACGCGTCACGGCCTGACGGAAGCCTACGAGGTGGGTACCACCCTCGATGGTGTTGATATTGTTGACGTAGGTGTGGATATTCTCGGAGTAGGAGGTATTGTACATGATGGCTACCTCGATGGGGATGTTGTTCTTCTCCGTGTTGATATAGATCACGTCGTTGAAGAGGTGCTGGCGTGAGGAATCGATGTAGCGTACGAACTCGCGCAGACCGAGGTCGGAGTGGAACACGTCCTTGTGAGTGTTGCCCTCTTCGTCGGGACGGAGATCGGTCAGGGTGATGGTGATACCGGCATTCAAGTAGGCTAACTCGCGCATACGGTTGGCGAGAATCTCATACTTGTAGGTGGTAGTGGTGAATATGGAGGGATCGGGCCAGAAGTGCTGACGGGTGCCTCGCAGGTCGGTGGTGCCTACCACGGCTACGGGGCTTTGGGGGTGACCCTTGGCGTACTCTTGGCGATAGATCTTGCCATCGCGGAATACTTCAGATACCATCTTGGTGGACAGGGCATTTACACAGCTCACACCCACGCCGTGCAGACCGCCAGAGACTTTGTAAGAGCCTTTATCAAACTTACCACCGGCGTGGAGCACAGTCATTACCACTTCCAGGGCTGAGCGATGCTCTTTGGGGTGCATATCGACGGGGATACCACGGCCATTGTCCTGCACGATGATAGAGTTGTCTTCGCAGATGGTCACTTCGATGTGGGTGCAATAGCCAGCCAGGGCTTCATCGATAGAGTTGTCCACGGTCTCGTATACGAGGTGGTGAAGTCCTTTCTCGCTAATGTCGCCAATGTACATGGCTGGACGCTTGCGCACGGCTTCAAGCCCTTCAAGCACCGTAATGTTGCTGGCGCTATAGGCTGCCGGGTTTTTCTTTTCTGTATCTTCCATTAGGGATTGTTTTGTATGCTTGCTTTATGTTGTGTACGGAGCGCTTTTCAGAAAATAGCTATGGGCTTTTCTTCGTGATGGAATGCTCGGTGCATATTCTTTGCAAAAATACTGTTTTTCTTTGAGATATAAGAATTTTTCGCTTGCGATTTATGGCTAAAAACGTGCTTCATGTAGGTGCTTTTATAGGAAGTGGGGGCGAAGTGTCTCGCTTCGGCCAGCCTCACGAAGGCTCGATGCCGAGTGGGGCTGAATGGACACGGACTCTATGTGGATAGTACAACGATACAAGGGGACTTCTAATCCCCTTGTATCGTGCCGAAGCGGGACACTTCGCCCCCACTTCCTATGAAGCGTCGTGCTGCCGTGCATACACACAAAAAGCGCAGCCCTCGAGAGGAGGACTGCGCCTTGTATTTACCTTATCGCCTTATGGAGTGGGGCGATAAGCGAAGTGAGAGATTTGCTTACTTTACAAGCACCTTCTGGCCACCTACTACGTAGATACCAGCGGGGAGGTTGTTAGTAGCGTTAGCGCTCTTCACGTTCTTGCGGATGAGTGTACCATCGATGCTGTATACGTTGACGATAGCGGGGAGAACTACTGCCTTGGCAGTGTTGATGCCCGTTACGCTTACGTTGCCGAGAGCGATAGTAGCGTCGCCTGTTTCAGCAGTTACATCGCAAGCACCGTTGAGTACACCTGAGTTGCAACCAATAGTGGTGCTTGTAGAAGCCTGAGCGATCTTACCATCTGCATTGAAGAATGCGAAGTTGCTAGAACCAGAGATGCTGCTTGTCATGGTACCGATGAAACCGTTACCCTGAGTTACCTCGAAGTTGTAAGCGGGCAGTTTGCCGTCTTCGAGCTGGTCAGCGTCAGCTACTGTCATAGCTACCTTGTCACCATGATCTACGCTCAGCGGAGTGTAGATGAACGGAGTACCTGCGGGGATTACGTCTTGGTATTCAGCGAGGACGAGCTTGCTGTTGTCAGAAGATACACCGAGAACCTTGTAAGCGTGTTCGATTGTACCAGCGGTGCTGGTAGGATCGATTGCTACAGGCATTGTAGCGATGTAGAAGTTTTCGCCTTCGTCGGTGAACTTCTTACCATCTACGTAAACGTTCTGGTTGGCGTTGAAGTCAGAAACTTCGTCGAGCTTCCAGTAAGAGCTGGGGTCTGCAGCATCGTTCCAAGCAACAACGGTAGTCTGAGCACCGTTGGTGTTGAGGTAAGTCTGCTTGCCATCGTTCTTAGAACCATCGTGAGAAACACCGGCTACGAGGCGGAAGGTCTTAGCACCTACACCTTCTACGGGGATTTCTACGGGAGTAGTGCTCTGGAGCACCTGACCATTCTGAGGAGCGAGGTACATACCAGTACCTACGTTGCGGAGAACTACCTTGCCTTCGCCGCTCTTCTCTGCGTACCATGCAGTACGGAGATCAGTAGTAACGTCGATAGTATCGGTGAGGAGACCTTCATATTCTTCAGCTGTCTTAGCTTCGGTGATGTCGGCTGAACCATCAGCACGGAAGAACTTCACAGTACCCTGCTGAGAACCGTTGTTTACAGAAGTAGAAGCGTCGTTGTTGGGAGAGTAAACGATAGAGTTGTAAAGTGTACCATCGAAGCCTTCGCCTGAAGTACCAACCTTAGTAGAGGCTGAGTGGAGCATGTAGATCTTACCAGCTTCGGGGAGGATGATAGATGCCTTGAACTTAGCGAGAGCGGCGTTGATAGCGTTTACAGCTTCGTTGATAGCGTTAACGTCGGTGCTGCTGAAGTCGTTGTAACCATCGAGAGTAGTCTCGAGTTCAGTTGCAGCTTCTTCATCGTAGAGACCGAGTTCGGTACCGATGAGGCTGTTGTCCTGAGCACTCTTGAGGAATGACTTAGCAGAAGCAAGAGCCTTAGATACGCGAGTTGCGTCGGGATAGTTGTTTACGAAGTTGTCGTAAGCAGCCTGGAGAGCGTTGATGTCTTCCTGAGTAGCGTTGCCAGCGAGCTTAGCCTTGGCAACGTTGATCTGTTCAGCAAGAGCGTTCTTAACAGCTGCGGGAACGGCAGCCATCTCAGCAGTTTCAGTAGCTACAGCGTCAGCGTTAGCCTGCCAGATGTTGGCCTGGCTCAAAGTGAAGTAGCCACGTTTGGTGTTGTTGTTGGTCTTGTTGTAGATTGTACCTACAGCAGCAAGCTTGATGTACTTGTAAGAGCCATCAAACTTCACGTAAGCAGTACCGATACCATCTTCGATGGTCTTTTCGTCGTGAGCCTGATTCTCAGCAAAGCCAGCAGCTTTTGCATCGTTAGCAGTCCAAGCGGGGTAAGTAGCGGGGTATGCCCAGTTGATGGCAGCAGTACCGAGGTCGGTCCACTGAGCAGCGTCTGCGTTAGCAGCGTCGAACTCGTTAGCACCATAAACCTCGAAGATAGTAGGATAGTCGTTTCCAGTATAACGCTTTGCGAGTTTTACTTCGAGAGCGCCAGATACGGCTTCGTTAAGAGTAGCTACGAGATAGTGGTTCTTAGTGAATGTCGGAGTGAATTCACCTGCAGACCACTGAGAGTGGAAGTAAGTGTTGAGGTTAGCATCGTTGAGTGCCATGTAAGTACCTTCGCTATCTTCCTTAGCGTTGCTATACCAGTTGGTGTGTTCTTCGTCTACGCCCGGTTCTACGAGGTAGCCATCGTGAGTGAAGTCTTCGTCAGTACCAGCTACAGAAGAAGAACCGTAAACGATACCCTTGTTGTAGGCATTGAATGCAGTAGAGAATACATCAGCCAACTTAGAGTTGAGCGCTTCTTGCTTAACCTGTGCTATCAAGGTGTTGAATGCAGACTCGTCAACAGATTCGAATACGAAGTGGTTACCTGGATCAGTATCAGATGTCCAGTTGAGCACTCTACCATCGGGGTTAGTACAAACGATTTCTTGTGTGCCCTCGGGCTGGAAACGGTAAGCAGACTTGCTTACTTTGCCATCGTGAAGAGTAATGAAGTTTACTGCAGCATCGCCGAGGATGTAGTGTCCGTCCTTAGCAGTCTTCTGCATGTAGCCTTCCTTGCTGACGTTGTAGAGAGTAGCAACATCCTTACCGTCAGCGTTCTTAGAAACAGTTACGCGCCATACGTAGGGCACCAAGTCTGTAGTAAGTGTGCCATCGTATGAAATGTTCTTACAAGAAGCACGATTTACTGTACCTGAAGTCTCACCATAGAGATACTGCTTGGTGTCGCGCATGTCGTGGATGAGGTAGAGACCATTAGCCAAAGGAATCTGAGCAGCTTCTACAGCTTCGAGAGTGCTCTTAATCTTAGTGCAAAGAGCTTCATAGGCTTCGTCAGAGAGGGATTGTTCCTGAGCTGCAGTAGCTTCGGTGAAGACATCCTGAGCAGCCTTTACGAGGTCAGCAGGGTAAGTACCTCCAGTAGTACCAACAGTGAAGCGGTCAGAGGGAGCGCCTTCGCTGTAGTAGAAGTCGTAGTAAGCATCAAACTTCTCCTTGCCTGAGAGAAGGGAGATTGTGCGAATCTGCCATACATTGGTGTCGTTGTAGATAGAATAGAATATGCTACCTGAGTAGTGACCAATGAATTCAGCGTGAACATTACCATCTTTGTCTGTAAAGATAGTGTTTGCACGAGCAAGTACGAAACCAGCCTCGTTTGCGAAAGCTGTGGCCTGAGTAGCGTAGTCAGTAGCACTTGTAGCGTCTGCAATCTGGAACTGCTTACAAGTGACCTTCATGGCTTGGCTTGCATCAGTGGTAGTGGGGAACATCTTGCCATCAAATGGGTTATCTGATGTGTCCTCACCTTCACCGCTACCATCAAAGGCAGGTGCAAGTGCGTGATCCTTGAAGTAGAGGCCTGTCGACTTCTGCTTGAGAGTGTAAACATTCTCTCCGTTGTTGTCTGTACCAGCAGCTTCAAGAACGAAGATCTGGTCTGCGGATGTAGTGGTGCTAAAGCCAGATCCATTGAAGAATCCGCCACCACCATCATATGAGCCCAAGGCTTTCAAGACGATGTCCTTTCCAACGAACGAGTTAACGTCGCTGAGAGGGTCACTCACCTTGTAGTCTTGCGCAACCGCAGAGGTAATTCCCGCTAATGTAAGCAGGAACAATGAAAGGAAATAGTTGTAAAACCTTTTCATTTGCGTGAGTAATTATTAAAGTTAAACATAGAATTGAGTTCAGATTTAAGAGGCGCATGCACTATGCACCCTTGCTCCGTAAAGAGCTAATGCTCCATATTACGCGGCAAAGATAACGTTTTATTTTGCAATGTAGCAATCTTTTCGCATATCTTTTTTTAGGATTTAATAGTTTATAAGGATTGATGTTGCTAAGAGAGGTATGCAAATTAAGTGTTTCCTATCTGCAATTACGCATATTCTGTATATGAATACGCGCATTCTTTAAACAAACGAGGCTGTACAGCTCTCTGTACAGCCTCATTTAGGACAAGAACATAACAATCTATGTATTCTACTTAACTCGGTGCAAAGATACGGCGACTTCCAGACCTTGCCAATACCTATATATGGGTATTTGTGGCTTTTCTCCGTTTGATGCGCGCCTTTTTGCTCTTTGCTGCGGCTTCAACCTGCTTAGTACTGCGACTTCAATCCTGCTCTTTGTTGCGGCTTTAATCCTGCTTATTTTAGTTTGTATCCGAGCGAGATAAGGGCGGAAATGTTGCGCGAGCCATTGGTATTGAACTTTGCTAAGCCGAAGTCGGCTTCCAGTCCGAGGGTGAAACTTGTGGGGAATTGATAACCCACAAAGGCTTGTATGCCGTAGTCCCAGCGATGGGTGCCTGGCTCATTGAAGGTCTTCTTCTCGTAGTAATAGCGATCTACGCCGCTTTGCTCTGTGTCGCCTTTTGTCTTCTGTTTACCGCTCACACCATAGGCGGCGTATGGGCCTGCGCTCAGTACGACGTAACGCGACTCTCCTGTGCGCCAGAAGTAGGAGAAGAGCAAGGGAAGTTCCACGTAGTTTTGCGTGGCGCTGCGGTTCATCGTTGCGGTGAGGGGGGCTCCAGTGTCGGGGTCGTACATCTGCTGATGGTCGTCGTCGAATACGAAGACGGTCTCGTTGGGGTCTTTCCATCCTTTGCCGTAGATTTCGAGGCCGGGAGTGAAGCTCCAGTGCTGATTAAGCTCTATTTCGTAGCCTACGCCAATCTTGAATGCGCCTACGGCTTCGGCTTTCCCGTAGTGGGAGGAGAGGCCGCCGCCAAACTTGAAATGTACGCTTTGTGCGTTCAGGCTGAGGCTGAACGCACAGAGCAGGAGAATGAGGAGAGGGTGCTTGATTGTCATGTTGAGGGGGTGGGAATCCCTAGTATTTCTAGTGATTCTAGTATTTCTAGTGATTCTAGTATTTCTAGTGATTC
>ERZ808270.1234-NODE-1234-length-11609-cov-9.086723_pt1 | contig 11609 bp, 10 predicted proteins | sample MGYA00521082_ERZ808270 | MGnify/ENA primary metagenome ERZ808270 (study PRJEB31516, sample SAMN03275594) | gut metagenome | biome: mammalia-associated habitat; material: feces | host: Papio cynocephalus | place: Kenya | collected 2012-07-27 ...
GTATAGACAAGAATTGTAATTTTGCCTATACCGCTTATATTCAATGCTTTAAGCTATACAGATAGCTGTTTAAGCGATCAATACTCGTCCTCGTTGAAGAGGAAATCCTCTTTTGTAGGATAGTCAGGCCAAAGGTCTTCGATGCTTTCGTACACGTCGCCCTCGTCTTCTATCTCCTGAAGGTTCTCGAGTACTTCAAGAGGTGCGCCCGAACGCATAGCATAGTCGATGAGTTCGTCTTTTGTTGCAGGCCAGGGTGCATCTTCCAACTTGGAAGCCAATTCAAGTGTCCAATACATAGTCGTAAGTTTTTTAATGTCGTTCTAATTATTTACTTTTCAAGATGCACAATGGGCGGCGTTGTTCTTCATGGATCTGCCACCTCATTGTTTTTAACTGCAAAAATAATAATTTTTGTATTATTTGAAAGAAATATATAGTTTTTTTTCGTCAACAGATGCAATAAAGTTTAAATATAAAGCTAAAACGAAGAAATAATCCGACAGCCTGTTGATGTATTGCAGAATAATCGGGTCAACATCGTGCTGCCTTGCCATGGTTACAACAGAACGTTCTGCCCTTCTGCAAACCGTGCGGCAGATGTGTGCCTGTGTTGCAGCGTTGCATCCTCCGGGGAGGATGAATGTCTGAGGGTCGGGTGTTGTAGCCTGGAGAGTGTCTATCGACAATTCAAGGCTTTGGATATTTTCAGGCTTGAGTTGTGAGCTGAGTCGCCTTTGGCTATTGGAGAGTTCGGCGCCAATGTTGAACAGTTGCTCTTGAATGTCCCCAAGCAGCAGGGCTTCGCGTTGTGGCACGCCGGAAGAAAGCAACTTGCCGACGTGTGCGTTCAGTTCGTCGAGATCGCCGCAGGCAGAGATGCGCAGGTCGTCCTTTGGCACGCGTTCTCCTCCCACGAGTGATGTTGAGCCTGTGTCTCCATGTCGTGTGTAGAGTTTCATAGTGTGATGAGTGTTTATGGTTTTCAGAAGTTTACGATGTAGTTGGCTTTTCCGCGCTTCACGTCGAAGAAGGCTACGCCGCAGTAGTAGAGGTCGTAGCTCACGCTCACCTTTGGGCTTGCCAGCAGTGAGAGCCACATTTGTCGTGCCGTGTCGTCGCGTGCAATGTCCTCGATGATGAAGACGGAGGCTTCGTCCGTCATGCCTATTGCCGTCTGAAGGAACTCCGTGCAGCCTTCAATAGGGCAGATGCGCACCATCTGCAACGGTTCTGCAAGGTCTATACCTGATGGTCTTAGGGCGTTAAGTGTCTGCGCCTTTTGGCAGCCTTGTCGTGTGTAGACGGCGAGCAGCGTGCTGTCGTCGCTGAAGTCGGCAACTATCGACGGACGTCGGTAGTTGGCTATGCGGAAATACAGTTCCATGCGCTTGCGCGTCAGCCAGTCTATACCGGGATGCGCTTTGCGCAAGTCGGCGTAGGCGTAATAGGGGTAGTGCTCGCTGACGACATAGCGTATGAAGCGGTATGCCGACGGCGACTGCACGCCAAATCCGCGGCAGTACTTGATGCGGCGTAGCCATATGATGTATTGTTGTAGTCGGTTCATAGATGATTGCAAAGTTACAAAAAAAGGCGGAGCTTTTGACAACTCCGCCGTATAATCACTTTTCTCACGAAAATAATTATTAATCAACAACAAAATTCATTCATTGTGTACCCACCTCTGTGGATCAAAACCAATTTGATAATTAATCTTTAATACTTGTAGTCTTTTGCTTAAATAACATTGCTTAATGTGTATGAAACGTAATCTGATGTATGCGTAATCTCTATGTATGTGTCTATAACTCTCTAACCTTGTTTTTTACCTAAACTAATCATTATACTAACTAACTCTCTAATTTTTCGTATGTATTGCTCTTTTTTCTGGTTGCAAAGTTAGTGGAAGCGTCGCAAACTGACAAATTTATTCAACAAACGCCCCGATTTATTCTGAGTATGCCTTTTTTTGCGCATATTTCCATTTATTTATAAGCAAACGAACTCGTTGTTCGGGCAAAAAAAATAAGAAACATGCTGAAAATGAACATGCTTTCGTTTTCGGAGTCGGAGAATTTCTGCTAACTTTGCAGACAATATAAGAGGCAACATCCATATACGTATAATAATAAAAACATAAAAATAGAAAATCAATGAAGACAAAGACATTGAAACGATTGCTGCCAGACCTTCTGGTAGTGCTGCTCTTTGCGGTCATAGCGTTTGCCTATTTCTTCCCGGCAGACACGGAGGGCCGCATCCTTTATCGTCATGACTCGTCGGCAGGACGCGGTGCGGGTCAGGAGCTGACGGAGTATTATCAGCGCACGGGCGAGCGTACGCGTTGGACAAACTCGCTCTTCAGCGGAATGCCTACCTATCAGATGGCACCGTCCTACGACAGCCAGGAGGTGCTCAGCGATGTCGGCAAGTTCTATCATCTGTGGCTACCGGAGAACGTGTGGTATGTCTTTGCCTATTTGCTCGGCTTCTACATCCTGCTGCGTGCCTTCGACTTCCGCCGCGAGTTGGCAGTGCTCGGCTCCGTGATATGGGCTTTCAGCAGCTATTTCTTCATCATCATTGCCGCCGGCCACATCTGGAAGGTCATAGCCTTGGCGTATCTGCCGCCTATGATAGCAGGCATCGTGCTTGCCTATCGGGGCAAGTATCTGTGGGGATTTGTCGTCACGGCGATTTTCACTGCCCTTGAGATACAGGCCAACCACGTGCAGATGACCTATTACTATATGTTCATCATCCTCTTCATGGTCATCGCCTACCTCGTCGACGCCATCCGCACGAAGCAGCTCGCGCGTTTCGGCAAGGCAACGGGCGTGTGCCTGGTGGCAGCCGCTCTTGGCGTCGTTATCAATCTCTCCAATCTCTATCACACGTGGCAATACACGCAGGAGTCCATGCGTGGCAAGAGTGAGCTTGTAAAGAAGAACTCTGCCAACCAGACGTCGAGCGGACTCGACCGCGACTACATCACGCAATGGAGCTACGGCATCGACGAGACGTGGACGCTCCTCGTGCCTAACGCCAAGGGAGGTGCCTCCGTACCCATGGGACAGAACGAGAAAGCCATGGAAAAGGCAAACCCTGAGTTCTATCAGTTCTATCAGCAGATAGGGCAGTACTGGGGCGAGCAGCCGGGCACGAGTGGCCCCGTGTATGTAGGAGCCTTCGTGCTGATGCTCTTCGTTCTCGGACTGTTTATCGTGAAAGGCCCGATGAAGTGGGCGCTGCTCGCTGCCACCGTGCTGTCGGTGTTGCTGTCGTGGGGCAAGAATTTCATGGGATTCACGGACTTCTTCCTCGACAACGTGCCGATGTACGCCAAGTTCCGTACTGTGGCGTCCATCCTCGTCATTGCCGAGTTTACTATCCCCTTGCTTGCCATGCTCGCCTTGAAGAAAGTGCTTGAGACGCCCGACTTCCTCAAGGCCAAGATTCCGTTCCTTGTCGGCACGTCAAGCCATCGCCTTGTGGCGCGCGACGTCAGCGGACGCACATGGCTCCTGCTCAGTTTCCTTATGACGGCAGGCTTCGCCCTGCTCTTCGCCCTGATGCCTACAGTGTTCTTCCCCGACTACGTGTCGAGTGCCGAGATGGCAAGCCTCAAGCAGATTCCGCAAGAATACCTGCCTGCAGAGTATCTCACGCAGCTCCTCGCCAACCTCAAGGAGATGCGCGTCGCCATCTTCACTGCCGACTGCTGGCGTTCGTTCTTCGTCATCCTCGGCGGCATGGTGCTCCTGCTGCTGACGCTCTTCAATAAATTGCCGAAGAAGTATGGCGTGGCAGCCATCTGCGCCCTCTGCCTGATTGACATGTGGCAGGTGAACAAGCGTTATCTCAACGACTCCATGTTCGTGGAGCGCAGCGTGCGTGAGACTCCGCAGCAGGAAACCGCCACCGACCGCCAGATTCTTCAGGACCACTCGCTCGACTATCGCGTGCTCAATCTTGCGTCGAACACCTTCAATGAGAACGAGACGTCCTACTACCATAAGTCCATAGGAGGCTACCACGCCGCCAAGTTGCGCCGCTACCAGGAACTCATCGACCAATACATCGCTCCCGAGATGAGAAGCATGATGCACGCCATTGCCGACGCTCAGGGCGACATGACGCGCGTCGCCGGCGACTCCATCTATCCCGTGCTCAACATGCTCAACGCGAAATACGTCATCATGCCGCTGCAGGGCGGACAGACCGTGCCCCTGCTGAACCCCTACGCTTTCGGCAATGCTTGGTTTGTCGACCGCATACAGTATGTCGACAATGCCAACCAGGAGCTTGACGCCGTAGGACGCCTCAATCTCCGACATGAGGCCGTGGCAGACAATAAGTTCAAGACCGACCTCGGCGACGCCACGGGCGAGCAGAACGGCGCCATCGTCACACTGAAGAAATACGAGCCCAACGAACTTGTCTACACCGTAGAGTCTTCAAAGGGCGGCATCGTCGTGTTCTCCGAAATCTACTATCCCGGATGGACTTGCACCGTCGACGGCAAGGACGTGCCCGTGGGCAGGGTCAACTACGTGCTGCGCGCCATCAGCGTGAAGCCGGGCAAGCACAACGTCGTGCTCACCTTCAAGCCCGCTTCCGTGAAGCATACGGAGACGGCTGCCTACGTAGCCTATCTCTTGCTCGTGCTTGCCATAGCGCTCGGCGTCTTCGTGGAGACGCGCCGCAAGAAGAAATGATAATCCTCTTATGACAACCAACTGACAACAGATGGAATTCAGAACACCCGTAAGCATAGAGCCCTCGAAATGGCACATCTCGCCCTGTGAGACGATGCTCTTCGTGGGCTCTTGCTTTGCCGACAACATGGGACGGCGATTGAAAGAAGACATGTTTCGCGTCACGACCAATCCCTACGGCGTGATGTACAATCCCGCGAGCATCCTCCACACCATTGAGCGCTTCGTGAGCGAGGGAGGCAGCGTGCCGCAAACGGTCGTCATGACGCTCGGCACAAGTCGCGTCTACATTCTCAACTCCACAGGAGAGATTGTCGACAATTGCCGGAAACGTCCCCAGCGCCTCTTCACGGAGCGTGAGCTGAGCGTCGGAGAATGTGCCGATTACCTCTCTCGCGCCATCAGACTGCTGCGTGAACGGCGTCCTGACGTGCGTGTCATCCTGACGGTCAGCCCGATACGCTACGCCAAGTATGGCTTCCATGGCAGCAATCTCTCCAAGGCAAAGCTCCTCCTTGCCGCCGACCAGCTCACCTCGGAAGACATGTGCACGTACTTCCCCGCCTACGAGATCGTATGCGACGAGCTGCGCGACTATCGCTTCTATGCCGCCGACATGCTCCATCCCTCGGAGCAGGCCGTCGACTACATACAGGAACGCTTCGCTGCCACCTTCTTCTCGCCCCAGACCGCTGCCTTCCTGCGCAAGTGGCGACCGCTGAAGGCAGCGCTTGCCCACCGGCCCTTCAACCCCGACTCCGACGACTACCGCGACTTCCTCCGACGCACACGCGAGAAAATAGCGGCGCTGATGACGGAGTATCCCGACATGCCGTCGCCCTATGCTGACAAAAAAACAGAGTTGATTGAATAAATTTCCGCATTATATATAATATGAATACATTTGCTCCCCCAAAAACAGAAACAATGAACTACCGCAAAGAGCATATCATATATATATCGATGTGGATTCTGCTCTACATCTCGCCCTTCATGAGCATCTATATGCGAATGTCAAACGACCCCGACATCGACTTCTCCTGGGAGGAGATTCTCAACGCATGGATGTTCACGTCGGTGTGGCTCGTGACGTTCGTCATCCATAACTTCCTGCTCGTGCCGCTGCTCATCGTCAAGCGCAAGACGTGGCGCTACCTCGCCCTGTGTTTACTGGTGCTCGTGGCAGACGTCTTCTTCCTCTACGCCAACCGCCCCGCCTTCAACGATCAACCCATGGCGCGCCGTATGCATGAGGAGATGAAGGCCGACTCCGTGGCATACGAGAGCGTAGCCACGGTGCGCCTCGGCAACGGACGCTACTGCCGACCGCAAAACCCCATGCAGAAGAAGCCGCTTGAGATGAGACCAATCGACCCGCTGCCAATGTTCGGTCCGGGAGAGATGGTGGCATTCTTCGGCGGACTGTTGCTCATGGGCATGAACGTAGGCGTGAAACTGTATTTCAAGTCGCAGCAAGACCGTGAGAAGCAGGAAATCCTCGCCAAGCAAAATCTTGAGCGGCAGATGGAATACCTCAAGTACCAGGTGAACCCACACTTCTTCATGAACACCCTCAACAACATACACGCTCTTGTAGACATCAATCCAGAACGCGCCAAGACCACCATCGTGGAGCTGTCGAAGATGATGCGCTACATTCTGTATGAAGGCAACAACAAACACATCCCGCTGCCGCGCGAGATACAGTTCCTTAACAACTACGTGCAACTTATGCGCCTGCGCTTCACCGACCGCGTGCGGATCGAAACCCACTTCCCGCAACTCGTGCCCGACAGCATGCTGCCGCCGCTGCTTCTCATCATCTTCGTGGAGAACGCCTTCAAGCACGGCGTAAGCTATCGGAGCGAGTCGTTCATCAACATCTCCATCGACGTAGCCGGCGGACGCCTCCTCTTCCACTGCCGAAACAGCAAGATAGAGCAGCGGAAGACGGAAGACGGAAAAGGCGGACTCGGACTCCAAAACGTGCGCCAGCGTCTCGACCTCCTCTTCCACGACGACTACTCGCTGATTATCGACGACGGCGAGAAGACCTACGACGTGAGCCTCGACATCCCGCTCTGTAAGGCGACGCCTGCTTAGCCGCCTCTTACACGCAACATCAGCCACATCTTTCTTATCTTTTAAACGACAATGATAAAAACCCTCGTCATCGACGACGAGCCGCTCGCCTTGCAGCAGCTTGCCGCCTACGTAAAGAAAATACCGTTCCTGACGCTCGTCGCCGAATGTCAGAGTGCTGTTGAGGCACACGACGTCATCAACCGTGAGCGTGTCGACGCCCTCTTCGTCGACATCAACATGCCCGACCTCAACGGAATGGACTTCGTGCGCTCCCTCGCCGCGCCACCCCTCGTCGTCTTCACTACAGCCTATTCGGAGTATGCCGTCGACGGCTACAAGGTGGACGCTGTCGACTATCTCCTCAAACCCTTCGGGCTCGACGATTTCCGCCGCGCTGCGCTGCGCGTGAAGAAACGCTACGAGCAAGAGAACGCGCTGCTCGCACAGCAGCAGGCCGACGACGCCGACTCTGACGACATCGCCGACGAACTGCCACAGACCGACCAAGGACAGGCTCTCTCGGAGAGCGACTCCATATTCCTAAAGACGGAGCACCGCGTGGTACGCGTCAACGTGTCGGACATACGCTACGTAGAGGGTATGTCCGAATATCTGAAGGTGCACATCGAGGGCACGCGCCCCATTGTCATGCTGCTCAGCATGAAGAAGATGGAGGAGCGTCTGCCCGGCAATTTCCTACGCATCCATCGGTCGTACATCGTCAACATGAAAAAGGTGCAGGAGGTGACGAAAAACCGCATCGTAATGGACGCCGACACCTACCTGCCCGTCGGCGACATGTACAAGGACTCGCTCACGCAATACCTGGCAGACAGGTATTTGGGGAGGTAATCCTAAAGCGTTACTTTAGAGTGGCTAAAGCGTTACTTTAGAGCGGCTAAAGCGTTACTTTAGAGTGGCTAAAGCGTTACTTTAGAGAGTGATAAGGTTATAGTCATATTATCTGGCATATAGTAAGAGGAGGGTGCGTTGCTTATTGTTTTGACACACCCGCCTCCCACGTATTGCTACAATTTATTTTTTTATCACTTCATATTCCGGATAGATTCAATTTGATATCAATCAAATACCCCCGGAAAGAGGTGGCAATCTATCTATTCATGTTTTAGATTAACTTTGTAAGAAAATGCGCGTATTTTATATACGTTGAAAACCTTCTTCAAAACTACACCCAGCCAATGGGTGTCGCAACATACAAGGTGATGCCGGAGAAACTAAAGAAGATACTTCCTCCAGAGGAGGATTTCAAGAGGTTGCTTGCCGGGAGAGAAATAGACGAATCTGAAATATAAGATGTATGTTGCTATTGTTTTGTCATGGCGAATATGGTGAAATATACTGTCATAAAAGAGCCAGTGTATAATCATCCGCATCAATCACTTTTCGGGAGTACAATGACTCCATCAGTTCCTTAAAGTCGGCTTCTGAATCAGCACTTCTTAAAAGAGAACGGAGCACATCCTTTTCAAAGTCAAAAGTCTCCTTTTCTGCCATTTGGAGCAGCAGCGAATTGCGGGTCTGCTTCATCTGTTCCTCCATAAGCTCGCTTTCAAACTCTGTGCTTTTCGATAATTCGTACATCATCAGCACATAATGCGAGAGAGCATCGCTTGCTGCAAACACCTCCGATGTGTCGTCAAGACGGAATGTGCCGCAGCGGAACCCCTCGGCTTCCAAAGGATCTTTGCAACTTACAAGTCGGGGAGGGTTGCTGAAGTCTGCCAACCGCGTGAAACTATGTTCCAATATCCCCGTCCTACGACTATAATGAAACACGACGCTGTCGCCATACGTTGCCCACCGACATTCGTCAGCTGCGGTCTTCCATGCAGCAGCGATTGTCGCACACGATCCTTCATTGTAGAATTTGTTGAGCAACATTCCGTCTCCTTCCTTGGCACGCTCCTCATGCACGTTATAGAAATACTCCCAAATGCCGTCCACCCATTCGTCCAACTCTGCAAACGAACAAAGCGGCGCCTCTTTAGGCAGATGCTCTATGAGATAGCGCGACCACTCGTCGGCATACAGACCGCAACCTCCAGCTCCATCAGACACTGCTATGCAGCGTGACGAGCAGAACACAGAGTCCTCGTTAGGTGCGTGGTCGTTCAATTTTGCTATGCTTACACTTTTGCCCATTGTTCTCTCTTACTGATTGTTGTTTACCAACATGCTTGACAATGTTCCTATCTTCATCATCTTCACAAGTCGCTCCATGCCTGTGTTCACACCCATTGCATGATAGCGTATATCAGCTTGTTTGTCACCGAACATGTTACGGATTTGTTCGTTGTAGTTAAGTGGCAGCAGACTCGACATGTTGTATAGCTTTTCGCCATATCCGTTGCTGTTCAGCTCTGCCGTCGTTGCAGGAAACGCAACCGCCTCAGCGTGTCCCGGCACGATGTGGATATTGAAGAACAGTACATTTCCATCGTTGGTAAACATCGACTTCAACTGGTTTGACAGCTGTAGCATCTCGTCGTCAGTTGCCCCATTATACTCTCCGTCGGTGATGTTTATGATTGTTGGCGGATAGCAATCCTTGTCGTGGTGCTCGCGCATCCAATTCTCAAGCAGTCCTTCCGCACGTTTCAGCGCCTTGTCCATGTGGGTCCAGTTGCCGTCGTGGCGTGCGGTCATCCATTGCTTTTTCTCCACCTCTTTCACAGTCAAGCCCTTGCGTGTGCGCACTTCCTCCTTCACCATCTTTTTCTGGAACGGATTGTTGCGTATCTCTTCAGGCGTAACGAAGTCGCGACCTTCGAGACTGCCGTTCCATGCGCTGTAAGCCTCCTGTCCGTAGCCAATCATGGCAATATCGAAGTAGTGGCGCGTCTCGTTGTTCTTCACGCAACGCTCCACAAGCTCGTTTATCTGCGAGTTCACGATACGTGCCACAGCCTCCGAGAGAGTCATGTCCTCGCCGTTGAAGGTGGTGAGCCGTCGCATCGACACGCTTTGGTCCACAAGGAAGATGAAGGCAGTAGGGTGCTCACGGTCAACACGTGCTGTGTAGGCGTTCTTGCTTTGCAGCTGCTGAGGCTGACTTGGAACGGGAATGCCGAAGTTGCCTATGTTGGTGATGTACTTCAGTGGAATGAAGTTCTTAACCAATATCTCAGCCTGGAAATATGGTTGTTCGTCGGCATCGAGGTCAAAGTGCTTGGCTGCCTTGACCGTCTGGAAATGAATTCTCTTGAAGGCATCCAAAGTACTGCCTACGTTAGCGCCGTTTCGTGTGGCATTGCAATCAGCGTAGAGAGTATTATCGTTGTATATTACTTCCGGGTCAATCTCCAATATCACGGGGTTGGAGATTCTGTCCTCGTTCATCGCTGCATACATCATCGGATGCTGGCGCGTGAAGCTTACACGGACATAATGCTCCAGACCGTCGCGCATATCGAGCGCCCACGACAGCGACCCTTGGCCGCCACTACCCGGTTTGGGGATATCAATGCCGTGCTCCTCACAGTCTTTCCATGAGTACAGACCTCCGCTTTTTATGATACTCTCCAAGTTGTCACGGTCGGTAAAATGATACAACTTTGTGATGTTATGCTGTTCGAGGATATGCTTAAACTCCTCCCAATTGCTTCTTTTTCCCATTGCTTTTTCCTTTTTTTTAGTTTAGAGCATCAATATTTTTTTGCTGCCCTTTGTGTTTACTTTTCTCCATATGGATATAGTCCCTCTGCGTATGCTTTCACAAGAAAAGCGTGCGACAGAGGTTTTGTAGGGTCGTCGATGTTGCAGTTCGTTGTGTAGTCAAGCAACACTATCGTCTTCGTTCGGCTTGCCTCCCTCAACCGCTCAATGATATTCATCACCTTGTTTTCGAGCACCCATTTGTAAGTAGGCAGATAGATTTGCTTTCTCGCATCTATGTATCCCAACAGTTCCGTACCGTTCACACCCTTGCGGTGTCCGAGAGGTTTGCCGAACCGTCTAACGGTACGCTTGATGTTCTTCATCGTGTCGTTGCTGAACATATTGATGTCCACATCAGCCGACTCAAACACTTTCAGTCCCTGCCATACCGCTTCCACACACATGGCGGTGTAGCCATCGCTGAATGGAACAGGTATGCCGCCATGCGGATAGAATGGACTAAGCCTCACCAATCCGTCTGTGGCATGACTGGTTACATCGGCAATGATTGCACCGGGGTACTGTTTCTGTATGTTTTCGCACTTTCTGCGCTTCGATTCTATTATTATCATGATTAAGATAAATTCATGTCGTTTTCAAGTTGCTCTAACTTTTCCTTGGCTTTTGCGTGTCCTTGTTCTGCTGATTTCCTGTACCATTCCGCTGCTTTGGCAAGGTTCTTGTTTACACCATGGCCCAATTCATAGCAAACTCCTAAAAAATATTGACCATCAGAATCTCCTTGTTCTGCCGATTGCCTGCCCCATTCTGCAGCTTTGCCATAGTCTTTGTCTACACCACGACCAAAGTAATAACAAAGTCCTAAATTATATTGACCGTGAGAGTTTCCTTGCTCCGCCGATTTCCAGTACCATTCCGCAGCTATGCAATAGTCATTGTCTACACCTTCACCAGCATTATAACAATTTCCTAATCTCCATTGAGCTGCAGAATTTCCTTGCTCTGCCGATTTCCTGAACCATTCCGCAGCTTTGCCATAGTCCTTGTCTACACCTTCACCAGCATAATAACGATTTCCAAATCTCCATTGAGCATCAGAATTTCCTTGCTCTGCCGATTTTCTGTACCACTCGGCAGCTTTGCTATAGTCTTTGTCTACACCAC
>ERZ808270.1235-NODE-1235-length-11606-cov-2.798459_pt1 | contig 11606 bp, 9 predicted proteins | sample MGYA00521082_ERZ808270 | MGnify/ENA primary metagenome ERZ808270 (study PRJEB31516, sample SAMN03275594) | gut metagenome | biome: mammalia-associated habitat; material: feces | host: Papio cynocephalus | place: Kenya | collected 2012-07-27 ...
ATCGTTATTCAGGTGTAGTAATTGGTTATTGCAGAGATGTTGTTATATTTCTGTGTTTAAATAATATATGGGGTTACGCATGATAAAATATGATATGAACGGAAATCCATTTAAAAAGGCTACATTTTGGTTAGAACCAAGTGAATATGCAAAAATAAATGGGGAAATAAATAATTGTTATTATGGACTTTATTTGAATACAGAAATATTTGCTCATGCATCTTTTGGGATAGATGGAAAGGCTTATATTTACTGGTTTGAGAATCATGGATATAACGATTATAATTGTTTTATGCGAGTAAGAGATTATCATTAAGGAGGAATGAATATGAAAACTGAATTAGAAAAATTCACAATTCGATTAAATAATATTGAGAATTCTTATTATGGATTTGTTGTAGCAGTGCTCAATTACGTTCAAAGAAAATCAGAAAGACTTGATGTTGTTGAGGCGTTTCTTAATGCTAATCCGGCTGCTTCGACTTCTGAAATACTTGAATTTATTTCAAATCAAAAGGATTTTTTTGAGGATGCTGCATATGCAATTCAAGTAAGCTAGTCTGATCTATCTCCTCCTTTTTTCGTCGAAAGGGGTAAAAATGAATCGATGTTGGAATTTGTAGCTGATGACAGTTCTGATCAGAATCAATTATCATTTCTGTTTGATGATAAAATAATAAATAATAGGATAATTTATAGAAGCCCCAGCATAGTGATTGATATGTTGGGGCTTTTGGTGATTTATTATATCGAATCAAGTTTTTGTTGATAAGATTATAAATTTTATGCTATTATCGAATCGTGGAAAAAGTTACAGAAAAAGGAGTTACATATGATACGCGAATGTAGTCTGGAAGAGATATCCGATGGACGGACTTACAGAGAAAATGATATGGTGAAGGCGGATGCAGCAGGATGTGATGGCTGTTTCAAATGTTGTACAGGCATGGGAAATTCCATCATTTTAGATCCATATGATATCTGGCTGTTGAAGAATTTTTCGGAGAGAACGAAGCTGACGTTTGAACAGCTCCTTGCAACCGGGAATGTGGAGCTGAATATTGTGGATGGATTGATTCTGCCGAATCTCAGCATGAAAAAAGGACAGGATCGCTGTGCTTATCTTGATGCGGATGGGCGGTGCCGGATTCATGATGTGCGACCGGGCATCTGTCGGTTGTTTCCGCTTGGAAGAGTCTATGATGAGAAGGGGGACTTCTCTTATTTTTTGCAGACAGGTGAATGTGCCAAGAAGAACCTTGCGAAGATCAAGGTGAAAAAGTGGACCTGTTTGCGATGCCCGGAGAAGAACCGCGAATTTGTCACAGCATGGCACGCGTTGATCCGCACAGCCGGACAGAAGATGGTGGAACATAAGCAGAGTGGACGCGGCGAGAAGCTGCAGGAACTGGCAATGTATATTCTGAATGAATTCTATGTTGCAGACCTGCCGGAAGCCGCTTACGACGACACCGGCATCACAACCATCTATGAAAGTTTATGCAACAAAATAGAAAATGCAAGAGAATCTCTCGCGCATTTTTAAGGTAAATGATAATGATAGAAACCGATGGCGGTTGGTATAATAAGGAGGAACAAAAATGCTCGGAATTATCGGTGCAATGGATGAAGAAGTTGCAAAATTAAAGGAAACCATGCAGGATGTCACAGTTGAGACAAAGGCATCCATGGAATTCTACAAGGGAACGATGAATGGCAAGGATGTTGTCGTTGTCCGCTCTGGAATCGGAAAGGTCAATGCGGGAATCTGCACACAGATTCTGTGCGACCTGTATCATGTCGATGCTGTAATCAACACAGGTATCGCCGGAAGCTTAAACGCGAAGATTGATATTGGCGATATTGTGCTTTCGACCGATGCGCTGCAGCATGACATGGACGCGACAGGTTTTGGCTACAAACCGGGCGTGATTCCTCGGATGGAGACATCAACATTTATCGCAGATGAGAAGCTGCGCAAGCTGGCGAAGGAATGCTGTGCGCGTGTAAATCCGGATATTCATGTATTTGAAGGACGCGTGGTCAGTGGCGATCAGTTTATCTCCGATAAGGCGAAGAAAGAATTTATCCTGAATACATTTGCAGGCGATTGTACCGAGATGGAAGGCGCAGCGATTGCACAGGCTGCTTACCTGAACCAGATTCCATTTCTGATCATCCGTGCTATTTCAGATAAGGCGGATGACAGTGCGACGGAAGATTACCCAACCTTTGAGGCGAAGGCAATCGCACACAGCGTGAAGCTTGTGCAGGCAATTGTGGAAGGGTATTAAGAAAGAAGGAAGAAAACTATGGAAAAAATAGCAAGCTTTACAGTGAATCATTTGAATTTGTTGCCGGGCGTGTATGTGTCAAGAAAAGATAACGTCGGCGGAAATGTAATTACAACATTTGATCTGCGGATGACGAGACCAAATTATGAGCCGGTGATGAATACGGCAGAGGTGCATACAATCGAGCATCTGGCAGCGACCTTTCTTCGGAATCATAAGGAATACGGAGAGAAAATCATTTATTTTGGACCGATGGGATGCCGGACGGGATTCTATCTGATCTTGGCAGGCGAGTATGAATCGAAAGATATCGTGCCATTGCTGAAAGAGCTTTATACATTTATGAGCGAGTTCGAGGGCGATGTGCCGGGCGCATGTGCGCGGGATTGCGGGAACTACCTCGATATGAACCTGCCGATGGCGAAATATTTAAGCAAGAAGTATCTGACCGAAGTGTTGGAAAATATTTCGGAAGAGAGACTAATTTATCCGGAATAGTTATCCACAATATCCACAAAATGCGCGTATTTGTTGCATTTTGCAAAATGTCTTGAAAATCCCATGCAAACCTCTTATCATCTTAGTATAAGGTAAGGATGGAAGGAGGAGTTGTATGGGAGAAGAACAGGACATTCCGAGAAAACTGGAGTATGAGAGTCTGGTGGAGTATGATGCATTTCGGAATCCATCGATCGTGGAGGAACAGCCCTTCTATTACAAAGGGATAAGCCGAAGCGAATATGAAAAGGAACTCGCATATCTCAATCAGAACCTGTCATCGTTTTACGAAGGTTCGTATGTTCCGCTCTGGAAGCAGTCGTGGTATCAGTAGGAGCTTTGGCCAGCACCCGAAGATACAAAATAAGTCATTTTTTCTAAATGAACCCCAATATTTTGTAGGAATTTTATAAAAAGTATTTGATTTTACATATCAGTATGGTACAATGAATTATAATTGCGGACAGGTATAGTTTGACTAGAATTATTATGGAAAATGTATCGAGGATATAGAGAGTTTATAAGGTAGAGAGGTGTAACTATGAACTTTAAAGACAAGCTGGTAAGTAAATTATTGGATATCGGAAAGAAACACCGGATATTAGTGTATCCGATGCTTGCTTTGGTTGCGGTAGTAACTGCAATCTCGCATGCCATCTGCTGGGGACGCGGAAATGGAAAGAAGATGGTCGCGTCGGTTATGGTTGTGGCGCTTCTGATCACGCAGTCGCTGTTCCTGACGTCATCCGCTGTAAATAATGGTGATGATACGAACGCGGCATTGACGAACACCGCGACGGATGCAACCAGCGTAATGAATGGCGAAGATGGCTCCAATGATCCGGTTCAGTTGCTTGATGCAGACGGAAATGCTGATGCCGCAGACGATGGAGCGACGGATGCAGAAACAGCAAATGTTACATACTATGCATACACAACTTCGTCCCAGACGATTGCCGGATTTTCAAAGGCTTGTGCAGTTGCAGACTCTACTATTACTTTGATGAACAATAACGCAGAAATTCTGCAGGGATTTGGTCTGGATGCAAATTATTTTACAACAGACGGAAATCTGTACAGCGATGCACAGTGTACAACACCAATCGCTGGAAATCAGATGGCCACGACAGAAAATGGAACCTATCAGGTATTTGTAAAGATTACAAGAACCGCATATACACTTGCATTTTCTGACTGTGGTGATCAGGGAGACGTAGCAGGCGTAACCATACCGACGAATGAGACGGATACCGGTAATGTGGAACAGGTAATGAAATTTGCCGTACCGGGATCAGATGCTACCTATCATTTTTATAAGAGAGGATATAAGTATATCAGTCTTGGAGATAAGACAATTGGTCAGAACATCGAAGTGAAGTCTTCCGATGTCCGCACGAATACAATCACGGTGAAGGCAGGCTGGGAGCCAATCAGGGATATGAAGCTGACATACCAGTTGTATGATTCATCAGTTGTCGGTGTGCTTGATCCGGTAAAGGCAGCTGATGCGGTAGAAGAAAGTGCGCCATTTGCATATGGTGATGCGGTATCTATCCTTCTTTTGGATGAAGCGGCTTATATCAATAACAAGGGATATTATTTTGCGGGCTGGAAGATCGAGGGCACGGATACAATTATCGATCCATCCCAGACAGCAACAATGACTGCGACGATTGACAGTGGACTTGTAAAAGAAAATGGTGCAATGACAGATGCAACGAATGTTGCACCGGTTAAATTGATCGGTCAATGGAAATACAAGGAAATCGAGCTGTATGTTGATGGCAATAGGGTGGATGGCAGTGATGCGGCTGTGACAGGAATGTACGGTACAGCCATGAACCATGTCATTACAGCAAAGTACAAGAAAGACGGTGCAGAGAGCGAGTCTATTCAGTTTACAAATGGTATGCAGGCAGTTACAACCGGACTGGGAACTTATGGACTTTCTGTAAATGAATCGGCAAATTCCTATACGATAACAGGTACACCAAACAATGTGACAACGGATGCACAGAGTTATGCATTTACAGTCACAGATACGAACGATCCAAATAAGACAGCAAATTTCAATCTTGTATTTACTGTTGAAAAGCTTCCGGTTATTATCGGTGAGGTCAAGGATGCTTCCACGGGAGGAACTTTGACAAAGGTATATGATAACTCCGATACAATTCAGGTGCAGACCACGGCGTCTGTCACAGCACAGGATGGCAGTGTACCGGACTGCATCACGAACGATGCGATTCAGGTAATCTTCGATGCAACCGCGAAGATACTTGATATAGGAAGCGTGAAGGGCAAGGATGTCGGAACCGGAAAGACAATCCGCCTGACATCACCAAGATTATCTGGAAACAATGCAAACTGTTACGAGTTACTGAATGTAGAAGAAGGACATCTCGATGTGGCAAATGCAGCCAGTGTAACGAAGCGTACTTTGAACGTAGAGGTTGCATACGATGTAGATTCTGTATTGTTTGGACAGGATAGTCCGGAATGTACACTGACGATCAAGAACCCGGATAATATTGCACAGGGAAATAACAACGAAGAGCAGAATGCATATGCGGCGGACCCGAATGCATTTATGACAAGATACCTTGGACTGAATAGCAAGGATGCATGGGAGACAAACCGCAAGATTTACAGCAGCCCGGCAAATGCGTATTACTATATCCGTCCAACTTTTGCAAGTAACGGAAACTATGAGGTCGTTGTTGCAAATCCACCGAAGTTTTCAGTGACAAGAAAAAGCTCCGACGGACATTTCTCCATTAAGGAGACGGCGGTTGGTGGATATTATCCAAGTTATACGATCGTGGCAGCGAACGGATATGATATGGTCCGGATCCTGAACGACGGTGATGTGGATATCTCTGATACGATGACACGTGCACAGGCGAAAGCTCTGTTCAAGAGCCAGTCCGCAGGTATTACGGCGGATGGTACATACACGAACATCCGGTTCCAGTTGTACAATTCGACAACCAATGCGATCTCTACGATCTACACAGTGAAAGAGACGATCATCGTGGATACGAAGATTCCGCTTTATGTAAGCCATACAGTGGAACCGGCTGGATTTGTAAATCAGCTTGGATTTGGTACATATTATCATTCACAGAACAATGTTACAGGTATGACACTGACGGTTACATACCGTTCAGACGAAAGCCCTTGTGATTACCTGCACTATTATTTTGCAGGGGAGGATGCAAGCACGGTTCCTACTACGACTATGCAGACAAAGATGGTATCGAAAGGAAACGGACTGTATGAGGCAACACTTCTGGTAGGAAGCGGCTATGCCGGACAGCTGGTTGTATGGGCAACGGATACGAAACAGAAGGAATCCGCACATACAAAACTGGTATGCTATACGACGAATACCGATGCAAGTCTGACGGACAAATACTATGAGTGGATGGTCGAAGGAACACCTCCAACTGCGGCTCTAAATGTACAGGGAAATGGAGAAGCGGCTCTGACAGACAAGTGGTACAACACCTTGGATGCAGCAATCGTAGCAACCGATATCGACAGTGGACTGGATGCAGTGACATGGAGTGTTGAGACACCAAGTACAACTGTGACAGCTGCGACATCTGCGTATGGTGTCAATGCGACAAAGAATGCAAAGATTACAGATTATATATTCCACCAGGTCATTACAGGTGGGGTATCAAATGATTACACGCCGGGTGAGTATTATATTTCGGCAGTGGTAAAGGATAATGCAGGCAATACGGTCGATGTGGAGAAGCAGGGACCATTCCTTTTCGATGGCATCAAGCCGGCGGTGACATTGTCCGATGATGGAGAAAGCCAGACGCAGTTCCAGTCTGACGTTACAATCACGATGGAAGCGACAGAGGGAGAACTGGAAAGTGGCATTGACAGCATTGCACTGTACAAGGACAGCACAGACAGTGAGCCGATTCAGATATGGTCAGCCGGCGATGCAAAGAGCTGGACAGAAAGCTATGATGTAACAGAGAGTGGAACGTATATCCTGGTTGTGACGGATATCGCTGGCAATCAGTCTACTGAGCAGGTAACCTACAGCCACATTTCTTCCGAGAGACCGGATAAGCCGAGCGTATCGATTGCAAAGGGTGACAATGGTGCAATCGGAAATGCAGGCTGGCTGATTGAGGATAAGCCAAAGGTAACGATCAAATCAACAACACAGACAAGCGATAAGGTTCCGGTTAAGACTTATTATAAAGTGATTTATACAGATGCAAGTGGAAAGCATGAGTCCTCCGACAGCTTTACCGGAGAGAGTTATACATTTGCACTGGACGGACAGGGCGATGTGACAGTGGAAGCATGGGCAGTCAGCGAGGCAGGCTGTCGGAGTGATACTGCTTCTGAGGATGCAAAGGTTGATATTGATGGACCGGCTGTGACAATCACAGATTCTGTGGTTGATGCAAACGGGGATGTGACGATTAATTTCCAGGCAATCGATCTGATCAGCGGTGTAGATACTGACCGGGTACTTGTAAATGGTAATGCTGTATCGGTAACGGATACAGATGGTGTGGCAAAGGGAAGCTTCAAGGCAGATGGCAGTGCAACTTACACGATCGTTGCGTATGATAACGCAGGTAACAAGTCCGCAGAGGTAAGCTTTGAGCCTCTTGGCCTGGAGGTAACACCAGTAACAGCGATCACCAATACGACCGCACATATCGAGGCACAGGTCATTCAGGGAACAAACCCACTGTCAAAGAGCCTGTGTTATATCGAATATAAGAAAGCGACGGAGACAAGCTATGATACGGTACTTGTCAATAAGACAGATACCGCAAGTGGAATTGAAATGATTTACAATTTCAGCAAGCTGACACCGGATACGGTATATAATTACCGCGTGCATGCAGCAACTCTGAATTCTTCCGAGGAGCGTGTGATCGAAGGAAGCTTTAAGACACTGTCTGGCAATTCGACGACCACAATCTATGGTACGGCTGCTTATAGCGATTCGTTGCCGGACGATGTGAAGGATAAGCCAATCTATATCAATTTGTACCGTGGCAATACCATTGTCGGCGGTGAGGTTGTAACAAGTGCAGAAAGTACACGGTATATGTTTACGGGTGTATCCGATGGAACCTATCGTATCGTTGCAACGAACGGTACTCTGACAAAAGAGGCATCGGTAACGGTTACCGGCGGTATGATCACATATCCAGAGACCTATTCGACAACCGGAGGAATCAACTTCGTACTTTCAGGTTTGTCTACGGATGTGATTTTGGATGATGGTGATGTAGAGATTGCTGTGGATGGTCTGGATAAGATTTACAACAACAGTTACTACAAGGGAAATGTAACGGATGATGATCTGCGGATTGTTCAAAACGGTGGACGAATTGATATTGCTCTGCATGCAAGCTATATTAAGGTAAGCGATGTGACATCTGAAGAGCAGGGGATTTTCGCAGATAAGCTTGGCAACCGGACAGAAATTGTTCGTTATATAAGATTATATATTGTGAAAAATGTATATAATGAATTTGGAAACTTAGAGTATTCACAGAATCTGACAAGATTGTATGAGCCTGTGACAATCTCTTTCCCGTTGGAGGATCTGGCAGGCGAGAACATTAAGGTAGCATCGCTGCATGCAGAGGGGACGGATTATTCGTTCAAGAGCTGGACAGATGCAAGCGAAGTGACACTGACACATGATTATGTAATCATCAACACAGACCGTTTCTCAACCTATGCACTGTATCGTGTGACACAGCCGAAGACTTACACGGTTGTATGGAAGGACGGCGATGGAAATATCCTGAAGACGGAGACGGTAGAAGAGGGTACTTCTGCAACACCGCCAGAGGGTACACCAACCAAGACACCAACCAAGGATTACACATACACTTTCGAAGGCTGGGATCAGGACTATACAAATGTTACGAAAGACATGGTCATTCTCGCATGGTTCTATTCGACAAAGCGGGATGATACAACGGAAGATCCGGGCACAACGGAAAATCCGGGTACGACGGAACAGCCGGGCACAACCGAAAATCCAAAGGCACCAAATGCAAATGTGACACCGGGTGGCAATAGCAACGGAGCGAACGGCGGACAGAACACGTCAAAGAATCCAGTGAAGTATACATATATGGGTGCAGCCGGTTCTCCACAGACAGGTGATGCAGCACCAATCGTGTTACTTATATGTGCGTTTGTATTTGCAGGTGCTGGAATCGTAGTTATGATTAAAAAGAAAAAAGTTTCTAAAAATTAACAGTTATAGTTCTTCGCATACCGAACATAATAAGAGTAAGACAAACATGTCTTAATTCAAAAGTATGGAGGTAGATAATTATGAAGAACTCAAACAACACAACAAGCGTACCAGAGGCTAAGGAAGCTATGAACAAGTTCAAGATGGAAGTAGCAAATGAGCTTGGTGTAAACCTGAAGCAGGGTTACAACGGAGATCTTACTTCCCGTGAGAGCGGTTCTATCGGCGGCGAGATGGTCAGACAGATGATCAAGAAGCAGGAGCAGCAGATGTCTGGTAAGTAATTAATCTGACCAGATGGATATGTGCTAAGTAAGACCATGTAAGGGAGTTTGTTTCTGTATCGGTGATAATGGGAAACATTATTGCATAAGATATAGAAACAAGCTCTTTTTTTGAGTAAATATATAGACTTGCGAAAAATCTTATGTTATAATGCAGAGAATAGTGCTTACAATGGATAGTAGGCGTTGCAAGTTAAGGAGGAAAAGAACAAATGAGTTTAGCAGTAGAAAAATTAGACGGAAGCATGGCAAAATTGACAATTACAGTACCAGCTGAGGAGTTTACAAAGGCAATCACTTCTGCATACAACAAGCAGAAGAGTAAATTCTCTGTACCTGGATTCCGTAAGGGAAAAGTACCACAGGCATTCATCGAGAAAATGTACGGTGCTGCTATCTTTTATGAAGATGCTGCAAATCAGCTTATAAATGAGTATTATCCAAAGGAACTCGAAAACTGTGAGGAAGAGATCACATCCAATCCAGAGATCGATGTAACACAGATTGAGAAAGGTAAGGATTTCATCTTTACAGCAACTGTTGCAATAAAGCCAGAGATCAAGATCGGTGAGTACAAAGGTGTTGAGATCGAGAAGATCGATACAACTGTAACAGATGAAGATGTTATGGCAGAGATTCTGAAGGATCAGAAGGAAAACGGAAGAAAGATTGATGTAACAGACAGAGCAGCACAGATGGATGATGAAGTTACAATCAACTTTGAAGGCTTTGTAGATGGTGTTGCATTTGAAGGCGGAAAGGGCGAGAACTACAAGCTTACACTTGGTTCACACTCATTTATCGATACATTTGAGGATCAGATCGTTGGCAAGAACATTGGCGATAAGTTTGATGTGAATGTAACATTCCCAGAAGAGTATCATGTTGAGGATCTGAAGGGCAAGCCAGCAGTATTTAAGGTAGAGCTTCTTGCAATTTCTACTCTGGAGCTTCCGGAGCTGGATGACGAGTTTGCAAGTGATGTTTCTTCTTTCGAGACATTTGCTGAGTACAAGGAAGATAAGAAGAAGACATTGGAAGTAAAGAAGGAAGAGCAGGCAAAGCGTGAGAAGCAGTCTAAGGTAGTTGAGAAGATCGCTGAGGCAGCTGAGGTTGAAATCCCAGAGGCAATGATCAAGTACAATCAGGAAAGAATCATGAATGAGATGTCTCAGAGAATGATGTATCAGGGACTTCAGATGGAGCAGTATCTCCAGCTTATGGGAACAACAAAGGAAGAGTTCTTAGAGCGTGTAAAACCGGATGCAATCGCAAGAATCAAGACAAGCCTTGTGCTTGAGGCAGTTGCAGCCGCTGAGAATATTGTTGCAAGTGATGACGATGTAGATGCTGAGATCCAGGATATGGCTGCACAGTACCAGATGAAGCCAGAGGAACTGAAAGATATGATCGGTGCACCAGAGCTGGAGAATATCAAGAAGGATATCGCTTCCAGAAAGGCACTCGAATTCCTTGGCGAAAATTGTAAGGAAGTTTAATAAAAAAGCTTCACATGAGTTAGGAGATAATTAGAATGGCAAATCGTTCAGACGATAAGAAAAAAGTGAGATGTTCGTTCTGTAACAAATCACAGGAGCAGGTGCGCAAGCTGATTGCGGGACCAAACGTATATATCTGTGATGAGTGTATTGAGATTTGTTCAGAAATTATACAGGATGAATTTGATAATGAGCCTTCGGATTCAGAGATCAATCTGTTGAAGCCCAAGCAAATCAAAGAATTTCTGGATGATTACGTGATTGGACAGGAGCAGGCAAAGAAAGTGCTTTCGGTTGCCGTATACAACCATTATAAGCGTATTTTGGCAGAGAAGGATTTTGATGTCGAGCTTCAGAAGAGTAATATCATCATGATCGGACCTACGGGCTCCGGTAAGACATATCTGGCGCAGACACTGGCAAAGCTTTTAAATGTTCCGTTTGCAATCGCAGACGCAACGGCTTTGACCGAGGCTGGTTATGTCGGAGAAGATGTAGAGAATATCTTATTGAAACTGATTCAGGCAGCCGATTACGATATCGAGCGTGCACAGCATGGTATTATATATATTGATGAGATCGATAAGATTACAAAGAAGTCTGAGAATGTATCTATCACACGAGATGTATCGGGTGAAGGCGTACAGCAGGCACTTTTGAAGATTATTGAAGGCACGGTTGCTTCCGTTCCGCCACAGGGTGGAAGAAAGCATCCACAGCAGGAGTTTATTCAGATTGACACAACGAATATTCTCTTTATCTG
>ERZ808270.1236-NODE-1236-length-11603-cov-5.579234_pt1 | contig 11603 bp, 13 predicted proteins | sample MGYA00521082_ERZ808270 | MGnify/ENA primary metagenome ERZ808270 (study PRJEB31516, sample SAMN03275594) | gut metagenome | biome: mammalia-associated habitat; material: feces | host: Papio cynocephalus | place: Kenya | collected 2012-07-27 ...
CAAAATTCCGACTTTATACAAGGTTATACAATACGGCTTGTATGGGATGCTTACTTTGTTTTTAACACAACAAAGCCGAATGCAGAGATTGAATTTAATCTTCTCTGCACCCGGCTTTATCTAATTCATAAAGATTGTGCTAACGTAAAATGTCATCTTGCATTCTACGAGGTATGCTCATGAGACGGCTTTCATCAAAATCGCACTTACGCATTATTCTTGCACTCAATCCTGCGATTTTTCTTGCGATTCTTCCCAAGCATTCCATTCCTTCAACGCTTGTTGCCAATCAGTCTGTTCGTTGGCAGGAGCATCTGCTTGTTCTTGTCTGCGCTTCTCTTCATCGCGTGCACGATCTCTTGCTCGCTTCTCTTTCATCGCAGCAATAGTCTTGTCGTCAAGGATGATGATGGCTTTGCGCTTGATAGCCTGCTCGAGTTCTTCAGGTCCAAAGGCTTTCCCTTGTTCATTGAAATCAGAAATATTAAACTCGTACTTCGTTCTCAAGTCGTGTCGAATGAGTTTCTGACCAGCTCTGTTTGCGGCATTCTTTAGTGCGAGCAAACGGCTTATTTCATTGATTTCAGTCTGCGAGAATTTATTTCGTCCCATAATGGCGTTAGAAGAGGAAGTTTCTAAAGTCGTTGAATATGGCAAAAGCCATGAGAAGCAATAAGAGCGTCATGCCCACCATCTGAGCTCGTTCCATAAACTTATCACTGGGCTTACGTCGTGTGATAACTTCCACTAAGAGGAAGAACACATGGCCACCATCCAAAGCTGGAATAGGCAGAATATTCATAAAGGCAAGCATCAACGAGATGAAAGCCGTGAGTTCCCAGAATCTGCACCAATCCCACGAAGTTGGGAAGAGGCTACCAATAGCACCAAAAGAGCCAACACTCTTAGCCCCATCTGCCGTGAAAAGATATTTCAAGTCGTCTACATAGCCTGCTAAGACTTTCCATCCATGAGAGAAACCTGCGGGAATACTCTCAAAGAAACCAAACGTGCGCGTTACTTCCTTATATTCACTCTTGAAAGGATTGTACCAAGCCACGCCAAGCATATAATCCTTATCAAGTTGCACCTTTACGGTATCTATAATGCCAGTCTTAGCATGCTGCACAATGAGTGTAGCATTTCTCAAGCGCAAGCTATCTGCATGAGAGCACGACGCCAACACGTCATCGAGCGTGCCGCGTGCTTGATTGAAATCATTTACGGTATTGAAAGTTTTTCCATTAAAACCTATAATCTCATCTCCTGGCAGGATTCCCGCTTTTGCTGCGGCACTCTTGGGGACCACGCTATCAACCTTAGAGGGAACCAACACATCGATGAAGCGGGGTTGTTGCTTAATCATCTCAAGCATATTGAGATTACCAGGCATCGCAATTGTCACCTCTTTGCCTTGGCGAAGCACTGTGGCAGAATGCGCTTCGCTTAAATCACGAAAGACGTTTCCGTCAAACTGAGTAAAGATCTGCTTGTCAGTCTTCAACAAGATATCTCCATCACGAAAGCCCAACTGTTGAGCCTGCTGACTAAACTTGAAGCCGTGCGTAATATTGCGCATGGGCACGTAAGTCTCTCCCCATGTAAAGAGTACCGCTGAATAGATTACAAAGGCTACAATAAAATTGACCAATACGCCGCCCACCATGATAAAGAGGCGTTGCCATGCTGGCTTGGCGCGAAATTCCCATGGCTTCACTGGCTGCTTCATCTGTTCCTTATCCATCGACTCGTCTATCATACCAGATATCTTGACGTAGCCTCCTAAAGGTAGCCAGCCCAGGCAATAAGTTGTGTCACTCTTCTTGGGTTTAAACTTGAAAAGCGTAAGCCAAGGATCAAAGAAAAGGCAGAATTTTTCTACACGAACTTTGAATAACTTGGCAAAGAAGAAATGTCCTCCTTCATGTAAGATAATAAGGAGAGAGAAACAAAGGATGAGCTGCAAAGCTCTAATGAAAAATACTTCCACTTTGTATGATTGTTCAGTTAATGTTTAATGATTGCTTATAGCGTATATGAGCCGACTCTACTAAAAGCTATAATTACATCGTCGTATACTTTTCTCTTAGAAATGAGAATGAAGCAACATGCAGCATAACTTTTATGATCTCCATGCTCAAGTTACCTAATTTCTTGGATAGCCTTATCTGTGAGTTTACGCACTTGAGCGTCAGTAGCAAACAAGTCGTCAAGTGTGGGATTCTTTATAAAGTCGGCCTCACGCATGATACGCTCAGTCACATCGGCTATATCTGTAAACCCAATGCGAGCTTGGCGGAAAGCAAGGTTGCTGATCTCACCTGCTGCATTCATGATGCAAGGCATATTTCCTCCTTGCTCAATAGCCTCGTAAGCAAGGCGCAAACAAGGGAATCGCTCCATATCGGGCTTTTCAAAATGAAGGCTACCCAACTTGAACAAGTCAAGGCGTTCTGATTGTAAAGGCAAACGTTTCGGAAAACTGAATGCATACTGTATGGGGAGTCGCATATCGGCAGTGCCCATCTGAGCGATAACTGCGCCATCGTCAAACTCTACTGCCGAATGGACAATGCTCTCGGGATGTACCACCACTTGGATATCCTTAGGTGCTACTCCGTATAGCCAATGAGCTTCAATCATTTCAAAGCCCTTATTCATCATCGTAGCGGAGTCTATCGTAATCTTAGCCCCCATCTTCCAATTAGGATGCTTTAGGGCTTGCTCTGCTGTGACATGGCGCAAATCTTCTGAAGAGTAACGGCGGAATGGTCCACCTGAAGCAGTGAGCAATATCTTGTGAATATGATTATTGCCTTCTCCGTTGAGACATTGAAAGATAGCAGCATGCTCACTATCGACTGGCAGAATAGCCACTTTATGCCTTAAGCAAAGTCCTCGGATGATTCCACCAGCTACTACCAGTGTTTCCTTATTGGCCAAAGCCAAAGTCTTCCCTGCTTCAATGGCAGCTATTGTAGGACGCAAGCCAGCAAAGCCCACCATCGCTGTGAGAACCATGTCGACCTCATCATTCGTTACCACCTGAGAAATGGCATCAGCTCCTGCATAAACTTTTATGGGAAGATCAGCAAGAGCATCCTTTACTTGGTCATATTTTGCTTCATTGGCAATGACGACAATATCTGGACTAAACTCCCGCGCTTGCTTTATGAGCAAATCTGAATTATTTCCGGCTGTAAGTACACGCGCTTCGAACTGATCGGGATGCTGCTTTATAACATCCAACGCTTGTGTGCCAATCGAGCCTGTCGAGCCTAATATGGCAATATTCTTCATTTCTATTTATAGTCTTGACTAAAGAATCTATTGATTGAGTTCCATAAGTCCTTCTGGTATCTCAAGCTGTATTGTGCGTTCTCTCAAATCATAATTGAGCAAAAAGTCATTATGGAAGGGCAACATAATCTCCTCACCATCTTCATTCTCTATTGTGAGCAGAATATTGGTCGAAGAGTCGTCAACGTGAGCAATCGTGCCAATCGGCTTATTTTCCTGATTACTAACGCTGAAACCAGTCAAAGCTTTATATGAAGAAAGGACTCCATCCTCTTCATCGTCGGGCTCTGGCAAATGGCATTTAGGATAGTACACACCATGTCCTACCAATCGGCGTGAATGCTCCTCATCATCAATGTCTGCAAACTTGACAATCGCGGTATCGTCATTCTTGAATCGATATTCTTCCCAAAAGAAAGGCACAAGAATGCCGTCCATATCAAGCACCAAATATTCGGCTGTACCACGGTCGAAGCAATCGTCGGTGAACGAAAGTTCCACTTCTCCGCGCAGCCCGCGACACTTACTGATAAATCCTATTTTGAAAACTTCGTCGTTGCGAATCATTATTCTGGAGTTTAGGCAGAGGATTAATAGGTTCTATAATTTCCATTGGATATCAACATCTCTGAGCAACATTTAGGCATTGCGATGAAATGCCATAATTCTCATCGAAAAGAAACCTATGCTCAATCTATGCGCTTGATATTAGCACCCAGTTTGTTAAGGCGTTCTTCTATGCATTCATATCCTCTATCAATCTGCTCTACATTGTCAATCTGACTCGTACCATCGGCACTCAATGCGGCAATTAACAGAGCAATACCCGCACGAATATCAGGAGAAACCATTCTGCGTCCGCGAAGGCGAATTTTATGGTCATGTCCCACTACAACTGCACGGTGAGGATCGCACAAGATGATTTGGGCTCCCATCTCAATGAGTTTATCCACGAAGAAAAGTCTACTCTCAAACATTTTCTGATGGAACAAGACCGTACCTCGAGCTTGAGTAGCCACGACAATGAGTACGCTTAACAAGTCTGGAGTAAGTCCAGGCCAAGGCGCATCGGCCAACGTCATAAATGAGCCATCGATAAACGACTCTATCTGATAATGCTTCTGTGTGGGGATGAGTATATCGTCGCCTTTTATATAAAGCTTGATGCCTAAACGGCGGAATGCTTCTGGTATGATGCCCAGTTGCTTCACACCTGCCTGGCGTATAATCAGTCCATCGCCCACCATGGCACCCATACCGATAAACGAACCGATTTCAATCATATCGGGCAGTATACGATGAGTGGCCTTACCGAGTTCTTTGACGCCGACGATTGTAATTAAATTCGATCCGATGCCGGAGATTTGCGCCCCCATCTGATTGAGCATGTGACAGAGTTGCTGTATGTAAGGTTCACATGCCGCATTGTAAATGGTCGTAGTACCCTTAGCAAACACTGCAGCCATGATGATATTAGCCGTTCCAGTGATAGAAGCCTCATCGAGCAACATATAAGTACCCTTCAGTTTTGGGGCTTCTATGTGATAGGTTCCCGCTTCTTCATCGTAAAAGAATCGAGCGCCAAGTTTCTGAAGTCCATAGAAGTGAGTGTCAAGTCGGCGTCTGCCTATCTTATCTCCTCCGGGCTTAGCGATGGTTGCAGTGCCAAAACGAGCTGTGAGTGGACCTATCAGCAATACAGAACCACGCAGGCGTGAGCAACGTTCCAGGAATTCAGTACTTCTCAAATAATCGAGATTGATATTGTCAGCTCGGAAGGTGCAGTCTCCCACGCCGTTCCAAGTAGTGGTTACTCCCATTTGTTCGAGCAGGGCAATAAGATTGTTCACATCCAAAATATTGGGAATATTCTGAATGCGTACATCTTCTGCCGTAAGCAAAGTAGCACAGATTACCTGTAGAGCTTCGTTCTTGGCTCCTTGTGGGGTGATTTCTCCTTTTAGGCGGTGTCCGCCTTCTATAACAAACGTACTCATAAGAACCTTGGGATGAGTTTAATGAGTGAATATATGCAGGATTAAGTTAATGCTAATGATTATTACGCGTTTTTCCGACTCACAGCACAAAATGAGATAGACTGTCATAGACTGAGTCAGATAGGAAATACGCCTCGCACTTATAGCAGTCCCTTATTTCTTCTCGTTCTGAATCTATTCTCGCTGATTTGCATCAGTTGCTGACCAGGCTCTTCAAAGTCAGGACATACTTTTCCCTCAGTATAAAAGCTTATGTCGCGTGCCACCTTTGAGTCCTCCACACCATCACCTTTCCAATCAGCCAAATTGCGTTTCATACGATTGGCAATAAGCCGAGTAAGTTCATCGCGCTCAGCGCCATCGGGCATGGTGCGAAGTTCTTCCATCGCGCGTTCTACCAATCTTCCATAATGGCGCAAACGTATATAGCCTTTCGGATACGAAAGTTTCTCGGGCTTCTTCATACCGTTGCGATGCTCTGTGATCTCAAAAGGATAGTCTATATCGAGCTTGTAGTCGGCCATATAGGCTAAGTGGTCCCATATCTTATGCTGATAGTCAGCCACGTCTTTCATTTTCGGATTCAGTCCTATCATAACGGATACAATCGCTTCAGCATAGTGCTGACGTTCTTCTCGATCAGTAAGCGTTAATGCATAGTCCACCATATCCTGCACCAAGCGTCCGTATTCTGGGAGACGTAGATTTTTGCGTGTAGAATTATAATCAATGGGCATCCCCTCCTTGGGGTGAGGAAGTTTTATTTCAAATTCGTTGTTGTCGGACATTATTTGTCTTGTATGGTAAGAGTGAAACAAACATACTCCTATATTTAATAAGGAGCAACGCACCTTTTATGAGAAGGCACAAGTCAGAGTCTTAAGAGTCGAGGCCCTTGTGCAGTCAGGACTAAAGCAGCTTTTTACTCTTTGTTGCAACGAACTCCTTCAAATAGAAAGGTTCGAAATAAGCCACATCTTCATAGCTTTCTGTTGCCATAGCTTTCTCGGCTAAGGGTATCATATTATGAGCCTTAGGCACAATTCCTTTTACAAAATGAGCATTAGGATGCTTAATCACATCGGCGCATTTGTCGGCACCATTTCCCATAAAGTATACAGGGCGCTGATCCAATACTTCTTTAAAGGAATCAGCATCAATCACAAGAGCCTGAGTGGGCTGTTTTTCCCTAAGAGCACGATCGTAGAGAGCGCAATAGACTTCCATACGGCGTGCATCAATCATGGGGCAGAGCCATGCATCTTCTGGAAGTTCTTCTTTCCCTAAGAGCACGGGCACGGTGAGTAGCTTCAATGTTTCAACAGAAAGGAGTTTCGCATCTCTTCCGTATGCCACGCCCTTAGCTTCAGACACACCGATGCGTAATCCCGTGTAAGAACCTGGACCCTTGCTAACAGCCACCGCATCAATAGGTATGGCATGACTATCGGCAAACGACACTGCACTTTCTACATAGCCTGCAAGCACTTGTGCATGTGAAGGTCCCTTCTCGTCTATTTCTTCGTACAGACATACGCCATTCTCCGACAATGCTACAGAGCATACTTGCGTAGAGGTCTCAATATTTAGTATACAGGACATTTTCTTTATCGTATTTTAGTATGCAAACTTACACAAAAACATTGAGACAAACGAAAGAATAAGAAAGAACATACCTTTTCGCACCTTATATTATTATTACTTTACTGATTACAAACCCGTACTTTGGGCAAAAAACAAGCACTCAGCCAAAGTATAGGTATTGTCCACTACCCTATTTACAGGGTAAGATATACGATAAAAATGATGGAAGCAAAAGAGCATGCACGGTGTCTATAAGCAATTAGTAATGTCTTCTGTAAAGGATACTTCCATCATTCGTGCGATAAAATGAAATACCGCAACAACATCTTAAAAGAAGATGAAGTTGCGGTATTTTTTCATTACGACGAACGACGTTTGTCCACAAGCTGACTTATCACTTATTCTTATGTCGGTTGGCTCTGCGCTGACGTATCTCTGCTTTTTTCTTAGCAGAACCAGAACCATGCAACCCTGTGATGTAAGTCTTCTTTTTTGCCTTTGTCTTGACTTTCGTAGTATCAGCTGGCTTCTTCAGCTTTGCCCCTTTGAAAGTAATGCCCACGGTCATGGCCTGTGTGATTTCATCATCGGATGCTTGGCGGGTTGTAGTCATAATTTTTTATATGAATCGTTTGTAAAAGATAAGCGTGCAATAATTCTGCACGGAATATCTCGATATCAATGGTGGAACAGACGAATACCTGTGAAGGCCATTGCCATATTGTACTTATTGCAAGTGGCAATCACATGATCATCGCGTACACTACCACCAGCTTGTGCTACATATTGCACACCGCTCTTATGAGCACGCTCTATGTTGTCACCGAAGGGGAAGAATGCGTCTGATCCAAGAGCCACATTCGTGTTCTGAGCTATCCATGCTTTCTTTTCTTCCATTGTAAGTACTTCGGGCTTCTCAGTAAAGAACTGTTGCCATGCTCCATCAGCCAATACATCATCGTGATCTTCCGAGATATAGATATCTATTGTATTGTCACGATCGGCACGACGTATCTTTTCCACCCAAGGCAAGTTCATCACCTTCGGATGCTGACGCAGCCACCAAATGTCGGCCTTATTGCCGGCCAAACGCGTACAATGGATACGACTTTGCTGACCTGCCCCGATACCAATAGCTTGGCCATCCTTTACATAGCATACAGAGTTCGACTGCGTATACTTCAATGTAATGAGCGCAATCTTAAGATCACGCTTTGCTTCTTCTGTAAAGGTCTTATTGTCTGTGGGGATATTATCAAAGAGGGTGTCGCTTGAGAGGTCAATCTCATTTCTTCCCTGTTCGAAGGTGATGCCAAACACTTGCTTATGTTCTATTGGAGCAGGACGATAGTTGACGTCCATCTTGAGGATAACATAAGTGCCCTTACGCTTTGAACGCAAGATTTCAAGTGCTTCAGGCGTATAGTCAGGAGCAATAATTCCATCGCTCACCTCGCGCTTGATGAGCAAGGCTGTAGCTTTATCACAAGTGTCGGACAGAGAGATGAAATCGCCATACGACGACATTCGATCCGCACCACGAGCACGCGCATACGCTGTGGCAATGGGCGAGAGAGGTTCCTCTATATCGTCGACAAAATAGATTTTGCGAAGTGTGTCGCTCATGGGAATGCCAATGGCTGCACCTGCTGGAGATACGTGCTTAAACGAAGCCGCTGCTGGCACGCCTGTGGCGGCACGAAGTTCGCGAACGAGTTGCCAACCGTTGAGCGCGTCAAGAAAATTGATATAACCAGGACGTCCGCCCAATACTTCTATAGGAAGTTCACCTTCTTCGGCGTAGATACGAGCTGGCTTTTGGTTGGGATTACAACCGTACTTAAGAGAAAGCTCTTTCATTGTGTTAAGATGGTATGATGTATATGAATGTTTGACGAATTACTCTGAGATGGTTACTAACGAATACATACTTGGAGAATAATGACTTGGGAGTCTTAGTTATCTAATCCAAGAAGAAGAATCGGCAAACAGATAGGCTATTGAATCCTCATCTTTGACCATTCTATCATTCCTTGGCTTAGCTCACTACTCTACAATTCCGCATTCAGTCCACTGCTGAACAACGTTTTCAGCATCAGCCAGTGCTGTATCGGGGTTCACCTCATAAGCTTCGCACAAGAGGTCGGCCAAACGTTGAGCATCAAACTTATCTTGGCCTACAGCTTGCCACAAATAAGCAGCGGTTTCGTTGAGCGAAATCATTTGATTGAAGTCTACGTTTTCTATACCCGTAGCGAGAATCACCTTCTCACCACAAATATCGCGTAGTTCGAATCCTTGTTTTACTTTCATAAGCTTCTGTTTATGGGTTCTTTAGAATAAGTCGGCGATAAATGCCCAATAGTATACGACGCATAGGAGTAAGCGCAAGCCATACAGACGAATAAAGCTTCCACTTGCGTTCTGTTACGAGATCGGGAGTCTTACGTCCTTTGCGATAAAAAGCTGTAGCTATGCCTATCACTTGCGTGTCTATACAATGCTCTACACCTTTTACATTGCCATCGCCCTTAAGCGTGAGCTGATTGTCAGTACGGCTTATTACGCGATGAAGTACATACTGCTTAGGCTCTATTTCTGCTAACACGACATCGCGCACGCTAATAGCTTCAGGGGTGATATGCTCTATCTTTACAATATCACGATTGTTGTCAAGAAAAGGACGCATGCTGTATCCTTTCACTCGAAATGTAGCAGTTTTACCCTGTTCTATCGCACGCTTAATTTCGGAGATGAGTATATCGTTGGGTACTTCTATCTTGCGCGTTTCCATGATGGATTGCTTACTTATGAGAGATGGTGCGGTAGCTCAATTGCGCAGCTTCCTCGTCTGGACGGCATTTTAGGTAAAAAGCAGGCACACGCTGTACCACCATCTCTACGGTATGTGTGATATGATTATATGAAGGTTTATCCCATATCATGGTAGAACATGATGAAAGGATTGATGCAAATGCGCGGAGGGGCGCTTCGCGACTGATTTCATTGTTTGGACTTTGTTCTAATCGCAAGAAAGCACCTACGGGCATTTTTAGATTGCGATAACAAGGAGTCTTACCACTCCATGGAGTTCCGTAGACGAGTGCTTGACCATCTGCCGGTATGCGAACAGCGGGGTTATCGTCATTGAGTAAGTCAGAACCAGGGATAAACTTGCGCCAAAGCGTAGAGTGTGTACTCTTGCCAGTTCCGCTTTTTCCAAGAAACAGATAGCCATATCCTTTATTCATCGTAACAGATGCATGCATCAATATTGTATCATAATAGGATGCTGAAAAGGCAAAAGCTATCATCATGGCATTGCCGAGGCCAAAGCTATGGTCGCATTCTTCGCCCAACAGCGCGATGTCGCAATGACTAAAGTCGGCATTCGTCTTCATAGCACATGCCAAGCGCCCCTCAACTGTGCTGATAACGACTTTATAACCATCCTGCAATTGATAGATGGCATGATTTGTTCCTCCACAGTCGAACTGTCCTATCTCCTCTCCCTCAGCTTCAGCATTCACTGCACCTTCACGAATGGTCGCAACAAGGACGACCTTTCCGTCTGGTCCCTGTGGTAAATAAAAAGGAGCATAGGAGGGAAGCAACTTCTTAATCAATTGCTTATCGTTAGCTTGAATGGCAAAACATAAGTCGGCCACCTTGAAATAAAGTGTTTCCAATGTGATCAGTTATATAAAGATTAGGGATTGGACAATCTGAACTCACTAATAGGAATTTCTATCAGTCTTACATGTGCATCCTTGCTCGCGTTGCGCCGCAACTTGAGATAGATTTTTTCAAGTTTGTTTCTATTCTTGTTGAAGAACACAGCACAAGTATAGACCTTACCCGTTTCCTGATCCAAGAAAGTCTTCATCTTGTTAGAGTAAGTCTGACGATCTTCAAGAAATTTCGTATTCTTGTCTATACTACCCTCTTGCAGAGGTTGAATTGACGAAACGTAATTAACAGAATCGTTAAAGCAAGTTCCGTAAGTAAAGGCATAAATTGTGTTGCTCTTCTTTTGACCAAAAGCATTACAAGTCATGAGAAAAGTCACGCTAAGAAGCGCCGTGAACATCACGGAACGTTGAGAAATAAAGCGTTTCATTGTGTTTCTATTTGCAATTTGCTGACAAAGTTAGTGCAAATCGAATGCAGAAAAAAGCGAAAGACGAAGTTTTTTGCTTTTTTCTGCTGAGGTGCCGCCTTACTTGACGAAGAAAAGTTAGTGCAAATCGAATGCAGAAAAAAGCGAAAGACGAAGTTTTTTGCTTTTTTCTGCTGAGGTGCCGCCTTACTTGACGAAGAAAAGTTAGTGCAAATCGAATGCAGAAAAAAGCGAAAGACAAAGTTTTTTGCTTTTTTCTGCTGAGATGCCGCCTAACTTGACGAAGAAAAGTTAGTGCAAATCGAATGTATAGCAAAGAGGGAAAGACTTATTTTTTCAAGTTTTCTCTAAAGAAAGTCTTCTTTAGAGAAAACTTCAGTTATTTTTCATTGCAATAAGATAAGCAATGCCGATTTAAAGAAAGGAAAAACGCTACAAGATCTCTGATAATTACTTTCATTAGTACATTGCTATTCCACTTCTCTAAGTACATTATTGTTGGTCAAAGAACTTGTGTAAGGTCTTCTAAAGATGAGCATGCATGTTATCGTACACCGACCGATGCTCGTGCGTACACCGACCGATGCTCGTGCGTACACCGA
>ERZ808270.1237-NODE-1237-length-11596-cov-2.653670_pt1 | contig 11596 bp, 7 predicted proteins | sample MGYA00521082_ERZ808270 | MGnify/ENA primary metagenome ERZ808270 (study PRJEB31516, sample SAMN03275594) | gut metagenome | biome: mammalia-associated habitat; material: feces | host: Papio cynocephalus | place: Kenya | collected 2012-07-27 ...
CGGTCTGCGGCTGGCAGGATCCATCGTACGGACAGCAATCGTCCTACAATGAGCAGCAGATACAGTATCAGCAGCCATACAACAGGCAGCAGATGTACAATCAGCAATCGTCCTACAGCGGACAGCAGATGTACAATCAGCAACAGTCATACAACGGGCAGCAGATGTACAATCAGAAGCCATACAACGGACAACAGATGTACAACCAGCAATCGTCCTACAACGGACAGCAGATGTACAATCAACAACCATACCAGCAGCCACAAGGTTCCGTTCCACCAACTCCAACACCTAAGAAAAAATGGCCGCTCTTTGCCATCATCGGCGGATGTGTTGTTGTTCTGGCAATCGGAATTGCACTGATCGTAACCAAACGCCCGATCAAGGATCTGACAAACGACAATTCCAATACAACAACGGAACATTCTACCATGCCTTCTACAACGGAGGCAGCCGTGACTGAGCATCCCCAACAGGCAGAAGCCGGCACGAAAACCGTTATGATCTACATGGTCGGTTCCGATCTGGAAAGCCAACATCAGGCAGCTTCCACTGATATTGAAGAAATGCTTGATTCCGGCTATGATGAATCAAATATGAATGTCCTGATCTACACCGGTGGCTGTACAAACTGGCACAACCGCAACATCCCGGAGGATGCCAACTCGATTTTGAAGATTGAAAACGGATCGTTGACGGAGCTTACTTCCAAGGATGCTTCCAACATGGGTGATCCATCAAACCTGACAGAATTCTTAAATTACGGTTACGCGAACTATCCAGCAGAACAATATGACCTGATCTTATGGAACCACGGCGGCGGCGCATTCTTCGGATATGGCTTTGACGAGACAACCAATGACAGTCTGACCTTAGACGAACTCGATCAGGCATTTGCAGACTCGCCATTTCATGACGGAAACAAGCTGGAGTTTATCGGATTTGACGCCTGTCTGATGGCGAACATTGAGACTGCACACACGTTAAGTCCTTACGCCAATTACATGATAGCTTCCCAGGAATCGGAACCTGGCAGCGGATGGTCCTACTCTTTTCTTGCCGATATCGGAACACTTCAAAACGGCAAAGACATCGGACAGAAAATCGTGGACAGCTACATGCAGGATACCACAGATTATATGAACAGCATGCCATTTTCCTATACAACAATCTGCTTATCCGTATTGGATCTGAGCCAGGTAGAAACATGTGAGACGGCATTAAATGATTTGTTTGCTTCTGTCAATAAAGATTTCAACGAAAGCACCTACCCGCAGTTTTCTTCTATGCGTAAAAATTCCAAGGAAATTGCAGCAGCCTACTCCTATACAGAAGGTTCCTATGACGTCATCGATCTTGCCGATTATGCATTACATATGAAATCCATCTATCCGGCAGAATCCGGTGCCCTCTCGGACGCATTGAGCAAACTGATCGTGTATTCCGATGCAAATGAGTCAAAGATCAATGGTGTATCAATCTATCATCCATATTACACGAAGCAATATGCATCTTCGTTAATACCGATGTACACAACCTTCGATTTTGCAGAAAATTACACAAGCTACATTTCCCGGTTCGCCGGTATGCTGACCGACACCGACGCATTTACCGTAACATGGAATCCAGAAGATCTCGTTCCAACAATGAATGGTGATTCCACATTCTCCGTTACACTAAATGCCGAACAATCTTCTGCTTTACAGAATGCGTATTTTGTAATTGCAAAGAAAGATCAGGAAAAGGACGGCATGTATGATCTGGTTGCATTAAGCTCCGCTATCTCAAACGATGGAACTGGAAAGCTGACCGCTGATTTCGACGGACAGATTACCTACATGCAAAATGACACAACCAAAGAAAACTACGAACTGATGTATACTGTGCAGGAAAAGACAGATACCTACACCCGCTATCTGATCTCCAGTATCCTCTACAATGACGATATCGAAGGAGACGACAGTATGTATGCATATTTTGTCTTAGAGGTATCCGATGAACATCCAGAGGGACAGATTCTGGGTGCTTATCCGATTGACAATTATATCAACACCGAAGGAAATGAGATCTTCCCGGAGCGTTACGAGATTGATATCAACGACTACCAGAATGTCGCGTTCGGATATTTCTCTCACCGCTTCACCTCAAACGAAGACCTCACAAACTTCAACGATGCAGACTGGGCAGATCTGACGATCAATTACAGCTCGTTCCCAATCTCCGAAGGCTTCACGCCGATACGGGATGCATTGCTTGCCGGAGAAGAATATTATGGTATGTTCATCTTTGAAGATATGCAGGGGAACAGACATTGTTCAAGTCTGGTACAGATTCAGTAAATAACTTATCACAAAAATGCGTCAGCTTAACGCTGGCGCATTTTTTCATATCCACTCCGGCTGCCACTGCTGGCAGTTTCCTGATCATATTTATCTTTCAACCGGTCGATATCCGACTTCACTCCGCGCACATCGAAATGTGGCAGTTCAAATTTATATCCATTGTCCGCTAAGAAACGATGTGCAACCGAAAATGTAATATCATCGAAGTTCGTCATAAACCGATGATTGATCTCTCTGACGCAGCTCTCCACACTCTCGTATTTTCCAGGATTAATCTCCGAAAATACCTGATAGAAGGTATCGAGGCAGATGCTTCTCTGACTCTCAAAGTCGGATGTGACATTCTGCACCGGAAACGCATGCAGATATGCTCTTAACCACGCCGAATCCCCACGATACCACTGTGAAACGGTATCATACTTTTGATCCATGTCAAAAATCTCCCGTTCCCAGCAGTTTGACATATACGATGCATCCACGATCCGGTCAATCTCCTCATTGGTCAGATACAAATCATACTTCTGATTAAATTTTTGAACAATCTTTCTTCGCTTTGGTACAGCCTTTGTAAGTCCCGTCACGGTCATTCCCGCTTTTGCATCTGACTGGCTGTAATGCTGGGTATAATAATCATAATCGTTCTGCTTCTGTCTGGCTTTTCCCTTGGATGATTTCGATATCAGCCATGCTATAAGCCAGATCGGAGCACCGAAAACAGCTATGATCAACGATACCAGTAACAGTACACTAAAACTAGAACTAAAGCTGGACAAGCCACTAAATATAAAGAGCAAAAAGACGATCAAGCCAAATTTGTCGTGCAGTTTACTGTATATCTTCGGGTTGTTTCTACCATACATTCCATACCAAATAAAGAATATAAATACAAGTGGCATGTTACTCCTTTACTTACTCATTCCTCTTGCCGACTCCGTCGTCAAGAACGTATCGCCCTCATCCCTCTTGCCGACTCCGTCGTCAAGAAAGGTCTTCGTAAAAAAATGCTGGCAAGCCGCATTTTTTTACTCATCCCAGTTATGATACACCGACTGCACATCGTCATCCTCATCAAGCATATCAAGGATACGGTTCATCTTCTTGATATCATCCTCCGATGTAAGCTCTACATAGTTCTGAGGAATCATTGTGACCTCTGCCTCAGCCATCGGAATATTCTCTTTCTCAAGAGCTTCACGAACGACTGTGAACTCATCCGGAGAAGTTAAGATCTCGAAGCTGTCCTCTTCCTCGTTGAAATCTTCTGCTCCTGCGTCAAGTGCGATCATCATCAGATCATCTGCTTCCATATCGCAGTCCTCTTTCGCGATGATAATCTGTCCCTTCTCATCAAACATATAAGATACACAACCAGTTGTTCCGACATTTCCGCCACCCTTTGTAAATGCATTTCTTACATTGGATGCTGTACGGTTCTTGTTATCGGTAAGCGCATTTACGATGATCGCTGTTCCGCTTGGGCCATAGCCTTCATATGTAATTGTTACATAGTTTACGGAATTTGCATCACCGGCTGCCTTCTTGATACCACGATCAATCGTATCGTTTGGCATGTTATTTGCTTTTGCCTTTGCAATGACATCACGCAACTTGCTATTGTTCGCCGGATCCGGTCCACCTTCTTTTACGGCAACTGCAATCTCACGACCAATGATCGTAAATACTTTTCCCTTTGCAGCGTCGTTTTTCTCTTTCTTGTGCTTAATGTTCGCAAATTTTGAATGTCCTGACATTGTTTGTTACTCCTCTTCCTTTAGTTTCGTGATTTTAACAGTAATAATTCTGTTATCTTCTATTTTTACCGGGATAAATTCATACCCCTGATATTCTATCTTAAAGGATTCACCCTCTTCCGGCAATCGTCCATGCTCATAGAGCAGGAATCCGTTTAACGTCTCGAAATCCTCATCTGGGAATTCGATTCCAAGTAAATCCTCCAGATCTTCTAACGTTGCTCCGCCGTCAACCAGATATTCGTCCTCCGACTGCTTCTGGATTTCTTCCGGCTGTTCCTCATCGTGCTCATCCAATATATTTCCGACGATTTCTTCTAAGATATCCTCCATCGTGACAATACCTTCCGTCTGTCCATATTCGTCCACCACGACTGCCATATGGATTTTCTCCCGCTGCATCCGTTGCAAAAGCTCCGATACATCCTTCGTCGGATGTGTCACGATCGCCTTATCTACGATGTCTGCAATCGGTGATTTTGGATCTTTCATATAGACCGCAATCAGATCTTTGATATGTATGAGTCCGATGATATTATCCAGATCCTCCTCATAAACCGGATATCTGGAAAAATTATTCTCTACTGCAAGCTGCAATGCCTGCTCCACGGTCTGTGTGTTCTCCACAGCAACAATCTTCTGCCGTGGTGTCATGATATCCTTCGCTTCCTTGTCTCCGAATTCGAAAATGTTGTTGATCAGTTCCATCTCGCCTTCTTCGATCAAACCCTGCTCATGTCCTTCCTCAACCATGGAAAGAATCTCTTCTTCTACTTTGTCTTCGTCCACCTTCTTCGAAAAGAATTTTCGAAAACCACTGGGCCCGCTTTGTGACATAGTTGTTCTTTCTCCTTTTATAATTCTAAGCTGATGCGCAGCGCCTCGTTCACGCGGCGGATAATCGTATTGTCCAGATGACAGACTTTTTCTTTCAGTCTCTGTTTGTCGATCGTGCGCACCTGCTCTAACAGTATAACAGAATCCTTGGCAATATCGCAATACCTGGAATCAAGTTCTACATGCGTTGGAAGCTTCGCCTTGTGCATCTGCGACGTAATCGCCGCAATAATCACAGTGGAACTGTATTTGTTCCCCGCTTCATTCTGAATAATAAGTACCGGACGGACACCGCCCTGTTCAGATCCCACGACCGGACGCAGGTCTGCATAATAAATATCTCCACGTCTGATAATCAATGCCTTCACACTCCTATTGTTGTTCAAACTATTACAAGTATTTCCAACAATTCTTCTGTGTATGCAATCAAATAAAACTATATTATCAAACTGCGTATCTTCCAGCCTTTCTTTTACTCTGCTGTTTCTTTTGCTATGATCTGCTCGATGCTTCGCACAATATCTCCGGCAATCATGCTGTACTGTCCCTTTTCTTCTGCGGCTGCCTGCCCTGCCATACCATGCATGCAGACACCAAGCTTTGTCGCTTCAAACCGATCCATCCCCTGTGCCAGAAGGCCTGCAATAATTCCTGTCAGCACATCGCCGGATCCGCCCGTTGCCATGCCGTTTGTACCTGTTATATTAATATATGCCTGAAGCCCGCCATCGGACACCACCGTGCGCGCATCTTTTAATGCAACGACCACGTTGTGACGCTTGGCAAACTCTCTTGCAAGATTGTATTTGTTCGCCTTGATGTCAGTCACTGACTGATTCGTGAGTCTTGACATCTCCATCAAGTGTGGCGTCAAAATGAGCTTCGAATGCATCGTCTCGAACAGATCCATATGCTCGGACAACACATTGATTCCATCGGCATCTAAGACAACCGTGCCATCAAAGCTACGAAGCACCTTGTCAACCAGATACTGCGCTGCTTCCCCGGTTCCAAGCCCAGGACCTAACACAAGCACATCTGCCCAGCCCATGACCGTCTTCATTGCACTGCGCATCGTGTCAATGTCATCTTCTTTATATGTCGTAAGCAATGCTTCCGGAAGTCTCGACTGGATAATCTCGCGATTTTCCTCTACAGTACACACGCGCACCAGCCCACAGCCCATACGGTAAGCAGCCTCTGCGGAAAACAGTGCCGCTCCTGCCATATTTTTACTGCCTGCGATGATTCCGACCTTGCCATAAGTTCCCTTGTGAGAATCCCTTTTTCTATGTGGAAGCAGTTCCTCTACATCCTTTGGATCATAGGTGTATAACCGTGGCTCTACAAAATCAATCGCCTGCTTCGGGAATCCGATATCTACCACGGATACCTCTCCTGCGTACTCATATCCCATACCCATGAGAAGTCCGAGCTTCATCAGCCCGAATGTCACAGTCGCATCTGCATGGAACGCTGTACCAAGCAGGAACCCGGTTGTCGCATCGATTCCAGATGGTACATCAATGGCTAACTTATAACCATCCATATCATTTAATGCCTTGATCACTTCTGCCTGCTTGCCCATCACAGCACGTGACAGACCAACACCGAAGATGCCATCGATGACCACATCATATCCGGCGTTCACAAGTTCATCCACAAACTTCATATTCAGCTTCTTGGCGATCGCATACTGCGCGTCAAAACCGGTACTGGCGGACTTCAATCCGTCCACCCAGTAAATTTCGACATCGTATCCTTCCATCATGAGGATTCGTCCGGCCGCAATTCCATCTCCGCCGTTATTTCCACTCTCGACTACAATCAGCACATGCGCGCCCACTGGAAACCGTTCCTTCACATGCTCGGCAACACGAAGTGCCGCACGCTCCATCAGTACAAGCTGTGGAATTCCTATTACATTGGTTGCAAATTCATCAATTCTGAACACTTCCTGTCCAGTTGCAATGTATCTCATTTCTTCGTCCCCCGAATGACTAAGTATATAGGCATTTTACCCCAAATGTCGTATAAATACAATATCTGGTTTCGGGAATCCTTGGTTTCTCTACACTTTTGTCGATTTTCGCCTTGACAATTTTCCAGAACTAAGATACCTTTGAAGTATCTATGAAAGAAACGAAGGGAGGAAGGAATCATGGTATTTATCGAAGGCGTCGGCTATGTGAACGACAGCAGTGCCGTTGCAACGCCGAATCGTACACAGTCCGTATCGGAAACAACAGCAAATTTTGATGGTATGCTTCGCACGGAAACCGATAAATTAAATCAGGCATCTGTCACAACAAACCTTGATTCCATCTTCAAGGAAGCCGCTGACAAATACGGTGTATCCGAACGGCTCTTAAAAGCAGTCGCCTATACAGAATCTGGTTTTCAGGCAAATGCGACCTCCTCTTCCGGTGCAATGGGGATCATGCAGCTCATGCCAAGCACGGCAAGCGCGTATGGCGTATCCGATCCTTACGATGCCTACCAGAATATCATGGGCGGTGCAGCCGTACTGAAGGATCTTCTGAATATGTTTCAGGGAAACCAGTCGCTTGCGATCGCAGGCTATAATGCCGGATGTGGCAATGTGAAAAAATATGGCGGTGTACCACCTTTTACAGAGACGCAGAATTATGTTGCCAAGGTCACAAGTCTCATGCAGACCGGTGTATCGGTTCCTGCAAATACAGTCACAGTAAATCCTTCTGCAAACACCACTTTCAATACCGGAACAACTACAAACGAAAATTCCAATACCGCGAACGACACGACCGCTTCCGCGGAAACGGCTAAAAAAAATGCGGAAATTCTCGCAGAGATCAAAGAAATTATCTCTGCCATTTCCACACTTACATCAAATCAAAACACGTATTCAAATACATCCATACAGAGTGGTCTTTCCGCATTAAACGGTACATCTTCTTCCAATTTCAGTGCGAGCAGTCTGCTTTCCTCTTATGGAAATCCAATCTCTACGATTCTGTCATCGTTACAGAATGTAGATGCGACAGACACTGACAGTCTGCAGAAAGTATTATCCTATGCAGAATACCAGCTACTCACCAGCCACTATGCGAACATGGTTGATATCATCTCAGTTTTAGGCAGCACAGGACTAAGTACCGACAGTGATAACGATGATTCCTTATCCCACCTTTTCGAACTCGCAATACAGCAAAACATGCGCAAAGTCATAAACGTCATGGGAAATTCTACTTCCCTTCTATAAAATACAAAGAGTTGGTTGTCCATTCAATTCTACGCAGACGCGCTCCCGCTCGGTTCAGCACGTAGCGGTACTAAATTCGTGCTACGCACTCATTAAGTGCCGACGTGCTTCAACGGTCTGCTTTAGAATATGAATGAAACAACCAACTCTTTTTACACTTTACAGTGAAGAAAATTTCCCTTACCTTATCTGTCAGATTATCTTTGCTCGTCCTTCAATTTTCTCAGCACTAACACACTGATACCTGCGCACAAGTACGTCGAACCATACAGGATCAGCCATGAACGAACCGTCCTTGCCTTGGAACGTACATACATCTTGTTCTCTTCCGTCTCGGCTGGTTCATACTCTGCTTCGATCGTCTGCGGCTCCGATGTATATTCATCGAACGTCTGCGGATTATTCGCCAATGCCGAATATGTTTCAACCGCATCCTGCAGTTCGTTGATCTTTTCATCGTATGCTTCCTGCATCTCTGCAATTGCATCGTTACAGGTGGCAACCAGATCATCAAACTGTTCCTCTACCTGTTCACTTTCTTCCTGCCCCGGTGGATCAAGTGAATTCAGGTCACAGGTGCTTCCGATGGATTCCATCGCCCAACGGGAATACGTCAGATACGAAAGCTTATCTGTCACACCATTTAACTCGAACAGAATACCTGAGAAAATCAGCTGTACGATCAACACAAATGGTGCAATCGCCATCGCACGGTCCGCACTCTTCGTGATAGAGGAAAGCAGCAATCCCATACCTGCTGACGCATAGATCGTAAGGAATATCAAAACAATCATTTCAATCGTTGCATTGGAAATAATGACACCCTTACAGTCCGGTGCACCCTTGATCAACACGAATGTCAAAACAAGTATCACTGCCTGAATCAGGGATATCACGCCCTGCACAATGTACTTTGACAACATGTAAATCGACAGCTTCAGGTTACCCATATATTCTCGTTTCAGAATGACACGTTCCTTGTTAACCTCCTGAATCGTGTTCAGAAGTCCCATCCAGATACCACCACTCATCAACGTAAATAAGATCGACTGTGTCTCCGTAAACAGTTCATAAATGCCAGTTCGTGCAACCAAAGTGAGTAATAATCCAATAATCAGCGGCTGTCCGAAAATCAGCGCCAATCGCTGTATATCATTCATAATCAGGGTCGTATATCTTCGTACCAGAATTCCAAGCTGTGCAAATCCACTGACTGTTCTCGGTTTGATTGCCTCGCCGTTTGACTCGCGCACCTGTCCGCTTACCGCATTGATACCGGACATCTTAAACTGCGTCTCCCAGCCCTTTGAATCAGCCGTGATAATATCATAGACCTTCACAAGATCGTCTGTGTGGAAGAAATCTTTAATCCCTGCCGGACTTCCACAATAACAAAGCCGTCCGCCATATCCCATGATGATAACCTTATCACACAGGTCAAGATTGTTAATCGTATGGGTTACCATAACGATCGTCTTTTCCTGCTCCTTTGACAGCTTGGATAACGTCCGCATCAGATGTTCTTCTGTTCCCGGATCAAGCCCGGATGTCGGTTCATCCAGGAAGAAAAGTCCCGGATTCGCCAGAAGCTCTACCGCGATGCTGGCGCGCTTTTTCTGTCCACCGGACAGACGGCGGATATAAGTATCCTTATGCTCCGAAAGTTCTACCATACGAAGCACTTCTTCAATCCGCTCCTCGATTTCCTGATCGCTTGTATCCTGCGGCATCTTCATCTTCGCCGTATAATAAAGCATCTTTTTCAGCGTAATATTCTCATAAATGATATCCTGCTGTGGTACAAATCCAATGATATTTTTGAGTGTCTGGAAATTCTCATGCAGATCTGTGCCATTGCAATATACATGTCCGGTCACCTTGGAATCAAAGCCACTCATCGCCGTCATCAAGGTTGTCTTTCCAGCACCGGAACCACCGATGATTGCAACAAATTCATTTGCCCCGATACTCAGGCTGACTTTATCCAGAATTGTCTTCTTTCCACCCTTCGCAGGTACTTCCTTGTTTAAGTCGTGTACCTCTAATGCAATACCTTCCGGGTTCACCTTGTAATACAGGACATTTCCATCATAGATAAATGTCGTATTCAGGATGGTAAAGATATCTTTGTTTGACAGACAGTACGGCTTCACAATTCGGCTTCCATTTACGAACACACCGTTTGTCGAGCCATTGTCAAACACATAGAATTGATTTTTTACTTTACGGATACCTGCATGATATCTGGAAATCGCAACGTTTTTCAACCGGATATCACAATCTGACGCACGGCCAATGCTGTTGTCTCCATCATGCAGGGAATATGTCTTCCAACGGCCTTCTTTCTGCTGTCCATTATACAACAGAAGCACCGGATCAATGCCATCCATCGAATGGTTCGTTCCAAGACGCACGATCATGTCTCTGCCATCGCCACCATAATACTGATCGGGTACCATCTGGATAAACTGCGTACCATAGGCAAGATAAGAACCGTTCGAGCTGTGATTGTCACGGATATAGCATCTGCCTTCCTGCAGATATATCTCACCATGATTGCCTGAGACAATACTGGAATTTAACCGGATACTGTTGTTCTCATTCCGCCCGAAGGTATAAGCACCATCTGCAAGCTCACTCAGATCATATTCCTGTATTCCATTTCCATCTACAATAACTAACGAGCTTTTTCCTGTCGTATTTCTCTGGTATTGCTGCAACATTGACTCGTCAAACAACACCGTTTTTTCTTCTCTGTCTCCCATATATCCTCCCCTCTATACTATAAGAAAAAGGACTGTTGCACATATAATACAACAGTCCCTTTAGTTCCTGCTTACTTATCCACGCTTGAGGAAATCCGGAATCTTGATTCCGCCGCCATTGCCTGTCTCTCTCTTTGCAGGAGCTGGCTTTGCTGCACTTGAAATGTCAGCACTTACCGATGGCTTTGCTGCCGGAGTGGACATGAAAGATGGTTTTGTTGCGGTTCCCATCGGCTTTACACTTGTAATTGGCTGGCTCGCATATGTAGGAGTTTTACCAACCGGTGCTACTGTCGGCTTTACAACAGAAGGCTTTGCCGGATTCTGCATAACCGGCTGTGTTGCCGCATTGTCCTCAATACCTGTTGCGATGATTGTGATACATACATCCTCACCCATCACATCATTATCTACAGTACCAAATATGATATTTGCGCCGTCACCAGCGACTTCTGTCAGGTATGTGATTGCATCGTATGCTTCGACGATACCGATATTTCCCGAGAAGTTTACGATGATATCGCTTGCACCACTGACGGTTGTCTCCAGCAATGGGCTGTCCATAGCAGACTTGATTGCATCCACTGCCTTGTTATCACCACTGGCACGTCCGATACCGATATGAGCGACACCCTTGTCACGCATAACTGTCTGGAT
>ERZ808270.1240-NODE-1240-length-11589-cov-21.923791_pt1 | contig 11589 bp, 10 predicted proteins | sample MGYA00521082_ERZ808270 | MGnify/ENA primary metagenome ERZ808270 (study PRJEB31516, sample SAMN03275594) | gut metagenome | biome: mammalia-associated habitat; material: feces | host: Papio cynocephalus | place: Kenya | collected 2012-07-27 ...
CGCCTCCTTTCATTAGAAAGCCTCAGATTTCGAAAGATTTCTGAGGCTTTTTTGTGTTTGTCCCGCAGATTTTTTGTATTCGAATCTCTATTAATCATAACATAGTGCCCCATATTTCTCTTATTTCCAACGTAGTCTTATAATGATAGGATATAAGGGAAATATGGGAACATTCCATTATTGCTTCGTAAACTTAAGTTTCTTCGGGATTTTCACCCATTTTCTGTTTCGGGCAATCTTCATGCTGCTACCATCTTTCTGCTGGAGTTCGTAACTTCCATCGGGAAGGATAACAAGATCGGCAGTGAGATCCTCACTCCCATAATCGTTAATGATGGAGAGGTGAGCAGTCTTGCCGTCTATCGTGGCGTCGGTGATGAGCCACTTTCTGCTGTCTCGGCGATCCCCGAAATAACCAGGCATTTCACCAAAAAGTTCCTGACCAGGAACTTTCAGGTTCTTGTGATAGAAATCTATGTTCAAGTAGACATCATACTCCTTATTGGAGAGTTGAGTCTTAAACAAAGTGCTGTCACTTTGTGCTATTCCTGACATGCAGGCCAAGCTTAATAATGTTGCTAAAATACTTCTTTTCATATCGCATTTATCAATTAACTGCGACAAAGTTATTTATTTAAATCAAGAAATCGGCATTTTTTTTGAATAAACTTTCCTATTTATTCGTTTTTTTGCAATTATTTAGCTATCTTTGCGGTGTTTTATTGAAATTATATATGGGAAAGGACAGATTATTTCCAGATTATATATTTGAGTCGAGCTGGGAAGTATGTAACAAAGTGGGTGGTATCTACACCGTGCTTTCGACACGTGCTAAGACTCTAAAGGAAAAACTTCAGGACCAACTAATCTTCATTGGACCTGACTGTTGGGGAGACAAGGCTAATCCTTATTTCTCCGAAGACGATACGCTTTATGCGGAGTGGCAAACTGAGGCTCTCAAGGAGGGACTCAAGGTGAAAGTGGGACGCTGGAACATTCCGGGCGAGCCCGTTTCCGTCTTGGTGGACTTTACTCCTTATTATGAGATTAAAAACCAAATCTACGGACAACTTTGGGAGGATTATCAAGTTGATAGTCTTCATGCTTATGGTGATTATGACGAAGCTTCCATGTTTTCTTATGCTGCCGCTTTGGTAGTGGAAAGTTTCTATAAACATGTTGTAGAGAAAGGCAAGAAGGTTGTCTATCATGGAAATGAATGGATGACTGGGCTTGGTGTGCTTTATATCAATAAGCATCTGCCTGAAATCGCCACTGTATTCACAACTCATGCTACAAGCATAGGCCGTAGTATCGCTGGCAACAACAAACCGCTCTATGACTATCTCTTCGCTTACAATGGCGACCAGATGGCGCAAGAACTCAACATGCAGAGCAAACACTCCATCGAGAAGCAGACGGCAAAGTACGTGGATTGTTTCACCACCGTGAGCGACATTACTGCCAATGAGTGTAAGGAATTGTTGGACAAGCCTGTAGACTTCGTGTTACCTAATGGCTTCGACAATAGTTTCGTGCCAAAGGGTGCTACTTTTACCAAGAAACGCAAGGAGGCACGCAAGCGCCTGCTTGATGTGGCTAATGCCTTGATGGGTACAGACTTGGATGATGATACGCTCATCGTATCCACCAGTGGTCGCTACGAGTTCCGCAACAAGGGTATCGATGTTTATATCGAGGCGATGAACCGATTGCTTCGTGATAGCAAATTAGAGAAAAATGTGTTGGCATTCATAGATGTGCCTGGTTGGGTAGGAGAACCTCGACAGGATCTCCTGGATCGCTTGAACAGCGGTAAGAAGTTTGACACACCTTTGGATGTGCCGGAAATTACCCATTGGTTGCACAACATGAGCCAGGACAATGTGCTCGGTATGTTGAAATACTTCGATATGCACAATCGCAAGGACGATAAGGTGAAACTCATCTTCTTGCCTTGTTATTTGACAGGCAACGATGGCATCATCAATAAGAGTTACTATGACGTAGTGCTCGGCAACGACCTCTGCATCTATCCTTCTTATTATGAGCCTTGGGGTTATACGCCATTGGAGGCTGTTGCCTTCAAGGTGCCTTGCATCACAACCGACCTTGCCGGTTTTGGTCTCTGGGCTAACACCGAGAAGGGAAGCTATAGTGAGATAGAGGATGGCGTGAAGGTCATCAAGCGTACCGACTACAACTATTCGGAGGTGGCTGATGCCATTAAGGATACCGTGGCTAAGTATTCGGGCTTTACCAAGACTCAGGTGAACAAGTGTCGTAAGAATGCCGAGACGCTTTCGGAGAAAGCTCTCTGGAAACACTTCATCGAGTATTACTACGATGCTTACGACTTCGCACTCCGCAAGGCTGCAAAGAGAACTGCAGAAGTAACCAACGAGTAAGTAACTTTGCCTATTTATATATGGGGAAGCAAAACTAGAATAAATAATACTTTAATATAAATCGAAACACAATGAAAATTAAAGCAGACTATGTCAACGCTCCTCAATGGAAGGAGACAACTATTAAGTCTAGCCTTCCAAAGGAATTGAAGTGCTTGGACGAAATCGCTCACAATATGTGGTGGGCCTGGAATTATGAAGGCCGTGACTTGTTTAAGAGCCTCGACCCAGAGTTGTATGAGAAGGTGAACGCCAACCCAGTATTGCTCTTGGAGCGTTTGAGCTACGACCGCAAGGAGGCTATTGTGAAGGATAAGGAGACAATGGCAAAGGTGAAGAACGTCTACAAGATGTTCCGTGAGTACATGGATGTGAAGCCTGACACCAAGCGTCCGTCTGTGGCTTACTTCTGCATGGAGTATGGCTTGAACCAGGTATTGAAGATTTACTCTGGTGGTCTCGGTATGTTGGCTGGTGACTACTTGAAGGAGGCTTCCGACAGCAACGTAAACCTCTGCGCTGTAGGTTTCCTCTACAGATATGGTTACTTCAAGCAGTCCTTGAGCATGGATGGTCAGCAGATCGCCAACTATGAGGCTCAGAACTTCAACTCTCTCCCTATCGAGCGAGTATATGATGAGAATGGCAACCCATTGGTAGTTGACGTGCCTTACACCAACTATCAGGTACATGCATACGTATGGCAGGTGAACGTGGGTCGTATCAAATTGTATCTCCTTGATACAGATAACGATATGAACTCAGAGTTCGATCGTCCTATCACTCACTCTCTCTATGGTGGTGACTGGGAGAACCGCTTGAAGCAGGAAATCTTGCTCGGTATCGGTGGTATGCTCGCCCTCAAGAAGATGGGCATCAAGAAGGATATCTATCACTGCAACGAGGGTCATGCTGCTCTCTGCAACTTGCAGCGTCTCTGCGATTACATAGAGGAGGATGGCTTGAACTTCAACCAGGCTCTTGAGTTGGTTCGTGCTTCTTCTCTCTATACTGTTCATACTCCAGTGCCAGCTGGTCACGACTACTTCGACGAGGCTCTCTTCGGCAAGTACATGGGTGGCTATCCACAGCGCTTGGGCATCTCTTGGGATGAGTTCATCGGTATGGGTCGTGAGAATGCAGACGATCACAACGAGCGCTTCTGCCTCTCTATCTTCGCTTGCAACACCTGCCAGGAGGTTAACGGCGTAAGTAAGCTTCATGGTTGGGTAAGCCAGCAGATGTTTGCCAACATTTGGAAGGGGTACTTCCCTGAGGAGAACCACGTAGGTTATGTAACCAATGGTGTTCACTTCCCAACTTGGACAGCTACAGAGTGGCGCAAGCTTTACGATACTTACTTCGATCCTACCTTCATGAAGGATCAGAGCAACGAGGAGATTTGGCATGCCATCTACAAGGTTTCCGATGCTGAAATCTGGAACACTCGTATGACTTTGAAGAAGAAGCTCGTGGCTTACATCCGTGAGAAGTTCACCGAGACATGGTTGAAGAACCAGGGTGATCCTGCTCGTGTGGTTTCTCTCTTGGAGCGCATCAACCCTAACGCTTTGATGATTGGCTTCTGCCGTCGTTTCGCTACTTACAAGCGTGCTCACTTGCTCTTCACCGACTTGGACCGTTTGGCTAAGATCGTCAATGACCCAGAGCATCCTGTATTGTTCTTCTTCTCAGGTAAGGCTCACCCAGCTGATGGTGCTGGTCAGGGCTTGATCAAGAAGATATTCGAGATTTCTCAGCGTCCAGAGTTCCTCGGCAAGATTATCTTCTTGGAGGACTACGATATGACATTGGCTCGCCGTTTGGTTTCTGGTGTTGACATCTGGATGAACACTCCTACACGTCCTTTGGAGGCTTCTGGTACATCTGGCGAGAAGGCAGAGATGAACGGTGTTGTCAACCTCTCCGTACTTGATGGTTGGTGGGTTGAAGGCTACCGTGAGGGTGCTGGTTGGGCACTTCCAGAGAAGCGTACCTATCAGAACCAGGGCTATCAGGATCAGCTTGATGCCGCTACCATCTACAACTTGTTGGAGAATGACATCATCCCAATGTACTACAACAAGAATGCCGATGGTTACAGCAAGGAGTGGATTCAGGTAGTGAAGAACTCTATCGCCACTATCGCTCCTCACTATACCATGAAGCGTCAGTTGGATGACTACTATGATAAGTTCTACAACAAGGAGGCTGCTCGCTTCAAGAAATTGGCAGCCAACGACTTCGCCCAGGCTAAGGAAATTGCTCTCTGGAAGGAGCAGGTGGCTGAGCGTTGGGATGGTATCCACGTGGTATCTAAGGATGACTGCATGTTGATGTGCGCAGAGACTGGTCAGAAGATCAAGATCCAGTATGTCATCGACGAGCAGGGCTTGAACAATGCAGTAGGCTTGGAGCTTGTTGTTTTGAAGGAACAGCCAGAGGATGGTCGTCAGATTTACGCTGTTTATCCATTCAAGATGGTTTCTCACGAGGGCAACAACTATACATTCGAGGCTACTATCGAGCCATTCAACGCTGGTTCATTCAAGACAGCCGTTCGTATGTATCCTAAGAACGACAAGTTGCCACATCGTCAGGACTTCTGCTACGTGAAGTGGTTGAACTAATATGATTTGAATATCATATAATATATAAACATAAAAAAATCCAGCACTTGGTTGACAGGTGCTGGATTTTTTTATGTTTATATATTATATAATGTATGTATTATATGATGTATATATTATATGCGAGGTACTGAATGTATAATTATACGAGGTACTGAGAAGAAATGCTCTCGTTGTCCTCTACGCGGCGGATTGTCTCAGCAAACATGTCGGCGATAGAAATCTGCTTAACCTTGGCGCAACGATTGGTGTAAGGGATAGAGTCGGTGAAGACAATCTCTTCGAGGGCAGAAGCCTGAACACGCTCTGATGCAGGACCACTCATCACGCAGTGGGATGCGCAAGCACGAACGGTCTTGGCACCAGCCTGCTTCATGATGTCAGCAGCCTTGGTGATGGTACCGGCGGTATCTACCATATCGTCGATGATGACAACATTCTTGTCTTTCACATCACCGATAATCTGCATGCTTGCTACCACGTTGGCACGGGCACGAGTCTTGTTGCAAAGTACGAGTGGGCAACCGAAGTACTTGGCGTAAGTGTTGGCACGCTTAGAACCACCAACGTCTGGAGAAGCGATGACCATATCCTTGAGTCGGAGACTCTGGAGATAAGGCAGGATGACACCAGAAGCATAGAGGTGGTCTACAGGAACATCAAAGAAGCCCTGAATCTGGTCTGCATGGAGATCCATGGTGATAAGGCGGTCGATGCCGGCAACACTGAGTAAGTCGGCAACCAACTTGGCGCCAATGCTGACACGTGGCTTGTCCTTACGGTCCTGGCGAGCCCAACCGAAGTAAGGTACAACGGCGATAATCTGACGAGCAGATGCACGTTTCGCAGCGTCGATCATCAGGAGCAGTTCCATCAAGTTGTCTGAATTAGGGAAGGTGCTCTGTACGAGGAATACATCGCGACCACGAATAGATTCCTCGAAAGAAACACCAAATTCACCATCAGAGAACTTGGTTACAACCAAATTACCCAGTGGGCAACCTAAACTAGCGCAGATTTTCTCTGCAAGGTATCTTGAGTTAGTACCCGAGAATACCAAAAAAGAGTTTTTGTCACTCATTTTTCCTTAGTGTTTATGTGTATTAATAGTGTATTGCTATTATAGTTGATGCAAATGAATGCCTTCTTAGCTAATGGCTTTCCTCAGCTTTTCGAAGTGGAGTATCAATTCCTTGAAGTCCTTCTCGTTGTGGATGTCGAATCGGCTCCACAGGTCGCCGCAGATGACGACACCCCCGAATCCGAGGTCCTTGGCAATCTTGATATTCTCAAGACTCATGCCACCCAGTGCATATACCTTCTTGTCGATGAGTCCTGCCTTGGCAGCTGTCTCCAATTGCTGCAGTGTGAAGGAAGATTTCTCATCCTTGAACTCAATGCAATCGAAGATGTTCTTAAGAAACACATAGTTTGCTTTCTTTTTCATCTCCTTGAGCATGGACAGATCGGTACAAGTACGGCTGTACTTCCCCTTATAGCCTTCGGGTACTGGCGCAAGTGGGTCGTCGAGATGGATTCCTGCCAAATCATACTCTTGCTTGAGATAGAAATGGTCGTGGACTGTTACCTTGCGGAGGTAGTCTTCTGGCAATAAAGTAAGCAGTCGCTCTGAGTACATGGGGGATGAACCTGGCTTGAAAATATGCAGGTTGTCCATGCCTTCGTCGAACAACGACGCTAGTATTTTGTCTTCTTCCACAAAGAATGTGGACTTGGTCATTATTGCTAATTTCATCGTCAAAATGCTTTTTATGATGCAAAAGTATTAAAAAAATAGCAAACTAGCAATTATATTCGGGATAAAAAGCTATCTTTGCACAAGAAATTTAATATTTATCAAGATATGCAAGTAAATTTAGAGAATTTTAATGAGATTCACCGTCCAATTTACGTTTTGGAGGAAGAATGTTTGAGACGCAATCTCTCGCTCATCAAGAGTGTGGCTGAGCGTGCCGACATGGAAATCATCCTTGCCTTCAAGGCGTATGCTCTTTGGAAGACTTTTCCAATTTTCAGGGAGTATATTTCGGCGACAACAGCCAGCTCCTTGAGTGAGGCGCGTTTGGCTTATGAGGAGTTTGGAAGCAAGGCGCATACTTTTTCGCCTGCTTATACAGATTACGAAATTGATGAGATTGCTAGATGTTCCAGCCATCTCTCTTTCAACTCGCTCACCCAATTCGAGCGTTATCATGAGCGTGCCCGACAGGTCAACCCAACTATCAAGATGGGGTTGAGAGTGAATCCGGAGTATTCCGAGGTTTCCACCTTATTATATAATCCATGTGCTCCTGGTACTCGTTTTGGCGTTTCGGCAGATAAGTTGCCGGAAAAGTTGCCTTCCGACATCGAGGGATTCCATTGCCATTGTCATTGCGAGAGTGGGGCAGACGTCTTTGAGCGGACATTGGTACATATCGAGGAGAAATTTTCCAAGTGGTTTCCGCAGTTGAAATGGATCAACTTTGGAGGAGGGCATCTGATGACACGTAAGGATTACGATGTCTTACACCTTATTAATATAATAAAGGGATTTCATGTCCGCTATCCTCACTTGAAGGTTATCATGGAACCAGGTAGTGCCTTCGGCTGGCAAACTGGACCGCTCGTTACTCAGGTGGTGGATGTCGTGGAGGACAAGGACATCCGGACTGCCATCATCAATGCCAGTTTCACATGCCACATGCCAGATTGCCTTGAAATGCCATACATGCCTACCATCAGAAATGCCGAAACGCTGGAGGTAGATGACCCGATGAAGGCTCCGGAAGGGGAACATATATATAGAATAGGAGGAAATAGTTGCTTGAGCGGCGACTTCATGGGGTTCTGGAAATTCGACCATGAACTGGAAATTGGCGAAAATGTTATCTTCGAAGACATGCTCCATTATACGACGGTGAAGACAAATACCTTCAATGGCATCACTCATCCAGCTATAGGCATCGTACATTTGGATGGAAATTTGGAAATTTTGCGCGAATTTGGGTATGAGGACTATCGTGACCGAATGGATTGACGTATCCCCAAAAAGCAATTAAGGGTGCAATAATCCCCTCCAAAAAGGGGGAGAAACAAGAAAAATGCGCGTTTTTCCATGAAAAATGGGGAAAAAGTGCATTTTTTTTGAAAAAAGTCTCCAAAAATTTTGGTGGTTCAGAAAAAAGTAGTACCTTTGCACTCGCATTCAGAGGAACGCTCCTTGTTAATGAAGGAAATAAGCGGAAATAGCTCAGTTGGTAGAGCACGACCTTGCCAAGGTCGGGGTCGCGGGTCCGAGTCCCGTTTTCCGCTCAACTTAATGAAAACAACATCATCTTCTTTTAGAAGAAGGTCTGATGACATTAATGATACTTGGAGAGGTGGCGGAATTGGTAGACGCGCTACTTTGAGGGGGTAGTGACAATTGTGTCGTGGGAGTTCGAGTCTCCTCCTCTTCACAGAATCGTTAATTAATAAGCGGAAATAGCTCAGTTGGTAGAGCACGACCTTGCCAAGGTCGGGGTCGCGGGTCCGAGTCCCGTTTTCCGCTCAACGTTTTGGAATCTTCAAGATGGGAGTTTTGTTTTCGAGCCCAAGTGGCGGAATTGGTAGACGCGCACGTTTCAGGTGCGTGTGTTTCACAACGTGCAGGTTCGAGTCCTGTCTTGGGCACTGATGTTTAAAATGCTTAGTAATGGAGAGGTGGCGGAATTGGTAGACGCGCTACTTTGAGGGGGTAGTGACAATTGTGTCGTGGGAGTTCGAGTCTCCTCCTCTTCACAGAATCGTTAATTAATAAGCGGAAATAGCTCAGTTGGTAGAGCACGACCTTGCCAAGGTCGGGGTCGCGGGTCCGAGTCCCGTTTTCCGCTCTTTTTGTATTAAATTCGAGAAACATACCACTTATGAATTTATATTTACGATATTTTGATCAAGAAACATTAGTAACTAATGTTGATGAAGCAATAGATTTTTTGAGAGGCATTCCTGAAATTGATATGAATGCTGAGTTGGAGGCTGATATTCGAGAATATGCAGCTAGCGATGTTGGCTATCCAAAACGTTACAAGGTTCGTCCCCGAGTTTATTTTATTGTGATTAAAACTTCTGCAGCGACCATGCAAGATTTTAAGGAAAAGAAAGCCTTGCGTCCAACAACTGCGTCTGCAAATCCTAGGGAAACTTCTGCAATTCTGCAATTGAATCAAGAACAGCCAGGATGGTATGAGGGCACTCTTGACTTCAAGCGTGTCGTTATGGTTCCTGCCACGGGTAAGTTTGAGTATCGTGATACTCATTTCGTTGCAGATGTAAAAGCCATGTCAGGTTTAGATTGTTATAACCGAATTGTGGAGCATCTGCGCGAGCGTGTGGATTCACGTAGCCAGTTCCCATCAGCCAAAGGTAAGAATTTCCAGTTCAATTATCTTGGAATGTGGAAATAATCTAATAATAGGAGACTTTGTATATGAATAAGGTGATGTTGATTGGTAATGTGGGCAAGGAGCCTGAGGTGCATTATTATGATGCCGACCAGGCGGTAGCCCAGGTTTCGTTTGCTACGACAGAGAAGGGATATACCTTACAGAATGGTACACAGGTGCCTGATCATACGGATTGGCATAACCTCGTGTTCTATCGTGGATTGGCTAAGGTCGTAGAGAAGTATGTTCATAAGGGGGATCGCCTTTACGTAGAGGGTAAGATTCGCTATCGTGTCTATGATGACAAGCAGGGAAGACGCCATAATATTACCGAAGTTTATGTGGATAATATGGAAATGTTGTCTTCTCGCAGTCAGTCTGCAACTTCTAGTCAAGCAAATGGTCAGTCATCCCAATCGATGGGTCAAACGAATCAGACGGTTGCAAACTCTTCTTGTCAAAATGGGGCAGAGAACAAAGATTTACCTTTTTAATATAATTAGCTCAGAAATTGGATATATCTAATATAACAGAAGCCTTCAACGACGTGGCTCTCTCTGAGCCTTCGTCGGGTGTTTATATAGCAGCCGTCTTGGCTGCTGTACTGCTTGGTGCGTCTGCTTTCGCCAGTGGTTCGGAAATCGCATTCTTCAGTCTTTCGCCTTCTGATGTGGCGGAACTGGAGGATGAGAAAACAGACGCAGACAAGAAAATCCAAAACTTGCGTGATGATTCGGAACGTACGTTGGCTACCATATTGATAACCAACAACTTTGTGAACGTGATGATCATCATGCTTCTCAATTATGTGATAGATGGATTCATCCATTTTGGTGAAAAAGCTCTTTGGCTTCAGTTCCTCTTCACTACAGTCATTCTTACTTTCTTACTCTTGCTCTTTGGTGAGATTATGCCTAAGGTATACGCTCGTCAGGATCCTCTCAAGTTCTGTCGTCGTTGTGTGGGTGGCATCATGATGGCTCGCAAGCTCTTTTGGCCTATCGAGACTGTCTTGCTCAAGAGTGGAGTGCTTGCTGAGAAGATTATCCAGAAGGAGAATCATGTGCTCAGCGTGGATGACTTGGAACAAGCACTGGAGTTGACCGATAAGAATGACATCAAGGATGAGCAGAGTATGCTGAAGGGCATCATTCGCTTCGGTGATGAGACTGCCAAGGAAGTGATGACCAGTCGTCAGAATATCGTTGACTTGGATATTCGTTGCAGTTATCCTGATGTCTTGAAGTGTATCGTAGATAATAACTACAGCCGTATCCCTGTATATCAAGATAATACGGACAATATCCGTGGTGTGCTGTATATCAAGGACTTGTTGCCTCATTTGTCTAAAGGCCCTAACTTCCGTTGGCAGAGTTTGATTCGTCCTCCTTACTTCGTTCCTGAGACCAAGAAGATTGATGACTTGCTTCGCGAGTTCCAGGACAACAAGGTACACATGGCCATCGTTGTCGATGAGTTTGGTGGTACCAGTGGTATCGTTACCTTGGAAGACATCCTTGAGGAAATCGTTGGCGAGATCAACGATGAATACGATGAGGAGGAGAAGTTCTACTCCAAGTTGAATTACAACACTTACATCTTTGAGGGTAAGACTTTGCTTACTGATTTCTGTCGTATCTTGAACATCGACGATGAAGAGTTTGAGGAGGTCGAGGGAGATGCTGATACCTTGGCAGGTCTCTTGTTGGAAATCAAGGGTGACTTCCCAAGCATTCATGAGAAAATAGATTACAAGAACTATACCTTTGAGGTGATGAATGTGGAGGAACGCCGCATCAGTAAGATAAAGGTTACTGTGCATCCGGTGAGAGTAGAGGACAAAAATGCTTAATGCTTCTTTTGCCTGAATCCATCTGTAGGTTGAGTTCTTAACAAAAAATAGGATCAGAAAAATGGCAGTAGTCAATATACGTGAAGTTTATCCAGGGGTGAGCCTAGGTTTGTGGCAAATGGATGAGAGTGTTGAGCAATTGCTTGACCAGTATCCTCATTTACAACCTTATCGCTCCATGTTGGATGAGAAATATAAGAATGATGGCAGGAAACAGGAGTTTCTTGCCATTCGTGCGTTAATGTATGAGATGTTGAAAGCAAATGGAGCTT
>ERZ808270.1242-NODE-1242-length-11549-cov-2.902297_pt1 | contig 11549 bp, 10 predicted proteins | sample MGYA00521082_ERZ808270 | MGnify/ENA primary metagenome ERZ808270 (study PRJEB31516, sample SAMN03275594) | gut metagenome | biome: mammalia-associated habitat; material: feces | host: Papio cynocephalus | place: Kenya | collected 2012-07-27 ...
TATTTCATAAGGAATATCCACATTTGCCCGATTATGCGAAGGTTATCGACAATTATATGACATATGCACAGAGTGCAATTGATGAGTTCTCGGATCCAAAGAAAATGCCTCAGATTGCGATTTCGGTAGATATGCTGGATACCGGTATCGACGTTCCAGAGGTGTTGAATCTGGTGTTCTTCAAAAAGGTTATGAGTAAGGCAAAGTTCTGGCAGATGATTGGACGAGGAACGCGATTATGTCCAGGGTTGTTGGATGGAGAAGATAAGCAGAAGTTTTATATTTTTGACTTCTGTGGTAATTTTGAGTTTTTCAGATTGCATAAAGGAAAAGCAACAGCAAATATGCTTGCATTGCAAGGAGCAATATTCAATTTGCAATTTCACATGGCATATAAATTACAGGATATAGTATATCAGGCAGATCATTTGCAGGTGTTCCGAGAATCTCTGGTTCGACAAATGAGTGAGAAAGTGCAGGAATTGCCGCGCGATAATTTTGCTGTACGTCAGCATCTGAAGTATGTTGACCTGTATTCTTCTGAAAAGAGTTATCAAGCACTTTCATACGAAGATACATTACTTGTTCGAGAGGAAGTTGCTCCGTTGATACAGCCAGATGGAGATGAAGCAAGTGCTGTTCGGTTTGATGCCCTGATGTATGGAATTGAACTCGCTTATTTAGCGGGAAAGAAATATTCAAAAGCCAGAAGTGACTTGTTTAAGCGTGTGGAGCGTGTGGCAAGTATAGCCAATATTCCGGAGATTCAGGCGCAGGAGGTATTGATAAATAAAATCTTACATACAGATTATGTGGAGAATGGTGGAATTAATGAGTTTGAAGAAATCCGCAAGAAGTTGCGTGGATTGATGAAATATATTCCAAATGATAATGTCGTAAGATATATAACAAATTTTACGGATGAATTGTTGTCAATGGATTGGAATGATGCAGAACTTGACAATGATGAATTGAAAAACTATAAAGCAAAAGCAGAGTATTATGTACGCAACCATCAAGATAATATAGCGATTGCAAAGCTTAAAACGAATCAGCCGTTGACGAGTGTAGATGTTCAGAGTTTGGAAGAAATTTTGTGGAAAGAAGTTGGAACAAAGCAAGATTATGAGTACGAATATGGAACGAAACCGCTGGGTGAGTTTGTGCGTGAAATTGTAGGATTGGATATGAATGCGGCAAAGGAGGCATTTTCTGAATATCTTACAGGTACGAGTCTGGATGAAAGGCAGATTTATTTTGTTAATCAGATTGTTGAGTATATTGTACATAATGGAATGATGAAAGATATGTCGGTACTACAAGAATCTCCATTTACGGATAAAGGAAGTGTAGTAGAGATATTCACAGACTTAAATGTATGGATGGGGATACGGAAGGTGATTGACGAAATTAATGCGAACGCGGCAGCATAAGAAAAGGCATAAATAATATGAAACTACATGAAAAAACAACCAAATCAAATGCGATGCTTCATGTCACACTCGCCTGTACCTTGGTGATTGCCGTTGTGATATTCTTATTTGCAAAAGGCTATGTGGCAGATAAGTTGACATTTAACATTGTACGATACATGAGCCAGAGAAAAATCCTGTTATTATATCTTGGAGTCATCAATCTCGTAACGTTTATCCTATTTGGCGTCGACAAGTATGCGGCAATTAAGGGGAAATGGAGAATCCCGGTAGCAACTTTGTTAGGATTTTCGTTTGCTGGCGGCGCGATTGGTGGTATAATTGCGATGTACTTATTTCATCACAAGACACAGAAGAATTATTTTGCGGTTGGACTTCCGATGATGATCGTGACACAGATTGTGGTGCTGTTTTATTGTATGAATGCACCGTGGTAAATCTGAAAGTACAACGCGACAATAATTTGCATAGTGCGAGAACAATTTGAATACAACAAAAACAGAGAATGAAAAATACTAGGGGAGAAGACATGGGTATACTTGGAAATATTTTATGGTTTATATTTGGCGGTTTTGCAGCCGGGCTTTCATGGGTGATCGCGGGAATCGGATGGTGCATTACGATCATAGGAATTCCAATTGGCTTGCAGTGCTTTAAGTTCGCAGGGCTTGCATTTTTTCCGTTTGGCAAGGAAGTTACATATGGTGGCGGGGCGATGAGTCTCATCGCGAATATATTCTGGCTGCTCCTGACGGGCATTCCGATGGCGATTGCAGATGCAGTCTGGGGATGTATCCTGTGCATCACGATTATTGGTATTCCATTCGGGAAGCAATTTTTCAAGCTGGCAAAATTGTCGCTGATGCCATTTGGGGCAACGGTCGCATAGTAAGAGGAAATAGAGCATGCAAATATTTGTAGATGCCGATGCCTGCCCGGTCGTGCGTATCGTGGAGGAAATCGCGGAAAAATATCATATCCAGACGACGTTACTGTGCGACACGAATCATGTCTTGAATTCTGACTATAGCGAGGTAATCGTGGTTGGTGCCGGTGCGGATGCAGTGGACTACAAACTGATCAGTCTTTGCCATAAGGGTGACATCGTTGTGTCGCAGGATTATGGAGTCGCGGCGATGGCACTTGGGAAAGGTGCGTATGCGATCCATCAGTCTGGAAAATGGTACACAGATGCGAACATTGACCAGATGTTGATGGAGCGGCATTTGAATAAGAAAGCAAGGCGGAGTTCGGGGAAGAATCATTTAAAAGGTCCAAGAAAACGGACCGAGGAAGATGATATAAGATTTGCAGAATCATTTGAGAAGCTGGTGTTGAAAGGAGGAGCCTTGGAATGAAAAGTATACTCATCAAAGATACGACGCGGGAGGAACGAATCCGCATCGTGCAGGAGGGACTGAACCAATGTGGTGGTGCCTGTGATTTCTGTAATGGCTGTGACAATTTAGGTGGTGGTTCCGTAGATGCGTTTTACGAACCATATATCAACGGCGAGAAAGAATTGCGGGAATTAAACGAAGCTTATACAAGCAATTCCGGTATGGTTCATTAGGGTGATGCGATGAGACCACCGGAGATTGCAGCCTCGACTGAGGAGGAACGAAGAAATTATATCAAGCAGGCATTTCCATGTATCGCGGATTGCGATATGTGTGGGATTTGTACGGTGTTTAAGGGAAAAGATCCGGAGCTTGCATACGCGGATTATATCAGTGGGAAACGCGATTATCTGGATGTATCCGAAGGCTACCGATGATATTTGCGGGCGGTATGGAACCCATGCCCTGATATGCACGCAGAGGTATCTTGAAACCAGATTATAAACGACAGAAAAGAGGAATAGACATGAATCACATTGCAAGAGATGATGCATTTGAATTATTGAAGAAGTACAACAAGGATCCATTCCACATCCAGCACGCGCTGACGGTAGAGGCAGTTATGAAATGGTATGCAAACGAGCTTGGATATGGCGACGATGCCGAGTATTGGGGAATCGTTGGATTGTTACATGATATTGATTTTGAATTGTATCCGGCAGAGCATTGCCTGAAGGCACCGGAGTTGTTGCGCGAGGGTGGCGTGTCCGAGGATATCATTCATGGAGTATGTTCACATGGTTATGGAATCACGGTCGAATGTGGGGAGACGATCGATGTGAAGCCGGAGCATGAGATGGAGAAAGTGCTTTTTGCCGCCGATGAGCTGACTGGACTGATCTGGGCGGCTGCGCTCATGCGTCCGTCGAAGAGCACGAAGGATATGGAATTAAAATCCCTGAAGAAGAAATATAAGAGCAAGGGATTTGCGGCAGGCTGTTCGCGTGAGGTGATTGAGCGCGGGGCCAAGCAGCTTGGCTGGGAGTTAGAGAAGCTTCTGACGATGACTTTACAGGCGATGGCAGCAACCGAAGATGAGATTCAGGCAGAGATGGAGGCATACAACGCATGAATGAATATTTCAAAAGCATCATAGATCAGGAGCGTGCATCGGTCGTGATCTGCAACCTGAATCATGAGATTATTTATATGAATCCAGCGGCGATTAAAAACTATGCGAAGCGTGGGGGTGAGGCACTGGTGGGGAAAAGCCTGCATGCCTGTCACAACCCGGAATCGAACAAGAAAATCCAGCAGGTGGTTGATTGGTTTGCAGCGGATGTAAGCCACAATCTTGTATATACCAGTTACAACGCAAAGCAGAACAAGGACGTATATATGGTAGCTCTGCGGGATAGTAATCAGAAGCTGATTGGATATTACGAGAAGCACGAATACCGCGACCGGGAGACGATGAAGTTTTATGACATGCAATAGAGGAAGATATGGATTTGTGGGTGGAATATCATTAAAAACAGAAAAGAAGGACTGGAGAGTATGAAGAAAAAACATCAACGATTCATATTGGAAATGCTGACAGGGTTATTAATCAGCGTCTTGTTTGTATCGGTGTATACCTATGTGCTGCAGAGGGATTTCGCGAAGACATCCCTTGAAGCAACCGTAGAACGGGACAAACAGTGCTCAGACGCTATACACACCCTTGTTTCCAATCGTTTAACCAGAGATGATTTTAATGATATCAACTCGATGGAAGATATGAAAACTGACCGGTACAAGGAACTGCAAAAACAGCTGAACGAACTTCGTTCATTGAATTCAACGCGGTATCTGTATACTGCAAAGCGTGGAGCGGATGGCAAACTGATATATCTTGTGGATGGACTCGATCTGGGAGCTGGCGATTTTGCATATCCGGGCACATACATTGAGGAAGAGATGATTCCTTACATTGATGCAGCTCTTTCAGGGGAGATTATCTATTCTCAGGAGATTGTGGATACCACATGGGGACATATATTTACTGCATGTTATCCTGTCGTTGCATCAGACGGTTCGGGAGATGTGATCGGCGCGCTTTGCATGGAAATAGATATGGAGGAAACTTATAACTTCATTAAGGCGAGTAATCATAAGGCAACGGAAATTGCAGCAATCGCATCTATGGTGTTAATGGTGCTCGGTGTTGTGGTGTATATTTATTTACACCAACAGAAGCGTATGGAAGCGGAACAGCAGGAGGCTTTGCAGGAGGCAGTGCGCGCTGCGGATGCTGCGAATCAGGCGAAAACGACATTTTTATTCAATATGAGTCATGATATCCGGACGCCGATGAATGCTATTTTAGGATTTGCGGATCTGGCAAAGAAAAAAATAGGAGATCCGGATACATTAGCTGATTATCTTGATAAAATCCAGATGAGTGGAAATCGTATGCTTGCGATACTGGATAATGTCCTTGAGATGTCACAGATTGAATCCGGAAAAACTGTTTTGGAAGAACGCGCGGTTGAAGTGGGGAAGCTGCTTGAGAGCTGCGTAACGATGATGCAGGCGGATCTGGATAAGAAGCATCAGACGCTGACGATTTCAAAAGAAATTATTGAAGCATATGTATATATGGATCCGGCGTGTATTACAGAGATAATTTTGAATTTAGTCAGCAATTCAATTAAATACACAGGAGAAGGGGGACAGATTCACTGTTCGATTCGCCAGAGTAAGAGCGAAAGAGCTGGGTTTGTCAAACAGGAATTTCAGGTGGTTGATAATGGAATTGGTATGTCGCAGGAATTTCAGGCGCATATCTATGAGATGTTTTCAAGGGAACGGTCATCCACCGCGAGCGGGATACAGGGAACCGGGCTCGGCATGGGAATTGTGAAAAAATATGTTGATATGCTTGGTGGCACCATTGACCTGCAGAGTGAAGTGGGAAAAGGCAGTACGTTTACTGTCCGCATCGAGAGCAGAATTGCATCTTATGAGGAGACACAGCCGCAGAAGACAAGACAGGTAATGAAGCCGGATGCACTGCAGGGAAAAAGAATTTTGCTGGCTGAGGATAATGATTTGAATGCTGAAATTGCAATAGAACTTCTGTCGGAGGTAGGACTGGTTGTTGAACGGGCAGAAAATGGCGTGAATTGTGTAGAAATGCTTGAGAAAGCAGACAAGGATTATTATTCGCTGATTCTGATGGATATACAGATGCCGGTTCTGGATGGCTATGAAGCTACGAAGAAGATTCGCAAGATGTCCGATGCTGACAAAGCAGGAATTCCAATTATCGCGATGACTGCAAATGCGTTTGCGGAAGACCGGCGTCATGCGATGGAGGCCGGAATGAATGATCATGCGGCGAAGCCGATTGACATGAATAAACTGGTTCCGATTTTGTTGAAGTATCTGGATGGAGAACATTCGTAGATAAAAGGAGTAGACACAAGGAGACGACTGTGGTGCAGAAAAAACAAATTGTATTATTTTTAATTGCATGTATTTTGTGCGTGTGTTGTGCATGTTCTTCTGAGAAGAAGGAAGCATTACCACAGCTTGTGATTGGGTGCGATACCCTGCGACCATATAGTTATGCAGACGAGGATGGAAATCCGGCTGGAATGGATGTGGATCTTGCGAAGGAAGCCTGCAAACGGATGGGCTATGAGCCGGTGTTTATCTATATCGACTGGGATGAACGGGATTCGCTTTTAGAGAATGGAGATATTGATTGTCTATGGAGCTGTTTTTCGATGGATGGCCAGGAAGAAGATTATGCGTGGGCGGGACCATATATGTATAGCCGTCAGGTGGTTGCGGTAAAAGCGGAAAGCTCAATTAAACATCTGACCGATTTGAATAACAAGCGTGTGGCGGTTCGCGTAGGGGCAAAGGCAGAGTCGATTCTGCTGAATCAGGATGACCCGGAGATTCCGGATGTTCAGAATGTATTCAGCCTGGATAATATGAGTGATGTTGTGACGGCACTGCGGAATGATTATGTGGATGCCTGTGCCGGATATGCGGCAGCGGTACGTGATCAGCTGCAAAATGACGGTGTTGACTATCGCTTTCTGGACGAAGACCTGAACTATGCGAAGTTAGGTGTCGCATTTTTGAAGAATGGGGATGCCACGATTCAAAATGCGCTGCAGGAAACTCTGGATGCAATGCTCGCAGATGGAACGACCGAGCAGATTCTGAAAAGCTATGGTGTCGATACAGATAAGGTGCTTAGGAGGAACGGGGATGAATAAAAAACAAAAACTCGAAAACTTTCTGCATCTTACGATTCATAAGGCAACCGCAATCGGATGTGTACTGCTGGTTATTGTAATGCTTGTTGCAGGCCGTGCTGAGGCTGTGAAGGTTACAAAGCTGGCTGGTGAGACGATGGATACGATCAAACAGCAGTGCGCAAGCTTCAACAAATTGGTAGCATCCGACCGGACGAAGAGTCTGTTTCGTCTGATCGAGCTGATGCGGATACTGCGTCAGGATCTGGATGAGGACAGCAGTCATGTGAAGGATATATATCTGGAACAGTACTGCGACCGGCTGCGCCTGACCGGAGTTGCAGTTCTCGATGGTGATTTGGAACTGGAAGCGTCAGGCTATACAAGACGGTTTTCAGGTGGAAGCTGGATGAATACTACCGATGGAGAACGATTCAAGGATATTTTGATACATCCCAAAAAAATGTATGCAGAACGTTTGGAGATCGATGGAGAATATTACGATATCTGCGCGGTGGCACGGACGGATGCAGATGGGGTTATCATAGGATATTACCATCAGCCATCAGCACTGATTTCTGATACTGAGAATGATCTGGAGAGCTTGCTTACCGGATTAAAGCTCGAACGGGACGGACATTATGCAATTGTGGAAAATGGTGTTGTGCGTGCAACAAGTGATGCTACCATTAAGGATCAGAGCGTTTCGGAGAATCGGACACTGACACAGCTGTCAGCGATTCCGAAGGATGAACATCTGCATAAAATTACTGCACAGAACCGGCATCAGCATTATTGGGGATACAGGTCGGCGTATGAAGGGTATATGATTTATATTTATTATCCAATTACTGCGATGCTTTCCGGTCCGTTGATTGCGGCGGCGATATTTTCAGTTCTGTATTTGTTCCTGTGCATGCTGTATTTTGGTGTACGAAATCGGACTTTGCGGGAAAATAAAAAAGAGCTGGAAGTTAGTAATGACCGTCTGCGCCAGACGATCAAGACGTTGAAAGCGCTTGAGACGATATATTTCTCTTTATTTTATGTAGATGTGAAAGAAAACCGTTACGAAACTATCTATCAGGCTCCATGGCTGGTTGATGTGATACCAAAATTCGGTGTCTATACAGAATTGAAACAGTTATTTGTAGATAAGATGGTTGCACCGGAATTCTGTGAGGAAGTCGATCATAGAATGTCGAATGAATTTATTCGTGAGAATCTGAGCAGTAAGAATCTGACAGATGTGCGCAAGAGTTTTTATACGGATTATCAGGCAATTCGCGGCGGCGTGCGTCGTTGGTGCCGTGTCACTGCCACACCGGTGGATCATGATGAGGAAGGAAATCCGATTCATGTACTCGCACTGATTCAGGATATCAATAAAGATAAGGAACGGGAAGCAGACTATCAGAAGCAGATTCTTAAAGAAGCGCAGGAAGCCAAGATGGCGAACCTTGCCAAGTCCGAATTCCTGCGACGGATCAGTCATGATATCCGCACACCAATCAATGGAATCCAGGGATTTATTAACCTTGCCGCGAAGCATGCGGACGATCCGAAGATGCAGGCACATTGCAGAGATGGCGCATCGGTGGCATTGCATACCCTGCTCGAACTGGTAAATAGTGTGTTGGATATGAGCAAGCTTGAGACAAAGGGGGTTACTCTGGAGGAAAAACCATTTGATCTCATTGAACTGCTGAAGGAATTGAACACGATTATTCAGCCGCAGGCAGAAGCGCGGGAGATTCATAGTGCAAGTGTAAGAAATGGAGATGTTCCGATTCCACATGTGATCGGAAGTCCAAGACATCTGAGTCAGGTACTGTTGAACTTAGGCACCAATGCTGTGAAATACGGAAGAGCCGGGGGATACATCAAGTTTAATACCAGATTAGTTGCATATGATGAAAAGACAGTCACGTATGAATTTATCTGCGAGGATAATGGCATTGGCATGAGTGAAGAATTTCAGAAGCACTTATTTGAACCGTTTACCCAGGAAACCGCAGGTGCGCGTACCAAATATGAGGGTACCGGACTGGGACTGGCAATTGTGAAGAAACTGGTTGATGCGATGGATGGAACGGTAACCTGTGAGTCCAAGAAAGATGTGGGTACTACCTTCCGGGTACAGCTTACATTCCGGATTGACCGGGCATATCAGATGGAGGAATCGAAGCCGGACGGGACAATACTGCAAGGAAAACATGTGCTCCTGGCTGAAGATAATGAACTGAATATGGAGATTGCGGAGTATATGTTCTTAGACCGGGGCGCAGTAGTGACGAAAGCCTGGGATGGACAGGAAGCAGTTGAGAAATTCGCAGCGTCAGAGGTTGGATATTTTGATGTGATCTTCATGGATATTATGATGCCGAAGATGAACGGACTGGAAGCGGCGCGTGCAATACGGGCATTGGAACGTGAGGATGCAAAGAAGATACCGATGATTGCGATGTCGGCAAATACATTCCCGGACGATATCCAGCGGAGTCTGGATGCAGGCATCAATGAGCATATCGCAAAGCCGATTGACGAGAAGAAAATATTACGTGCCTGCAGTAAGCTATTATAACAAAAAGCCTTGAAACATAATGTTTCAAGGCTTTTTCACAAGCAGGGGATGAGAGAATCGAACTCCCGCCAAAGGTTTTGGAGACCCCTATCATACCATTTGACCAATCCCCTATAATTGGGTGTGCCCGCAAGACACATGTATCATTATACAGTTTTATCGACATTTGTCAAGAATTAAATTTTGTGAATTGCAGAAAAATTTTTAAATTGATCGAAAAAACCAATTGTGCTTTCCGGTATATTATGATAAAATAAATTGGTTTGTGAATCAAATAGACGTATATGTTCATAATATGGTTGAACGTTTCTACCAACTACCGTAAAGAGTTGACTACGAAAACAAATGTTTCGTGGTCTTTTTTTATGTTTTAATTTTGGGAGGTTATTTATGAAGTATGATGTGATCGTAATTGGTGCAGGTCCGGGTGGTATATTTTCTGCGTATGAGCTGGTGCAGAAAAATCCGGGTTTAAAAATTGCTGTGTTTGAAGCGGGGCATGCACTCGAAAAACGGCATTGCCCGATTGATGGAGATAAGGTCAAAAGCTGCATCGGCTGTAAGAGCTGCTCGATCATGAGTGGATTTGGCGGCGCAGGCGCATTTTCGGATGGAAAATATAACATTACCAATGATTTTGGCGGTACACTGTATGAGTATATTGGCAAGAAACAGTCACTCGAACTCATGCAGTATGTTGATGAGATCAATATGCGTTACGGCGGAGAGGGCACGAAGCTTTACTCGACGGCGGGCACACGATTCAAGACGGTATGTATTCAGAATGATCTGCACCTGCTCGATGCGTCGGTGCGGCATCTGGGAACAGATATCAACTATGTTGTGCTTGGAAATCTGTATGCATACCTGAAGGACAAGGTGAAATTTTTCTTTGATACACCGGTGCAGTCGGTTGTCGCAGAAGAGGCAGGCGGCTACACAGTTGTCTGCAAGGATGCATCATATACATGTGAAAACTGCATCATATCTGTTGGCCGAAGCGGAAGCAAATGGATGGAGAAGATATGCAGGGAACTGGAAATTCCAACGAAGTCAAATCGTGTGGATATCGGCGTGCGCGTGGAGCTTCCGGCGGTAGTATTTGCACATCTGACCGACGAGCTTTACGAGAGCAAAATCGTATACCGGACAGAAAAATACGGTGATCGTGTGCGTACGTTCTGTATGAATCCAAAGGGGGCTGTCGTGAACGAAAATACGAACGGAATCATTACGGTAAATGGGCACAGCTACGAAGATCCGGAGAAACAAACGGAGAATACGAACTTTGCATTGCTTGTGGCAAAGCATTTTTCAGAGCCGTTTAAGGACTCAAATGGATATGGTGAGAGCATTGCCAGACTTAGCAATATGCTTGGCGGCGGTGTTATCGTGCAGCGGTTTGGAGATCTGATCCGTGGCAGACGCTCGACACAGAGCCGGATAGAGGAGGCGTTTATCACACCGACATTAAGCGCAACACCGGGCGATCTGAGCCTGGTGCTTCCAAAGCGTATCTTAGACGGCATCATCGAGATGATCTATGCGCTTGATAAGATCGCGCCGGGAACGGCAAACGAGGATACCCTGCTCTATGGCGTGGAAGTCAAATTCTACAACATGGAGGTGGATGTGGATGAGAAACTGGAGACACGACACAAGGGACTTTACATCATTGGGGATGGCAGTGGAATCACGCATTCGTTATCACATGCGTCTGCCAGTGGCGTTTATGTGGCTCGAAATATAGCGGATTCTGTAAAATAAATTAAATAAATGGTATAAATAGATGCAATTTTATGCTATTCTTATTAAGTTATAGTTGAATCAGTGTAAATTGTGGGAGAAAAGGCATTGCACATGATCTGGCAGTGCCTTTTCTCTTAGGTGCGCCTAGCGGCGCACGTTTCTAACGGGTTAAAGTCCCGAATCCGCC
>ERZ808270.1244-NODE-1244-length-11530-cov-3.029804_pt1 | contig 11530 bp, 7 predicted proteins | sample MGYA00521082_ERZ808270 | MGnify/ENA primary metagenome ERZ808270 (study PRJEB31516, sample SAMN03275594) | gut metagenome | biome: mammalia-associated habitat; material: feces | host: Papio cynocephalus | place: Kenya | collected 2012-07-27 ...
GATATGGTAACCCGCCATATGATGCGAATGACACAGATGCCCAGAATCATTTCGACAGCCGGCAAAGCGGAATATCCGAGTCCACGCATGGTACACGCCGGAATTTCATAGACAGAACACAAGATCTGTAAGCTTAATACAACTAGGATTCGTTCGCAGGAAAAGCGGATTTCTTCTGGAGAAGAAGAGAAAATACCGGATGCCTGGCTGCGGAATATAACAATAGGATAGATAATCAAGCTGGAAAACAGAAGTGCCATGCCGAGGCTGATCCAGAAGATTTTCCGGCAGCGCTGGGCCTTTTTGGCAGCGTAGTTTTGACTGGTGAATGTTGTGGCAGCTTGTCCGAATGCTGTATTGACGTAGTATGCGATATACTCGAAGTTCATGGAGATTGCTGAGCCAGCGGCGGCAGAACTGCCGAATGTATTGATGGCAGACTGTACAAAAATGTTGGCAACGCAGAACACAGCGCTTTGTATTGCTGCCGGAATGCCGATGCGCAGAATGCTGCCCAGGTATTTCCACTCGATGCGGTATTTCCGTAAAAGCAGGCGAAACTCATCCGGTTCCCGGCACAGCCAGAACACAACAAAAAATGCACTTACGGCGGTAGAGATATCTGTGGCAAGTGCTACTCCGATCACGCTGAGTTTGCAAACAACTACAAAAAACAGGTTTAGCAGCACATTGATAATGCCCGACAAAATCAGCGCAGCAAGAGGTCTTTTGCTGTCCCCCTTGGAACGCAATATCGCTGAACCAAAATTATAAACAGAGAGAAAGGGTACACCCAGGAAGTATACTTTTAAGTAGTTGGTTGCTGATGTCATAATATCCTCTGGTGTGTGGATCAGTGCCAGCAGCGGACGGGCGGTGAACTGACCGAGAATGGAAAACAGAATTCCAAATACGACGGAGAAAGCCATTGCAGTATGAACTGCGCCGGAAATGCGGTGGCGCTCCCCTGCGCCGATGAATTTGGCAATCAAGACATTGGCGCCGACAGCGATGCCAACACAAATGCCAACGATCAGTGCGACAATTTCTCCGTTTGTGCCGACGGCAGCGAGTGCGTCGGCATTTCCGAATTGTCCGGCAACGGCAGTGTCAGCAGAATTGAAAAGCTGCTGCAAAATGCTGCTGGCTGCAATGGGCAGTGCGAACAACAGGATTTTTTTGATGAGAGAACCGTGCAGCATATCCAGGCTGTGACGGGCTGTTTTTGTATCCATGGTGTGTCTATGCTCCTTTTCCAGAACCGATATTGATAAAAAGTGTATGTATGAGCGCAGATTCTCATATGGCCACGCTCTAGTATAGCACATCCACAAGAATTTGAAAAGCGAATGTTTTGAATAATTTATATGCAAAAATCAGATGCGAAAAGCAGAAAGAATGATAGAATCATTCGGTTGCAATTTTTCAAATCTCGTGGTATAATGGATAAGAATGAGAAAATCAAGAACAGGTCGGCAACACAGCGGATGTGTTCTGGAGGAGTTATGGTATGATATTATTGTCTGCACAGAATTTAGAAAAAACATATATGGAACGAAAGGTACTGGATGATGTTTCATTTTTCCTGGGGGAAGGCGACAAGGTCGGCATTATCGGCATCAACGGCACTGGCAAATCTACCTTGCTGCGGATTTTAGCCGGTGCAGAAGAGCCGGACAGCGGCACAGTCATTCGGACGAAAGGTGTGCGAGTGTCTTATCTGCCGCAAATTCCGGAGTTTGACGCACATGGAAGTGTTTTGGAACAAGTCATGGCACACTTGCCGCTCGACTTGAAAGCGGCAAAGGAATTTGAGGCAAAGTCGATTCTTGGAAAGCTTGGTATTGCAGACTATGACCGGGATATCAACACACTGTCCGGTGGTGAAAGGCGGCGTGTGGGAATCGCCGCTGCCCTGATTCAGCCAAGCGATGTTCTGCTGCTGGATGAGCCGACAAACCACATTGACAATGACACCGTACAGCTTCTGGAAGAGCAGCTGCGAAAATATCGTGGCGCAATTGTGATGGTAACGCATGACCGTTACTTTTTGAACCGTATTACACAGAAGATCGTCGAAGTGGATCGTGGAAAGATCTACGAATATAACGGCAGCTACAGCACTTATCTGGAACAGAAAGCCCAGCGTGAGGCAGATGCAGAGGCACAGGAGCGAAAAAACCGCACCCTCTATCGGCAGGAACTGGAGTGGATTCGCCGTGGGGTTCGTGCAAGAGGAACAAAGTCAAAAGATCGCATTGAACGGTTTCATGCGCTTGAAAACCGGGACAAACCGCAGGAAACGGAAAAGATGCAGCTGCAATCAGTTTCGTTCCGTTTGGGCAGGAAAACCATTGAATTAGAGCATTTGTCGAAGTCGATTGACGGAAAGCAGCTGCTCCAGGATTTTTCCTATAAGCTGCCCCGGAATGCCAGAATTGGTATTGTCGGACACAACGGCGCAGGAAAGTCTACGCTGATAAAGCTGATTTGCGGTGACCTTCTGCCGGACAGCGGCAATGTTGTTTTGGGAGATACCGTGCGCATCGGATATTTTTCCCAGGAGTGCGAAAAAATGGATCCGTCACAGAGAGTGATCGATTATATCAAGGAGACCGCAGAACGGATTCAGACGCCGGATGGCACAGTTACTGCGGCGACTATGCTGGAACGATTTCTCTTTACGCCAGAATTGCAGTGGAACCGTATTGAAAAGCTTTCCGGCGGCGAACGAAAGCGGTTATACCTGCTGAAAGTTTTGATGACTGCGCCGAATGTGCTTCTTCTGGATGAACCGACTAATGACCTGGATATTGCTACGCTGACGATTCTGGAAGATTATCTGCAAAGCTTTAGCGGTGCTGTAATTGCGATATCCCACGATCGATATTTCCTGGATAAAATGGCATCCGAGATCTGGGAACTCAGCGGAGACGGCTGTGTGCAGCGCTATAACGGAAACTACACCGATTACGCAGAAAAGGTGGTCTCTGTTTCCAATGCGGCGGAGAAACCGAAAAAGGCTGCGGAGAAAAAAGAGCGTGTTTTTGTCGGCGAAAAAAAGCTGAAATTTTCCTATAAGGAACAGCGGGAATATGATACGATTGACGATGATATTGCAGCGCTGGAACAGCAGATCGAGGATACAGAGACTGAAATTGGAAAAAGTACTTCGGATTATGTGAAACTTCAGGAATTATCTGATCGAAAGACTGCCTTGGAACAGCAGCTGGAAGAGAAAATGGAACGCTGGGTCTATTTGAATGATCTGGCAGAACGGATTGCCGCAAGCCGGTAAAATATCATATCGATTGAAAATGTGCCGTTTATGGAAATCCAAACGGCACTTTTTGGTTTATTTTGATTTTGCAATTCGATTTTGATATCGTTTGGATGGACGATAGCAAAGCAGTGCAACGCCGATAAGAACGGCAGTTGCTGCAAGACTGACCGGATACACCAGCATAATGGTGGCAAATGTTCGGCTGTGCTGGAATATGGTATAGATCCAGAAGATACGGATTCCGCAAACACCTATCGTTGTAAGAAGCGCAGGAACAAGTGAAATGCCGAATCCACGGAGATAGCCGGACATGACCTCATACAGCATACTGAAGGTGTAAGCGGAAAAGATGATGACCAGACGGGTGTAACCAATTTCAATGACCTGTGGGTCACTGTTGAAGATGGACAACAGGAATTTACCGGTGGATAAGATCAGACCGATGGCTGCCGCAGAGGCGATGGCATCTTCCACCAGGCAGAGTACCAGTGTTCGGCGACAGCGTTTCATGTTACCCGCGCCATAATTCTGTCCGACAAAAGTCGTGCATGCCTGGCTAAAGGAGTTCAGTACATCGTATGCCAGAATTTCGATGTTGAATGCGGCGCTGGATGCGGCAATTACAACGGTTCCCAGGCTGTTGATTGCAGTCTGGATAACGATGTTGGCAACGGCAAAAACAGCACTCTGGATTCCGGCGGGAAGTCCGATCTGAACAATGCGAATGAAACTGTGACGGTGCAGTTTCAACAGACGAAGTTCGACCCGGACACATTTATCGGTGTGCATCAGCTTATACAGCAAAAGCAAAGAGCTGACAACATTGGAAAGTACGGTGGCGATCGCTACGCCGTTTACTGCCATATGCAGCACCATGACAAAAAAGAAGTTCATGATAACATTCAGAATACCGGAAATCAACAGCGCCTGCAGCGGCACCTTGGTGTCCCCGATACTTCGGAAAATGGCTGCCTCAAAGTTATAGAGAAAAATAACGGGCATTCCCAATAAGTAAATGCGCAGGTACTGCAGTGCATAAGGGTATACTTCGTCGGGAATGTTCAGCATTCCCATGAGCTTTCCGGCAATCAACTCTCCCAGCAGGGTGACAATGATGCCGCCAAGCACAGCCATAACAATAGAGGTATGTACTGCTTTGTGTACGCTTTCCATGTCTTTGCGTCCGATTGCATTGGCAATAACAACGTTTGCACCTAGTGCTATGCCGATAAACAGGTTTAAGATCAAGCCGATAATGGGACTGTTTGCGCCGACAGCTGCGACTGCAACTGTTTTATCTCCGGCAGAAAAGTTGCCAACAACGGCAATATCAGAGGCATTGAACAGCTGCTCCAGAATGGCTGTAGCTGCCACTGGCAGAGCATATCGCGGCAGCTTGTTCCAGATTGAACCATGGAGCATATCAATCTTTGCGTGTGATGTTTCGGTTTCTGTCGTGCTGTTGCTCATACGCTGAATTCCCCCTTTCGCATTTGTTTTGTGATTTTTCCATCCCGGAATTGCTGCATCATTTCATTGGTCAGGCTGGCATCATCCGGCTGTAATGCAATTTCTTTTCGGTTGACCCATTCGGCATATTTCAGCTCGTCGGTATCCATATGAATCGTGCTGTCCCCGTCAACCTCACAGAAAAATCCGGCAAGGATGTCGTTTGCGATTCCCCATGGCTGAGATTTGTAGTAACGGATATTTTTGATTTGCAGTCCAGTCTCCTCCAGAACTTCCCGTGCAGCAGTTTCTTCCAAGGTTTCGCCAATTTCTGTGAACCCGGCAATCAGCGCATTATAGGCAAAGCCGGTTCGATAGCGCGTGAGCAGCAGCTGTTCGTCACGAATCACACCGACGATCACAGCAGGCATAATCCGTGGGTAGAAATGCTTTTGGCAGTTATCGCATACCATGGCACGCTGCGCCTCTGCGTGACGCAGCGGACTGCCGCAGCAGCCGCAAAAGCGTGTATCCCGATACCAATCAGACAGATGCTTTCCCGTCAGAATCGCATAGCGCTGGTGTTTCGGAATGTTTTCGTTTCCACGCACTGCACGGACGCTGTGATAAGTAAGGTTTTCCGTTTCTGGAAAATGTTCGTCCGGAAGAAAATAACTGTGGTCATCGATTCGAAACAGGAAACGATAATCGCCCTCTCCCATATCGCTTATCTGCGGCAGCGAGTCGTCTTGTTTCAGCAGTACCTGTGCCTGGTGAAAGCTTAGAACATAGCTGTCCGGAGTTGGTTCTGCTGCGGCATCATATGAATTATACAATTTGTGCGGAAAAATGTCTTGTATCATAAGGAACTCTCCCCTTTTCCTGGTTTGCGTAAAAGCTATATATAAAGATGTCTCTATATTTCTATTTTCTATTATACTCTTTTCGATTCAGTTTGACAAGTGCCTTTCTAATAACATCTAAAACGTAAATTGTGAAAAAATGGATTCTATATCATTTGAGTCAAAAAGATTGACTTTTTCGCAGAATTCCTGTATAATAGATAGTATTGTTTCGGTTTTGAAACATAATACAAAAAAGGAGAGGACAACTTCATATGCAAACGAAAACTCAAAATGAGAAAGCCGGATTTGGCTCAAAACTGGGCTTTATTCTGGCGGCTGCCGGTTCGGCAGTAGGTTTGGGGAACATCTGGCGTTTTCCATACCTGGCGGCAAAATACGGCGGCGGAATGTTTCTGCTGGTCTATCTGATTTTTGCGGTCACTTTTGGCTTTGCCTTAATGACCACAGAAATTGCCATCGGGCGGCGTACTGGGAAAAGTGTTGTGCAGGCGTATTCAGATATGAACCGGCATTTTAAGCCGTTGGGATGGCTTGCCGGAGCGATTCCGGTTATCATTCTCCCTTATTACTGTGTTATCGGCGGATGGGTGCTGCGGTACTTAACGACATTTGTTTCCGGTGCCGGAAAAAGCGCTGCCGGCGATGGCTCCTACTTTACCAATTTTATCAGTCATGCAGGCACACCGGTGCTTTTCTTTGGCATTTTTATTGCGCTGACTGCGGCGGTCGTTATGCTGGGTGTACAGAAGGGAATCGAAAAGGTCAGTAAGTTTATGATGCCGCTGCTGCTGGTTCTGATTGTCGGCATCAGCATCTATACGCTGACACTTCCGGGCGCAATAGATGGTTTGATCTATTATATCAAGCCGGATTTCAGCGAATTCTCCATCAAAACTGTCATTGCGGCAGTCGGACAGCTGTTTTACTCCATGTCGCTGGCAATGGGCATCATGATTACCTATGGTTCATATATGCGAAAAGAGGACAGCATCGAAAGTTCTGTCCGGCAGATAGAAGTATTTGATACGGCAGTTGCCTTTTTGGCCGGTTTGATTATTGTTCCGGCAGTGTTCGTGTTTTCCGGCGGTGACAAGAGTGCGCTGAATGCCGGTCCCAGTCTGATGTTTATTACACTGCCCAACGTATTCCATGATATGGTCGGTGGTCAGATTGTCGGAACTGTATTCTTCCTGCTGGTAGCGCTGGCGGCGATGACTTCTTCCATTTCTCTGATGGAAACTGTTGTCTCTATTGTGGAGGAACGTTTTCACTGGAAGAGAATCCCAAGCTGTCTGATCGTTACCGGGGTTTCGTTTTTGATTGGTCTGCTGTCCGTCTTTGGCTACAGCATCTGGTCTGATTTCACCATCTTCCATATGCAGATGCTGGATTTCTTCGACTATATCAGCAACAACATTATGATGCCGATTGTGGCTTTGATGACCTGTATCCTGGTTGGCTTTGTAGTCAAAACAACGTATGTGGAAAACGAGATCGAAAAGAATGAACGTTTTCGTTCCAAAGGATTGTATCGGATTATGGTTAAGTTTATCTGCCCGATCTGTATGCTTTTGATTCTGTTCTCGTCTTTGTTCCTGACACTATGACAAAAAGCGAATTGTCTGAGAAAATTTACAGACAATTCGCTTTTCTTTTTATGGTAAAGAGATTTTTTTACTTTTCTTCCCGGGTATCACTGAAAATTGCCTCGCCGTTTGTGCGGATGACATCGCCGTAGAAATAGCCGGAATCCTTGACCGTTCTTTTCTGTGTCTGATAGTCAACGTGTACCAGACCGAAACGCTTGTCATAGCCGTCAGCCCACTCGAAGTTGTCCATGACCGACCAGTACATATATCCCATAACCTTTGCGCCGTCCTCCATGGAACGATGCAGTTCACGGAGATAGCGTTTCATAAAGTCAATGCGCTGCGGGTCGTGTACCTTTCCGTCCAGCTGTACCCAGTCGTGACTAGCCATGCCGTTTTCGCTGAGCAGGACTGGTTTCTGATACCGCTCATACAGGAAGAGCGGACTCCAGTACAGCACCTCCGGTGTCACCGGCCAGCCCATCTGTGTGCGTGCGCAGCCGATGTAGGCGTTTTCTGCATAGCCATAATCATTCTCTGCTGCCTTGCTCTCGTAGATGTTCACGCCGTAAAAATCAACAGGCTGAGAGATGATTTCCATGTCTCCTTCCTGGATTTCCGGCATATCGTCACCAAGGATCTTATAAGCATCCTCCGGATATTTGCCGAAGAAGATCGGATCTGCCCACCAGGACAGCTCAAACGGGAAACGATCCTTTGTGAAAGCGAAGCTTTTCTGCTTTGCCTCTGCAATTGCTTCCGGCGTATTGGCAGTCGGTGTGCAGCAAGGAGTCGCAAATGCAAAACCGATAGTAGGTTTCTGCTTTGCATACTTGCGAATGACCTGAACAGCCTTGCCGTGGGACAGCAGAACGTTGTGTGTCATACGAGTCAGATCTTTTGCCTGGTGTACTTCAAATGGTGCAAACTTGCCGATAGCGTAGCCGCATCCGATAAATACCTGCGGCTCGTTAATGGTCATCCAGTACTTGACACGATCAGACAGTGCATCTACGACAACTTTTGCATATTCAGCGAACCAGTCAGAAGACTCCCGATTCAGCCAGCCGCCTTTTTGATGAAGTGCCAGCGGATAGTCCCAATGGAACAGTGTTACCAGCGGCTCAATGCCGTTTGCCAGCAGTTCGTCTACCAGATCAGAATAGAACTGCAGACCCTTTTCATTGACCTTGCCTGTGCCGTTCGGCAGCACTCTGGACCAGCTGATAGAGAAACGATAATTCCGGATACCCATTTCTTTCATCATCTTGACGTCCTCTTTGAAATGGTGGTAGTGGTCACAGGCAACGTTGCCGTTTTCTCCGTGTGCAATGTGATTGCCCTCCTGGCAGTAAGCGTCCCAGATGTTCAGACCCTTTCCGTCTGCCAGATAAGCACCCTCTACCTGGTATGCTGCGGATGCGGTACCCCACATAAAATTGTCCTGAAATTTCATATAAAAACCTCCTGAAAGATGGTTGACAGATTTTCTGTTCTGTGTTATATTATATCTGTAATAATGCGTAAAATCTAGTACTATATCCTCTGATTCTTGCACTTTTTCTACAACTATGCTCCGATAATGAGAACGTTTACATAAAATGGATCAGACAAGAAGGAATGCTTATGGAAAAACAAAAATTATATGAGACAAGGCGTCACGGTACACCGCGTTTTCCGATGGAATGCTTTATTACCCGGACAGAAGGCATACAGCATTTTCAATTTCCGCTTCACTGGCATCGGAACGTTGAGATCATGCAGGTGCTGCGTGGAACAACAAGCGTCACAATCGGTAATGAAACATTTTCCGGCGAAGAGGGTGATATCTTCTTTATCAACCAGGAGGAACTGCACCGTGTTGCCTCTGAAGATGACCAGCTGGTTTATCGGACTGTGATTTTTCCGCTTCAGGCGCTTACCTTTTCGGAAAGTGATGCGTCACAGACCTATCTGGAACAACTGATACAAGGGACACAGCGCTTTCCGGTACAGTTAACAAGAAAGAAAGACTGTGATTTCCTGTATGCTCTGCTATATCAGATACAGAATGCCGCAGAACAAAAGAGTTCCGGGTATGAACTGATGGTAAAGGCGCTTCTTTTACAGATGATCGCACAGATGTTTTGCCGTCATATGATGATTCCTGTACAGCACGCTCCCAGCGAAAAGAGCCAGCGGTTAAAAGAAATGCTCCAGTATATCCGGCAGCATTACGCATCACCGCTTACAATCGCAGTCATGGCGGAACAATTTCATATGTCTGAGAAGTATTTTTCCAGATATTTTCGCATTGCAACTGGTCAGAATTTTACGGCGTACCTGAACACCGTTCGCATTGAAAAAGCGCAGTCTTTGCTTTTAGAGACAGACGAGACGGTTCTGGAGATCGCATTTGCCTGCGGCTATGAAAATGTCAGCTACTTTAACCGGGTTTTCCGCAGTCAGACGGGCTTTTCTCCGCTGCAATATCGTTCGGCATCCGGCAATTGAATGGTTCACAAACTATTTACATTTATTCTTATTTACAATTTGACGAAAAAGGGGTATAATGAAAGTGGAAATCGTGTATGTATGCACAAATACATGATTCTCAGTCAAGAAAAAGCAGCATCGTTTGCAAAAGTAAAGCAAACGCACAGCGAACTGGAGGTATTGTATCATGGGTAGATTTACATTGCCAAGAGATTTGTATCACGGCGCAGGCTCTTTGGAGACACTGAAAACACTGACCGGTAAAAAAGCTATTGTTGTTGTGGGCGGCGGTTCCATGAAACGGTTTGGTTTTCTGGACAAGGCGGTCGCTTACTTAAAGGAAGCCGGCATGGAAGTGCAGCTGTTTGAAGGTGTTGAGCCGGATCCTTCTGTAGAAACCGTTATGAAGGGCGCAGAGGCAATGCGTGCCTTTGAGCCGGATTGGATCGTTGCCATGGGCGGCGGTTCTCCGATTGATGCTGCGAAAGCAATGTGGGTATTCTATGAGTATCCGGACACGACTTTCGAAGAGATCATTACGCCGTTTAGTTTTCCCACGCTGCGGACAAAAGCAAAGTTCTGTGCGATTCCGTCTACCTCTGGTACTGCAACAGAAGTTACTGCTTTCTCCGTTATCACGGATTATCACAAGGGCATCAAGTATCCGCTTGCGGACTTTAATATTACACCGGATGTTGCAATTGTAGATCCGGAACTGGCGGAGACAATGCCGAAAAAGTTGGTTGCACACACTGGTATGGATGCCATGACGCACGCAATTGAGGCATATGTGTCCACACTGCACTGCAACTATACCGATCCCCTGGCACTTCATGCAATCAAGATGATTCACAATAACTTGAAAAAGTCTTACGATGGTGACATGGATGCCCGTGCGGCAATGCACGATGCGCAGTGCCTGGCTGGTATGGCATTCTCAAATGCGCTGCTGGGTATTGTACACTCTATGGCGCATAAAACAGGTGCGGCTTATGCCGGCGATCATATCATTCACGGCTGTGCCAATGCCATGTATTTGCCGAAGGTCATCAAGTACAACTCGAAGAATGCAGAGGCGGCAGAACGGTATGCAGAAATTGCATCTTTTATCGGACTGTCCGGCGCAACAACTGAGGAAAAAGTGGATGCGTTGATTGCGGAACTGCGTTCCATGAACGATCAGCTGGATATTCCCCAAGGCATCAAGAATTATGGCAAGAGCGGCGTAAAGGCTGACGTGTCCATTATTGATGAAAAGGAATTCCTGGAGAAACTGCCGGAAGTGGCAAAGAATGCGATTGCAGATGCCTGCACTGGTTCGAATCCCCGTCAGCCTTCTCAGGAGGAAATGGAAAAGCTGCTGAAAGCTTGCTATTATGATACAGAAATTGACTTCTGATTTTGAGAAATAGAAGTACATAGATCAAACGGCACACGTCTTGTTTTTATAAGAGGTGTTCTGTTTTGTTTGATACAGTAAAAAGCGCCTGTACTCGAAAGTACAGGCGCTTTTGTATATTGCAGAAAGTGAAACTTTTTGCTTATGCGAACAGGCTCTTGCCAGTCATTTCTTCCGGCTGCGGCAGTTCCATTGCTTCCAGCATCGTCGGAGCAATATCTGCCAGAACACCGCCTTCACGAAGCTTGCAGTCCTTGCCGACTACGATAAACGGAACCGGGTTGGTGGTATGTGCAGTAAACGGTGTGCCGTCCTCTTCCAGCATCTTATCCGCATTGCCGTGGTCAGCAGTGATAAACGCAATACCGCCCTTCTTCATGATGGCATCAACCATACGGCCTACGCAGGTATCAACTGCCTCTACGGCAGCAACAGCGGCATCAAATACACCGGTGTGACCAACCATGTC
>ERZ808270.1249-NODE-1249-length-11486-cov-10.907007_pt1 | contig 11486 bp, 6 predicted proteins | sample MGYA00521082_ERZ808270 | MGnify/ENA primary metagenome ERZ808270 (study PRJEB31516, sample SAMN03275594) | gut metagenome | biome: mammalia-associated habitat; material: feces | host: Papio cynocephalus | place: Kenya | collected 2012-07-27 ...
CACCATAGGCGGCTCTCACCTTCAGCGTATAGGTGCCGGGGGCGAGATTGAAACAGGAGAACACCCGCTCGCTGCCCACTTTGCGCCATTGGCGGTCAGCACCATCAAGCATCACCTCATATTCTATACCTTCGGCGTTGCCAGGCATCACCACGCCATAGCTTATAGAGAACGAGCGCGAGTCGCCGTAGCTTAATGTTAGTGTGGACGTATCATCAAGCGGTGCTGACAGCAGTGAGCCTGGTGCGGAAGCCGTCATCACACGGTTGTTGACAGTCAGTTGTGAGAAATGTACATCAAATGGGCCGCTCTTCGTCTTAACTGCGTTGGGGGTAAAGGCCACAAGACCATTCACCGTGCCCACATACACCATGCCGTTTGAAGCGAAAAAGGCAGAAGAAAAGTTGAACTGGTCGGTGGGAAGGCCGTTGTCCTTTGTGAACCGCGTTATGGCCCTCGTGGTCATGGCGTAGCGGAACAGCCCCTGGCTCGTTGTCACCCACACATTGCCGCAACGGTCGGCCACAAAGCCACACACCGTACATGTACGCAATATATTATCGTCAGACAGCCAACCGATGTGTCCTGTGCGGCGGTCAAGCACCTGAAGCCCATTGTTGCTTGTACCAATTAGAACCTGCCGTGATGTGGCACAAAGGCAAGTTATATAGTTGTCAGCCAGTCCGTTCTTACCGTCCATCGACCAGTGTCTAACCTTGTGTGTGCGTGCCTCCACACAGAACAACCCGGCACGCGTTGACCCCACCCACACATTGTCATGTCCATCCACACACAGGGTATACATGAACGAATCGCCAAGCCACGGTACACGTAGGGCTTTGAAATGGTCTGTCTGCTTGTCATAACTGTATAGACCATGGGTAGTGGCCACCCACAGTGTGCCACAACGCTGCCTTACGAGATAGAACACGTCATCAGAGTTCAACCCATTGCACATCATGTAGTGTCTGAGCGCATGTGTACGGATATTGTAGCGGAACAGTCCGTTGAGAAACGTGCCTATCCAAATTTCACCAGTCGCTGGGTCATAACACAGGCTGTGCACGTTGCGCCCCGTCGTGGCCACCGGCAGAGGCATGGCAAACGTCTCGAAGCGCGTGTTGAGCACGTTCAGCCCCCCGTCCTCTGTGGCAATCCACAGCTGCCCGGGCAAAGGCTCACACATCATGCGCACGGCTTTGCCCTTAATGTTGGTGGTCTTATATCCCGGCTCATACCACAAGAACTGAGTCGAGCTGCGCTGAAACAGGTTCACACCACCAAAGTATGTGCCTACCCACATGTTATCGTCCCTGTCGCATAGTATGCTGTATATGGCGTTGTCGTTGATAAGGCTGCGGTCGCGTAAATCCTGATACACGTTGTCGTGCGACATATCTGGATGCACTATTACGATGCCATTCTCCGTTCCGAGCCAGATGTTGTGAAGCCTATCCTCAGTGATGGTACGCACGATGTTCTGGCTGCCTTCCAGTCCGTCCACCAGCATGTTGCGCCCCGTCCTCATGTCATGACACATCACGCCCCTGCCATTGCGACCCAACCACAGCCGTCCCTTGCTGTCGAACATCATGGGCACGATGCTGCCGTCGTTGCCTGTGAGGAAAGAGCTTGTGCCGAGCCTTTGCACCTTGCTTATGCGCGTGAATTTAGACGAGTAGCAGTATATGTTATGATTGGTGGCCACAAACAGGCGATTGTTTCGATCGGTGGCCAACGACACCACATAGTCGTTGTCCACAAGCGGCAGTTGAGTGAATCGGTGGCGGTGCTCATCAAAAACAAACAGCTTGCCGCCACCGGCCACTATGCGCCCGTCGCTCATCTCATCTATACGCTGCACGGTGCCTATGTCGGCAGGCAGAAGCTCAAAGTCATCAGTGGCCTGACGGTACAGGCCCACGCCCTTGTCTGTGCCAATCCACAGTCGCCCGCGCGAGTCGGTGAACAAGCAAGTAATGAAATTGCAGAACAACGAATGTATGTCCTTAGGATTGTGATAATAGTTGACGAGCGCGTAACCGTCATAGCGTGACAGGCCATTGCGCGTGCCTATCCATATATATCCCTTTTGGTCTTGTGCCAATGAACTTACCTGCAGGTGTGGCAGGCCGTTGTTTATTGTGATGGATGCAAAATGCGGCCGTGAGGCAAAAGTCCCGAGTGACACTGTTAAAAGAATTATAGCGACAATAAGCCAGCACTGATTTTTCATCTTTATTTCATTTGTTTTAAATGGCGCAGTAAGCGCCTTTGAAGCATTATGGTTGCCGATGCAAACTTACGACATTATGCCGACACCACAAAGCATACAAGTAAAATATTTTCAAGAGCAATGTCAGCAAACACCTGTGAAATACAATTGTATTGCGTAGTCTGCACATTTTTACCCGTATCAAAAACATTTTTACCCTACCATCATTAAACATATCAATAACTTTGCATATAAGAAAACCAAAAACTGATTACATAAAAACCAAACAAATAAATAATCATAAAAAGCATGAATGGCTATAATAGTAATATAGGCAGATGTATCATGAAGGCGGCAATCGCGCTCGTGACGGCATGTATTATGTCCGTACCAGCGATGAGCCAGACATCAGAAGAAAAGAAAAGAACTGCAGACAGCACGGCAATAGTAACCGAACAGCATAAGCAGCTGCAAGGCAAACTGCTCAGCGTCGTTGCCGGCATAGTGGCACACCGTGGGTTCTGGCAGACGGAAGGGTCGGCACAGAACTCGCTCACAGCACTGCGCAAGGCGCAAGAGCTTGGAGTCTACTCTTCCGAGACCGACTCATGGCTCACAACCGATAACCATATTGTGCAAAACCACGACGGCAAGATTGGCGACACAGTACTGCGCAATGTCAAATATGATGAGGTGAAGAAACTGCGTTTCCCCAACGGCGAGCCTGTGCCACAGCTCGGTGACATGCTGACGTGTGTGGCAAAAAGCCAGTCGCCCACCATCCTTCGCATTGAGATAAAGGGACACGACACCAAGAAGCGTACGCTGCAGTGCGCACGCCTTGTAGCCAAGGAGGTGAAGCGCTGCGGGGCCAGCCATAAGGTGGAGTTCACATCATTCAGCCTAAAAGCCTGCCGCGAGTTGCGCCGCCTCTTTCCCGACGCCACAGTGTATTACCTGAAGGGTGGCATGGCACCTTCCGACGTGCAAAAAATGGGCATCAACGGTCTGAACTATCACATCAAGGAGATACGCGACAATCCGCAATGGGTTGGCGAGGCTCACAAACTCGGCATGAAGATGTGTGTGTGGACGGCCGACAACATACACGACATAGTGGAGATGAACGTCAGGGGAGTGGACTTAATTTCGTCTAACAAGCCTGCCCTGACCATGATGGTAAGGCACATGCTTGAAGAAAGAATAAAGAAATAACAACACAAACCTAAAATAAGAAGGCAAGATGCTCGCCCTGGCAGAGCAGGCCATGCATGAGGTGTCAATCCCCGACAGCAGCTGTCATGGCGTATACATCGTCAAGGTAAAGACATTCATGATTAAGACAATGCCTACAAGAGCGACACATGGCACTCACTTTTAACGGTGCAAGCTGACAACGGTCGGGCAGACAGCACGCCCGTCAGGACAATCATAAAAGCAAGTAACCAATTATTACAATAAACGATATGACTACAAAACGTAAACAAGAAAACTCATTAGGACGGCTCCTGCTCACAGGCATTCTGGCTCTGTCTGCCTCTGTCACCATCTGTGCACAAGGCACGAAGATGGGCGGACAGGTGCTCGACGACAACGGCGAGCCAGTGATAGGCGCCTCCATCCAGATTGCCGGACAAAAAAGCGCAGGAGCGGTGACCGACATTGACGGACGGTTCAGCCTCAACGTGAAGGAAGGCACAACACTGCGAATTTCCTATGTGGGATTCAAGACCAAGGATGTGAAGGCTGAGCCGATGATGAAGGTAACGCTCGACGAGAACACCAACACTCTGTCTGAAGTTGTGGCCATAGGCTACGGAACCGTGCGCAAGAAGGACGTGACAACGGCCGTCTCCACAGTGTCCACAGAGGACATCAACTCTCGACCCATCGTCACCGCCGAGCAGGCTATACAGGGCAAGGCTGCAGGCATCACCGTGTCGCAGCCCAACGGTGCCCCTGGTGCCGGCACCACCATACGCGTGCGCGGCACCACCTCTCTCAACGCCAGCAACTCACCGCTCTATGTGGTGGACGGCGTGCCAATGACCGACATACAGTTCCTCTCTGCCGACGACATAGAGAGCATTCAGATTCTGAAAGATGCCTCCTCGGCTGCCATCTACGGCTCACGCGCTGCCAACGGTGTTATTCTCATCACCACCAAGCAGGGCAAAAACGGTGTGGCCAAAGTGTCGCTCAACGCACACTACTCATTCAATGTGGTGCGCGACAACCAGACGCCGCTCAACGCTAAGGAATACAAGGATCTGATGGACGAGATAGGACTCGTCAAGCTGCCCGATGGCCTGACAGACCAGACAGATTGGAAGGACGAGGTGTACCAGACAGGTGCCGTACAGGACTATCAGGTGTCCATCACCAATGGCAATGACAAGCTGCGCTATTTCCTGTCCGGCGGCTACACAGGAGAGACCGGCGTCATCAAGTCGTCAAGTTTCAGACGGTACAATTTCCGCGCTGCCATCGAGAACGACATAAAGCCGTGGCTGCGCCTGAACGCCAACGTGGCCTATTCTGACTACCAATGGAACGGCACGGGCATCATCAGCGGCAAAGGATCCAACAGAGGCGGTGTGATTACGTCCATCATCAACACGCCTACCTACGCCCCTATATGGGATCCAGATAACCCGTCACAATATAACACAAACTTCTACGGCGTCAACATAACGTCGCCGCTCGAAAACTTAGAGCGCACAAAGAACAACAAGAGCGCACACAACCGTATCATAGCCACAGGCAAGGCCATTTTCAAGATTCTGCCAACTCTCAAGTACACGTCTTCACTTACACTCGACCGCGGTCAGGGTGTCATCACGACATTCCTCGACCCCAACAAGACGCTTGAGGGTCGCAACCAATACGGCACGGCCTCCGACGCGCGTGATTTCAACTCACTGCTCATCTTCGATAACGTAGTGAACTGGAACCAGAAGTTCGGACACCACGGCTTCGACGGCATGGCCGGCACTTCATGGACGGGCAGCAAGTGGAGCAAGAACGACATAGAAGGCTCACACTTTGCCAACGGACAGTTCCCGACGCTCAATGCTGCTAACAAGATTAGCCAGGGTAGCTACTCCAAGCGCTCAGAGTGGGCCATCATGTCGTATTTCGCACGTCTGCAGTACAACTACAACGACACCTATTTGCTCACGGCCAATGTACGTGCCGACGGCAGCTCAAAGCTTGCTCCTGGCCACCGCTGGGGATATTTTCCTTCATTCTCAGGCGCATGGCGCGTGTCGGAGGAGAAGTTCATGAAGGATATATCATGGATTGATGACTTAAAGATACGCGGCGGCTGGGGACAGACTGGCAACCAGAGCGGACTTGGCGACTATGCCTATCTGGCAGGCTACGGATTCACCAAATACAACTGGTGGGACAGCAAGTACACCAACGCCGTGCCAACGCCAAACATGACGTCACTGGCTAACCCCGACCTCACATGGGAGCGCACAGCATCCACCAACATCGGCTTCGATATCACTGTGCTAAAGAGCCGCATAAGCTTCACAGCCGACTACTACTACAAGAAGACATCCGACATGCTCATGACCATATCTCTGCCTAAGGGCAGCGCACTGGCCAACAGCATATCGTTCAACGGAGGCACGATGGTGAACAAGGGCTTCGAGTTCACACTCGACACCCACAACCTCACAGGCAAGTTCCAGTGGGATAGCAACTTCAACATATCGTTCAACAAGAACGAGCTGAAGAGTCTGCGCCTCACCCAGGTATACAACTCTGTCACAACCAATGAGAACGCCAACGAGCAGGTGGTGCGCAACGAGCCGGGACGGCCCGTGGGATGCTTCTACGGATACATCAGCGACGGCGTTGACCCAGAGACTGGCGACCTCATGTACCGTGACCTCAACAACGACGGCACCATCAACTCATCCGACCGCACCTACATCGGCGACCCGAACCCAGACTTCACGTTCGGATTCACCAACAACTTCTCATACAAGGGGTTGAACCTCAACATCCTGTTGCAGGGCAGCTACGGCAACGACATCTACAACGCTTCCAGAATGGACACTGAGGGCATGTACGATGGCAAAAACCAGACCACTAACGTGCTGCGACGCTGGCGCATACCTGGGCAGATCACCGATGTTCCGCGTGCCGGATTCACACAGCACAACTCCACATATTATGTGGAAGACGGCAGCTATCTGCGCGTGAAAAGCGTCACGCTGTCATACGACGTGCCACGCAACCTGCTGAAGAAAATCGGCCTTACCAAACTTACTCCGTTCTTCACAGCCACCAACCTCTTCACCATCACTGGTTACACTGGCATGGACCCAGAAATCAACCAGTATGGAGACGGTGCAGTACAGGGCATCGACTGGGGCACATATCCACTCAACCGCTCGTTCACAATCGGACTGAAGGCTGAGTTCTAATCACCATCAACAATAAATGAATCATACATTATGAGAACTTATAAATATATCGTATCTGCGGTACTCGCCACAACACTCGTCTCACTCGCAAGTTGCGGACTCGACTATGAGCCCATCTCCAACCCGAGTGGGCTAACTGAAGGCACGCTCACCGACACCGCGAGCCTCGTGCTTAAGGACAAGGAAGCAGCCACGGGACAGCTCAAAAAGCTATATAAACTGATGCAGAACCGCCAGGAGCATCTGTATGTGGACAATCGTCTTGTAGGCGACTCCCATGCCGACAACGCCTACGGCGGCACCACCGGCAATGAGGTCGTGCCGTTCGAGACAAACACCATCGATGCAAGCTCCACCGTGTTGGAGCGCGACTGGAGCTGCTATCTTGAAGACATTGCCCAGGCCAACCAGATTATCATTGGCTCGGAGCAGCTGTTCAAGAAAGGCGACCTCACAGAGGCCGAGTATCACAGCATGAAGGCGCAGGGCGAGATATTTCGCGCACTGATGATGTTCCGCATGGCACGCCTGTGGGGAGGATTCCCAATGATCACCACCATAGCCAAGACCATCACCTACGACAACATCAACGAGATATATCCACTCTACTATCCGGTACGCACACCTGTGGAGGACTGCTATAAGCAGATTGTGAAAGACCTTGAGGACGCTGAACAGTATGCGCCGGCCATCAGCAGTTCCGACCGCACGGTGTTCTCAAAGACTGCGGCACAGGCTCTGCTCGCCAAGGTATATGCCGAAAAGCCGATACAGGACTACGACAAGGTGATAGAATATGCAGAGAAGGTGCGTGCCACCGAAGGTGTGAACCTTGAGCCAGACTACGCCACACTGTTCGGATATGATGAGGCCAAGCGCGACTGCGCCAAACGTAACACCACAGAGGGAATACTCGAGGTGCAGTTCCTGCCAGGCAGCGGCAACTGGGAGACATGGATGTACGGCAAGCAGCTCGACGACCCGGCACAGTCGTGGTCGTGGGCAAAGTGGATCACTCCTTCGCGCGACATCATAAAGGATTTCGAGAACGAGTACGACACAATACGCATGAACCAGTCGATAGTATGGTACGAGACAACAGGATGGAGCAACTACTACCCTGCAAGCCACTATCCATTCATGTACAAGGTGCGCTCTGGATTCAGCAACGAGTATGTGCTGCGTTTGGCAGACATCATGCTGCTTGAGGCCGAAGCCTATGCCTACAAGGGCGAGCTGCAGAAATCGGCCGACATAGTGGACATCATTCGTCAGCGCGTGAAGCTGCCGGCACTGTCCGCAGACAAGAAGTCGACGAAGGAGTCCATGATTGACGCCGTACTACACGAGCGCCGCCTGGAGTTGGCCTTCGAGGGCGAGCGCTGGTTCGACCTTGTACGCAACGACAAGGTCGAGAGCACGCTCAACAACCTCAACAGCCGCGACAGCGGACGTTTGGCGCAGCACCGTGAATTCTCGTCAGACCTGCATCTAATGCCTATCCCACAGACGGCAATCGACAAGAACGAGAATCTGAAACAAAATCAAGGTTACTAAGGTACAAGATTGAGATTCGTCAAAGGCCGGTGCACGTTATAGAGCCTGTGCCGGCCTACATACAGAAACATTGTAAAACAAGACATTGTATGAAAAAGAATTATATTGCTTCAGCAATCGGAATGATGATGTTCGCACTCATGGCATGCAACAACACAAGTGTTGTCGTTAATGGCACTCCTAACATACCGCTGACGCCTAACCCTAAGCCATCCGACACTGAGGCGAAGGTGTTCACCACAACAAGCAACGGTGCATACGCGCTGACACAGACCACAGCCAATGTGACCACTGGCGACAACATGGCTCCCACGACTCTGCTGGTGGACCCCACCAAACGCTATCAGACCATTGACGGGTTCGGGTTCGCGATAACATACTCCACCTGCTACAACCTGCTCAAGATGTCGGCAGCCGACCGCGAAACCCTGCTCAAGCGCACCTACTCACCCACCGAGGGCTATGGGGTGAGCTATGCACGCATCTCCATAGGTTGCAACGATTTCAGCAGCCGCGAGTACACGCTGTGCGACAAGGAAGGACTCGACAATTTCGCACTGCAGAGCGACGAGACCGACTATGTGATACCCGTGCTGAAGGAGATTCTCGCAATCAACCCAGACATTAAGGTCATAGCCGCACCGTGGACTTGTCCACGCTGGATGAAGGTGGAGGACATAAAATCACTGAAACCACACAACGAGTGGACAGACGGACATGTCAACCCCAACATGTATGACACCTACGCACAATATTTCGTGAAATTCGTAAAGGCGATGAAACAAAACGGCATAAACATATATGCCGTGAGTCCGCAGAACGAACCGCTCAACAAGCAAAACTGCGCATCGACATACATTCCGTGGAAGGAAGAGGCCGAGCTGGTGAAAAGCATGGCAAAGGCGTTCAAGACAAGTGGTCTGACAACGCAGATTTATGTCTACGACCACAACTACGACTATTCCAACATCAGTGACCAGAAGAGCTATCCCATTAAGGTGTACAATGCGCTGGGCAATAGCTTCGAGGGGGCAGAGCTTGTAGTGGGCGCCGCATTCCACGACTATGGAGGCAGCAACAGTGAGTTGACGAACGTGCTGGACGCAGCTCCCGATAAGAGTCTAATCTTCAGTGAGTCGTCAATAGGTGAATGGAACAGCGGACGCGACCTCACAAAACGCCTCATGCCCGACATGAAGGGCGTGGCGCTGGGCACGGTAAACAAGAACTGCAAGGCCGTCATAGTGTGGAACCTAATGCTCGACAAGAAGCAGGGACCCAACCTCGACGGTGGATGCCAAACTTGCTACGGCGCCGTGGACATCAACCAGAACAACTACAAGGATCTGTCATACAACTCGCACTATTTCATCATCAGCCACATGTCGGCGGCCGCTGAACCTGGTGCCGTGCGCATTGGCACAAAGAGTGCACCTGCCTCCAGCGCACTGACGACAAGCCAGTTTGCAAACCCTGACGGCTCATATGGCGTGGTGCTCGTCAATGACGGCGATAAGGACATAAGCCTCACCGTGAGCGACGGCAACAAGCATTTTCCAGTGAAGGTGCCCTCGAAAGGTGTGGTGTCGGCAAGGTGGAAATAGCATCGCAAAAACGTAGATATAAGAAATTTTGAAAAACTATAAACGAAAGAATTATGAAGACTACATTTAAGTATATGATGGCGGCACTGATGGCGCTGCCCCTTCTTGCCGCATGCAGCGACAACGATGGAGGCGACGGAGCACCAGAGGTGAGCGTAGCCACGATAGCACCCGCCAACTATGGCGACAGCATAACCCTGAGCACTACATGCGACGACAAGGACGGTGTGCCATTGTCGACAGTGAAAGCCGAGCTGTACTATGGCGACGAGATGGTGAGCAGCACGAAAGTGCGCACCAAGACCGAAGGCGAATACAAGCTTAAGATACATGCCCCACTCTACAAGGACATACCCGATGGCAAGGCCACGCTGAAGCTGACACTACAGAATATTCGCTTCGCCACATCGGAGCAGACCTACGAGGTGGAGCTGACACGCCCCAAGTACGACCACCTCACCGTGGAGGGCACCAACGGCAAAAGTTTCGAACTGAGGCCTTCTAACGACAACCCTTATCTGTATGAGGGCACTGTAACATCAGAGACCAATATCTTCAGCGCGTTCGTCGTGACACCAAAAGTGGGCAAAAACGGCAACGCCATAAAGTTCGGAATGTCGGACAACCAGGTGGTGGCCGACGGTGCCAGCGCCATCGACTTCACTAACGTGCGTAAGGGCACATTCAAGGTATCGTTCAACACCAAGACATTTGTCTACACGCCAGTGTATGACCCGGCAGCCACACCAGAGATAATCGAAATCACAGGCACGACGGTGGTGGTGAATCTCACCAAGAATCACAACTACGACTTCAGCGGCAGTGATGATTTCATCGCCGACGACTGGTTCTACGACCGCGACTTCTTCGAAAAGAACGAGAACGGCACATATAAGTTCATCGCCGCCTCTGGCAAGTACACCATCAAGGTGAACAATAAAGCACGTGGCTTCCGCATCTGGGCCATGGACGACAAGGGCAAAAATCCAGGTATGCTCAACGACAACGGCACGGGCGTGCTCTGGATAATAGGCCAGGTGGGCATAAACAAACCGCTATACACCGATGTGAAAAACGGTTGGTGGACAGACACCGACCACGCAATCTGCATGTCGCAGGTAAGCGATAAGGTATACCAGATAACACTCACTGTGGGCAAGCAGCTCTACAACGGTGCCGAAGGCATCAGCTTCAAGTTCTACGGAGCGGCTGGATGGCAGAAGGAATTCCTCGGCACAGCTGGACAATATCACATCTCTTCCGAGAGTGACATACTGGCCATCGGTGACGGCGTAACGATATATGCCGCAGGCCACGACAATGGAAATGTGTATCTTAAGAACGGTGTGACACTGAAGGACGGCGACACATATGTGCTGACCGTGGATCTCACTAAGGGCACGCAGAACGCAGTGCTACGCACTGAGAAGAAATAACCCACACTTACTATTTAGCATCGTCCGTTCTATTGTAACCATCCGATTGCCTTCATTCAAATTGAACATGTTTTTTTCAGGCAAAGTTCGCATGTTTTTGGGATTTATGCAAGGCGGCTCATTTCGGATGGTTACGGCGCATTTCTGTTATGGAAGTTGGCGTGATATGAGCATACACGAAAAAGCCTCGACCGTCAAAGTTGACAGTCGAGGCTTCATTCAAAGGAGG
>ERZ808270.1250-NODE-1250-length-11481-cov-9.698320_pt1 | contig 11481 bp, 9 predicted proteins | sample MGYA00521082_ERZ808270 | MGnify/ENA primary metagenome ERZ808270 (study PRJEB31516, sample SAMN03275594) | gut metagenome | biome: mammalia-associated habitat; material: feces | host: Papio cynocephalus | place: Kenya | collected 2012-07-27 ...
ATCATTCTTATATTTCTCATCCATTGAAGAGCGATAAGCCTGTAAAAAAGGATACAGGTCAAGCAATTGCTCTACCGTCTCATCCATCTGCCACAAACCCAGGCACACCTCAGGATAAACTTCTCGTATATTGACTACTGCCATAACAATATAAGCATTATAAAAATTAATTGCGAGGGGTTGCCTCACTCCTTATCCTCATTATTTCTCACTGGATGCACAGTAACCTTTATCTTACTGATGCGACGTTCCTCCACATTCATCACCTCAAAGGTATAGTTCTTGTAATCTATTTTCTCATGAATACTTGGGAAGTCGCCCTTGATTTCGAGCAAAAGACCAGCCAACGTATCGGCATCGCCCTCAACCTCCTCGAACTCCTCGTCATCTACATTCAATATCTTACAGAAATCTGTGAGCAATGTCTTACCCTCGAAAACAAATGTATTGTAATTTAATTTCGAATAGAATTTTTCTTCCTCATCGTACTCATCATTAATTTCTCCTACAATCTCCTCCAAGATATCTTCGAGTGTAACTATGCCCGATGTACCTCCAAACTCATCCACGACGATGGCGATATGCACCTTGTTCTCTTGAAACTCGCGTAACAAGTCGTCTATCTTTTTAGTCTCTGGTACAAAATAAGGTGGGCGAATCAAACTCTGCCAGCGGAAGTTGGCTCCTTTAGACAGATGAGGCAATAAGTCCTTGATATACAGAATACCACGAATATTATCCTGATTATCTTGATAAACCGGAATACGACTGTAATTATTATCAACAATACATTTCAGTACCTCAGGATAGGAACTGCGAATATCTAAATCCACAATGTTCTGGCGGCTTGTCATCACCTCCTTGGCTGTCTCATCTCCAAATCTAATGATACCCTTCAACATACTCTGCTCATCTTTGATATCATTCTTATCGGTCAATTCCAAGGCCTGCTCCAAATCATCCACGCTAAGCACATGATTCTCCTTTTGTATGATTTTTTCTGCCATCACGCCACTCTTGAGCAGTACATTCTCCAAAGGCCAAAACAACTTGCGAGCCAACATAATGCCACTTACGCAACGACGACAAAATCGAAGAGGATCCTGGCGAGCATAAACCTTTGGCATAATTTCACCAAAGAGCAAGAGCAAGAAAGTCAAGATAACGGTGATAATGAGGAACTGAAGCCAATAAGCCTTAGGACCAAACTCCACTATTCCTGCAAAAACATAATTGAGGAGCATAATGATGGTGACATTCACGAAATTATTGGTTATCAAGATGGTAGCCAATGTACGTTCTGAATCGTCACGCAACATCTGAATCTTCTTGTCAGCGTCTGTCTTTTCATCCTCCAGTTCCGCAACATCCGCAGGTGACAAGCTAAAAAACGCAATTTCGGAACCACTGGCAAAAGCAGACATACCTAATAATACAGCCGCCAAGGCAGCGGCTATGAAAACTCCTATGGTAGGATGCAATAGCATCACGTCACCAAAGGCATCTGTTATGGTCGATATATCCAATTTCTGAGCTAAATATTAAAATGGTAATTCATCATCCTTTTCGGCAGTCTCAGCAGTAGTGGATGAAGACGCAGGACTACCTGAACTGATAGAATCAGCAGCCTTTCCCGACTGTGCAGCCTGATAAGGCGTAGCAGTACGAGAGGTCAGCATCTCCATATTGTCAACATAAATCTCCGTGATATTATGTCGTTTTCCCTGCTTATCATCATACAAGCGGTAGCGTATTCTACCCTCCACATAGAGTCGGTCGCCCTTGTGGACGTATTTTTCCACTACTTTCGCTAGACCACGAAAGAAAACGAGATTATGCCAATCAGTATGTTCGGGCACTTGCATACCATTAGCTAAAGTATATCCTTTCTCCGTCGTGGCAAAAGAAACCTGTGCAACCGCCTGGTCAGCATCATAATAATGCACTATAGGCTCCTTTCCCACGTTGCCTATCAACATCACCTTGTTCATAATCCCTCGTTTTAAAATTAAAGTTTACTTCCACATTCCGAGATAGCGGAAATGAAAATTCTTTCCTTTGGCAGAAGGAAACTGGCTGCGTGAATCAACGCAGTCCTTCAGATGCTCCACGATGCGTGTGTAGCAATCCATACCGGAAATAGCCTTGACATTGGCTACATAATGGGTATCACGATACTCAAACTTACCGGTAGATGGTACCATCACAACACGCTTGAAATCCAAAGCCCCCTCATACCAACCTGGTTTTTCAGCTGTAAGATGCTGAATGGCAGGGCTTTCTGCATGATCAGCCGCAGTTGGAGCTGAACGCAAAGCTTTCTTTTCCTTGAAATCACGCATGGTAGCTGCCCCTGTCTTGATAACAATAAAGTAAACTCTTGGACGAACTTTATAACGCTTAGGATAGCAAATATCGCTAGCGGCATACTCACGGATATCAGCCTCTAGCTCTGCATCGACACCAATCTCCGGTATCGACTTCAAAAAATCTATTGCTTCATCAACATTGGATACCAATGTCTCTTGATCGAAATATCTTAAATATAAATTCATAGTAGGGTATGTTTCTCTATTTTCAATACAAAATAGAGCGGAAAACGGGACTCGGACCCGCGACCCCAACCTTGGCAAGGTTGTGCTCTACCAACTGAGCTATTTCCGCCTGTCAACGAACTTTAGAAAGTGAAGAGGAGGAGACTCGAACTCCCACGACACAATTGTCACTACCCCCTCAAAGTAGCGCGTCTACCAATTCCGCCACCTCTCCAACACTAAGCTATTTAAACATCTGTGCCCAAGACAGGACTCGAACCTGCACGTTGTGAAACACACGCACCTGAAACGTGCGCGTCTACCAATTCCGCCACTTGGGCTCGACGCATAAAACAAATGCTAAGCAAAAACTTTGAGCGGAAAACGGGACTCGGACCCGCGACCCCAACCTTGGCAAGGTTGTGCTCTACCAACTGAGCTATTTCCGCCTGTCAACGAACTTTAGAAAGTGAAGAGGAGGAGACTCGAACTCCCACGACACAATTGTCACTACCCCCTCAAAGTAGCGCGTCTACCAATTCCGCCACCTCTCCAAATTCCAAAACTCTACGCCTAGCATAGAAATTTATGTTGTTCAAAATGTTCGAGCGGAAAACGGGACTCGGACCCGCGACCCCAACCTTGGCAAGGTTGTGCTCTACCAACTGAGCTATTTCCGCTTATTTCCTAAACTTCATAGGAGCGTTCCTCTGAATGCGAGTGCAAAAGTACTACATTTTTTTGAACTGGCAAAATTTTTCGGAGTTTTTTTTCAAAAAAATGCACTTTTTCCTCATTTTTTATGGAAAAACGTGCATTTTTCGACTTAAACCGCCCATTTTCGGGCTTCCAACAGCATTTTCTCTTGCAAATGCCGATTCGCTAATCCATCCTGTCGCGATAGTCCTTATACCCGAATTCTCGCAAAATTTCCAAATTTCCATCCAAATGTACGATTCCGATGGCTGGATGAGAGATTCCGTTGAAGGTATTTGTCTTTACCGTGGTATAATGAAGCATATCTTCGAAGATGATATTTTCTCCCACTTTCAGTTCGTGGTCGAATTTCCAAAAGCCCATAAAGTCACCGCTGAGGCAACTATTTCCACCTATTCTATATATATAGTTGCCCTCTGGAGCCTTCATCGGATCATCCACCTCCAAAGTTTCCGCATTTCTGACGGCGGGCATGTAGGGCATTTCGAGGCAATCGGGCATGTGGCAAGTAAAACTTGCATTGATGATGGCTGTCTTGATGCCCTTGTCCTCCACCACATCCACCACTTGGGTAACCAATGGTCCAGTTTGCCATCCGAAAGCACTACCTGGTTCCATAATAACTTGCAGGTGAGGATAACGAGCATGGAATCCCTTTAATATATTAATAAGGTGTAATACATCATAATCCTTGCGTGTCATCAGGTGTCCGCCGCCAAAATTTATCCATTTGAGCTGAGCGAACCATTTGCTAAATTTCGATTCGATATGCGCCAATGTACGTTCAAACACATCCGCCCCACTCTCACAATGGCAATGGCAATGGAATCCCTCGATGTCGGAGGGTAAGATTTCGGGCAATTTATCTGCCGAAACGCCAAATCTGGTACCGGGCGCACATGGATTATATAATAAGGTGGAAACCTCAGAATACTCAGGGTTCACTCTCAAGCCATACTTGATAGTCGGGTTTGCCTTCCTGGCACGCTCATGGAAACGCTCATATTGTGAAAGCGAATTGAACGAAAGATGACTAGAGCAACGAGCTATCTCGTCTATCTCATAATCGGTGTAAGCTGGCGAAAAGGTATGGGCAGGACTGCCGAACTCCTCGAAAGCCAATCTTGCCTCGCTCAAGGAACTTGCCGTGGTGGAATGGATGTACTCTCGGAATATCGGGAAGGTCTTCCAGAGTGCATACGCCTTGAAGGCAAGGATAATCTCCACGTCAGCCCGCTCAGCCACACTTTTTATGAGGCTCAAGTTGCGTCTCAGTCTTTCTTCCTCCAAGATGTAAATTGGAGTATGAAGCTCGCTAAAAGTTGATAAATTTACTCTCATTTCTTGATAAATATTAATTTTATGGTGCAAAGATAGCTTTTTATCTCGATATAATTGCAAGTTTCCGATTTTTTTAATACTTTTGCATCATAAAATGCATTTTGACGATGAAATTAGCAATAATGACCAAATCCACATTCTTTGTGGAAGAAGACAAGATACTAACCTCGTTGTTCGACGAGGGTATGGACAACCTGCACCTTTTCAAGCCAGGGACATCGCCTGTATATTCCGAGCGACTGCTCACTTTATTGCCAGAAGACTATCGTTGCAAGGTTACGGTTCACGACCATTATTACCTCAAGCAGGAATACGATTTGGCGGGAATACACATCGACGATCCTCTTGCTCCCGTGCCCAATGGCTACAAGGGAAAGTACACACGTACCTGCACCGACCTGTCTATGCTGAAGGAGATGAAGAAGAAATCCAACTATGTTTTTCTGAAGAACATCTTCGATTGCATCGAATTCAAAGACGAGAAATCAACCTTCTCCATCCAGCAATTGGAACAGGCCGCCAAGGCGGGGCTCATAGACAAGAAAGTTTATGCCCTGGGAGGCATGAGCCTAGAGAATCTCAAGATAGCCAAAGAGCTGGGGTTCGGCGGTGTAGTCATCTGCGGTGACATCTGGAATCGCTTTGACATACACAACGAGACGGATTTCAAGGAGCTCATCCTTCATTTCGAAAGGCTGAGAAAAGCTGTAAGCTAAAAGAAGTCCTGATATTTAAGAATACAGATACATAACTATTAATACACGTAAACACTAAAGAAAAATGAGTGACAAGAACTCTTTTTTGGTATTCTCTGGTACTAACTCGAGATACCTTGCAGAGAAAATCTGCGCTAGTTTAGGTTGCCCACTGGGTAATTTGGTAGTAACCAAGTTCTCTGATGGCGAGTTTGGCGTTTCCTTCGAGGAGTCTATCCGTGGACGCGACGTATTCCTCGTACAGAGCACCTTCCCTAATTCAGACAACTTGATGGAGCTGCTCTTGATGATCGACGCTGCAAAACGTGCATCTGCTCGTCAGATTATCGCCGTCGTTCCTTACTTTGGGTGGGCTCGCCAAGACCGCAAGGACAAGCCACGTGTCAGCATCGGCGCAAAATTGGTTGCCGACTTGCTCAGCGTTGCGGGCATCGACCGCTTGATTACCATGGACCTCCATGCCGATCAGATTCAAGGCTTCTTCGATGTACCAGTGGATCACCTCTATGCTTCTGGTGTTATCCTACCATACCTCCAGAGCCTTCGCCTCAAAGATATGGTCATCGCTTCTCCAGACGTTGGTGGTTCTAAGCGTGCCAACACATACGCCAAGTACTTCGGCTGCCCACTCGTGCTCTGCAACAAGACTCGCGCACGCGCCAATGTAGTGGCAAGCATGCAGATTATCGGTGATGTCAAGGATAAGAACGTTGTCATCATCGACGATATGGTAGATACCGCAGGTACCATCACCAAGGCTGCCGACATCATGAAACAAGCTGGAGCCAAGACCGTACGTGCTTGCGCTTCTCACTGTGTGATGAGTGGTCCTGCCTCTGAGCGAGTACAGGCTTCTGCCCTTGAGGAGATTGTCTTCACCGACTCTATCCCTTACACCAACCGTTGCGCCAAGGTTAAGCAGCTCACCATCGCTGACATGTTTGCCGAGACCATCCGTCGTGTAGAGGATAACGAGAGTATCTCTTCTCAATATCTTGTATAAGAAATCTTGTAAAAAAAGAAGGATTCCATCAGGACATCACTGTTGGAAACTCTATAAGAACCATAAAAAAAGGAATTTCCAAAATTTTGGAAATTCCTTTTTTATTATATGTTATTTACCTTATCGTATTAGTCCAACCACTTAACGTAGCAGAAGTCCTGACGATGTGGCAACTTGTCGTTCTTAGGGAACATACGCACTGCTGTCTTGAATGAACCGGCGTTAACTGGCTCGATGATAGCCTCGAATGTGAAGTTGTTACCCTCGTGACCAACCATCTTGAATGGATAAACAGCGTAAATCTGGCGACCATCCTCTGGCTGCTCCTTCAAGACAACAAGCTCCAAGCCAACTGCGTTGTTCAAGCCCTGCTCGTCAATCACATACTGGAGCTTAATCTTCTGACCAGTCTCAGCAGCCATCAACATGCAGTCGTCCTTAGATACCACATGGATGCCGTCCCAACGCTCAGCAACGCTCTCCTTCCAGAGTGCGATTTCCTTAGCCAAAGCATTGTCGTTGGCGCTCAACTTCTTGAAGCGAGCAGCCTCCTTGTTGTAGAACTTGTCATAGTAATCATCCAACTGACGCTTCATGGTGTAGTGAGGAGCGATAGTGGCGATAGAGTTCTTCACTACCTGGATCCACTCCTTGCTGTAGCCATCGGCATTCTTATTGTAATACATAGGGATGATGTCGTTCTCCAAGAGGTTGTAGATGGTAGCGGCATCGAGCTGATCCTGATAGCCCTGGTTCTGATAGGTACGCTTCTCAGGAAGTGCCCAACCAGCACCCTCACGATAACCTTCAACCCACCAACCATCGAGTACAGAGAGGTTGACAACACCGTTCATCTCAGCCTTCTCGCCAGATGTACCAGAAGCCTCCAATGGACGTGTAGGAGTATTCATCCAGATATCAACACCAGAAACCAAGCGACGAGCCAATGTCATATCGTAGTCCTCCAAGAAGATAATCTTGCCGAGGAACTCAGGACGCTGAGAAATCTCGAAGATCTTCTTGATCAAGCCCTGACCTGCGCCATCAGCTGGGTGAGCCTTACCAGAGAAGAAGAACAATACTGGGTGCTCTGGGTCGTTAACGATCTTAGCCAAACGGTCCAAGTCGGTGAAGAGCAAGTGAGCACGCTTGTAAGTAGCGAAACGACGGCAGAAGCCAATCATCAAAGCGTTAGGGTTGATGCGCTCCAAGAGAGAAACCACACGAGCAGGATCACCCTGGTTCTTCAACCATGTCTCGGTGAACTTCTCACGGATGTAAGCCACGAGCTTCTTCTTCAAAGTCATACGAGTGTTCCAGATTTCAGCATCGGAAACCTTGTAGATGGCATGCCAAATCTCCTCGTTGCTCTGATCCTTCATGAAGGTAGGATCGAAGTAAGTATCGTAAAGCTTGCGCCACTCTGTAGCTGTCCAAGTTGGGAAGTGAACACCATTGGTTACATAACCTACGTGGTTCTCCTCAGGGAAGTACCCCTTCCAAATGTTGGCAAACATCTGCTGGCTTACCCAACCATGAAGCTTACTTACGCCGTTAACCTCCTGGCAGGTGTTGCAAGCGAAGATAGAGAGGCAGAAGCGCTCGTTGTGATCGTCTGCATTCTCACGACCCATACCGATGAACTCATCCCAAGAGATGCCCAAGCGCTGTGGATAGCCACCCATGTACTTGCCGAAGAGAGCCTCGTCGAAGTAGTCGTGACCAGCTGGCACTGGAGTATGAACAGTATAGAGAGAAGAAGCACGAACCAACTCAAGAGCCTGGTTGAAGTTCAAGCCATCCTCCTCGATGTAATCGCAGAGACGCTGCAAGTTACAGAGAGCAGCATGACCCTCGTTGCAGTGGTAGATATCCTTCTTGATACCCATCTTCTTCAAGGCGAGCATACCACCGATGCCGAGCAAAATCTCCTGCTTCAAGCGGTTCTCCCAATCACCACCATAGAGTGAGTGAGTGATAGGACGATCGAACTCAGAGTTCATATCATTATCCGTATCAAGGAGATACAACTTGATACGACCTACGTTCACCTGCCATACGTATGCGTGTACCTGATAGTTGGTGTAAGGCACATCTACTACCAATGGATAACCCTTCTCATCATAAACTCGCTCGATAGGGAGAGAGTTGAAGTTCTGAGCGTCGTAGTTAGCAATCTGCTGACCATCCATGCTCAAAGACTGCTTGAAGTAACCATAGCGATAGAGGAAACCTACAGCGCAGAGATCCACGTTGCTATCAGAAGCCTCCTTCAGATAGTCACCAGCCAACATACCAAGACCACCAGAGTAAATCTTCAATACCTGGTTCAAGCCATACTCCATACAGAAGTAAGCCACAGACGGACGCTTGGTGTTAGGCTTCACATCCATATACTCGCGGAACATCTTATAGACGTTCTTCACCTTAGCCATTGTCTCCTTGTCCTTGACAATAGCCTCCTTGCGGTCGTAGCTCAAACGCTCCAACAGCAACACAGGGTTGGCGTTGCACTTCTCGTATAACTCAGGGTCCAAGCTCTTAAACAAGTCGCGACCCTCGTAGTTCCATGCCCACCACATATTGTGAGCAATCTCATCCAAGCACTTCAGCTCTTTAGGAAGGCTAGATTTAATAGTTGTCTCCTTCCATTGAGGAGCATTAGCATAGTCTGCTTTAATTTTCATTGTGTTTCGATTTATATTAAAGTATTATTTTTATATCTTAGTTCTTGCCTGGCGATAGCTCGCCAAAACATTTGTAAGAGAGAGATTTTACTTTTCCATACGGCTCTCCGCCTTGCGCAAAGCAAAGTCGTAAGCATCGTAATAGTACTCGATGAAGTGCTTCCAAAGTGCCTTTTCCGAAAGCTTCTCGGCATTCTTGCGACACTTGTTCACCTGGGTCTTGGTTAGTCCAGAGTACTTGGCCACGGTATCCTTGATGGCATCAGCCACCTCCGAATAGTTGTAGTCAGTACGCTTGATAACCTTCACACCATCTTCTATCTCGCTGTAGCCACCCTTCTCGGAGTTAGCCCAGAGACCAAAACCAGCCAAATCGGTGGTGATGCAAGGCACCTTGAAGGCAACAGCCTCCAATGGCGTATAGCCCCAAGGCTCATAATAAGAAGGATAGATGCAGAGGTCGTTGCCGAGCACCACGTCATAGTAGCTCTTATTGATGATGCCATCGTTGCCTGTCAGATAGCATGGCAAGAAGATAAGCTTCACCTTGTCGTCCTTGCGATTGTGCATATCGAAATATTTCAGCATGCCCAACACATTATCTTGGCTCATATTGTGCAACCAATGGGTAATCTCCGGCACCTCCAACGGTGTGTCAAACTTCTTGCCACTGTTCAAGCGGTCCAAGAGATCCTGACGAGGCTCGCCTACCCAACCAGGTACATCGATGAATGCCAAGACTTTCTTCTTCAAGTTACTATCACGAAGCAAGCGGTTCATCGCCTCGATATATACATCGATACCCTTGTTGCGGAACTCATATCTACCACTGGTGGATACAATCAGCGTATCGTCGTCCAAGTCAGTGCCCATCAAGGCATTGGCCACATCGAGCAAACGCTTGCGAGCTTCCTTTCGTTTCTTGGTGAAGGTAGCAGCCTTCGGTACGAAACTATTGTCGAAGCCATTAGGGAGCACGAAATCCACCGGCTTGTCCAACAGCTCCTTACACTCATTGGCAGTGATGTCGCTCACGGTTGTGAAGCAATCCACGTACTTAGCAGTCTGCTTCTCGATGGAGTGCTTGCTTTGCATATTGAGTTCCTGAGCCATCTGGTCGCCATTGTATGCGAAGAGATAATCGTAGAGAGGCTTGTTGTTTCCTGCTATGCTACGGCCGATACTTGTGGCATGAGTAGTAAAGACGGTAGCAATCTCTGGCAAGTGCTTGTTCACATAGAGCACGCCAAGTCCCGTCATCCATTCATTGCCATGATAGACAACCTTCTTGCCCTTGCCAATCACATGCTTGTAGAAGCTCTCTACTACCAAGGCAGCTGCGTATGAGAACATGGAGGCCTCGTCATAATCTCCATAAGCATGGAGGCTATCCACCTGATAATCATTCCAAAGCTGTCCGTAAATTTGGTCTTTCATAGCAAAATAAGGTTGGAAATCTACCAAGACAGCCACAGGCTCCCCTGGAATATTCCATCTTCCTACCTTGATGTTCAAGCCCTCTTTCTGAGCTTCTGTTTTCCACTCCGCATAAAGCGTATTGTCCTCGGAGAAATAAGGATTCACCTTGTCTCCCCAACAGTCAGGGCCAATGAATATCAATCGGTCCTGCAACTTTTCCTTTAGAGTCAGGGCGCGTGTTGAAAGTACGGTGTAAATACCACCTACTTTGTTACACACCTCCCAGCTAGACTCCAGTATGTAATCTGGAAATAATCTGTCCTTTCCCATATAAATTTCAATAAGTCACCGCAAAGATAACTAAATAATTACAAAAAAAAGAATTTACTATATTAAAATCGTATAAAAATTGGGTTTTTCTTGATTTAAAGTAATAACTTTGTGCAGTTAATAGAAATTTTAAGTATGAAAAGAAGGATTTTTACAACATTTTTGTGCCTAATCAGTATATTCTGTTCCGCACAAAACGACAGCACTTTATTCAAAGGTAGAATCGTCAACAAGGAGTATGATGTCTTTATGAACATCAATTTCTACCAAAAGAACCTGAAGGTACCCGGTCAAGAGCTCTTCGGAGAGATGCCTGGTTACTTCGGTGACAAGCGTGACAGCAGAAAATGGTTGATTACAGATGCGGATGTGAATGGTAACATAGCCCACCTATCCATCATCAATGACTATGGAAGCGAAGACCTCACCGCCGATTTAGTGGTATTGCCAGATGGAACGTTCGAATTACAGCAAAAGGATGGAAGCAACATAAAGATTGCTCGCAACCGTAAATGGGTGAAGATTCCCAAAAAGCTGAAGTTTATCAAGGAATAAAAAATTGAACTTCGGTAGGAAGTAACGTGCATATTCGAGAGATATGAACGTTTTTATTATGATAAATAGAATTCCCGAAAAACGAAAAAACCTCGATTACAGGAAGTAATCGAGGTTAAAATAAATAAAAGAAGGCGGCTACCTACTCTCCCGCATTGCATTGCAGTACCATCGGCGCA
>ERZ808270.1251-NODE-1251-length-11476-cov-4.191402_pt1 | contig 11476 bp, 5 predicted proteins | sample MGYA00521082_ERZ808270 | MGnify/ENA primary metagenome ERZ808270 (study PRJEB31516, sample SAMN03275594) | gut metagenome | biome: mammalia-associated habitat; material: feces | host: Papio cynocephalus | place: Kenya | collected 2012-07-27 ...
GGAAAATAGAATCCCACTCATCAATGATAAAGATAAACTTTTCCCGTTTCTGCGAAAAAATATCTTTTAATGTCCTTACCAAGTCTGTTTCATCAAACAACGTAACATCCGGCATTTCCATTTTCACATCAAACAACAATTCCTTTGTTAAGCGTGCCACCATGTCTTTTATCACAGGATATTTGCTGATAAACTGCTGGATATCGATGTGAATCACATTATATCGGTTCAGGTGCTTTTCAAAATCCGGTGTCTGTGCGATCTGAAACTTGGAAAATAATTCTCTCGAATCGCAGCCCTTGCTGTAATAAGCCGTCAGCATATTCTCTGCCATCGACTTTCCGAAACGTCGTGGACGGCTGACGCAGATCTCCTTGTTTTCTCCAAACAAACATTTATTGGTGAAAGAAATCAGCATAGTCTTATCCACATAAATTTCAGAATAAGTAACCGTAGAGTAAAACAAATCATTTCCCGGGTTCAGATAGATTCCCATGATGCAGCACCTCCGTTTTTTCTTAGTATATCATAAATTTGCGGGGAAATCAAGGGAATGATGCCCGGGAGATACGCTGTTGTAATTCCAATGTTGCTTCCCTAGATAAATACGCATTTTTCTTATCAAGACCGACGCACTTTTGATTCGCAATCGAATATCTTGACATAAAAGTTCGAGGCGTGCTATAATAATTTTGAAAATAACCGCTGAAATGCCATTGGAGAAACAGAATGACAAATCCAGAACCGCCCTTTGACATTACCAATGAAATGATTGCGCAGATTGCGGAAATTGCAGAGCTTGTGGGGAAAATCTCCACAACCCAATTAGACCGCAGTCCAACTTTGCACAGAAAAAACCGCATTCTGACCATTCACGGTTCTCTCTGTATCGAACAAAATACATTGACTTTGGAACAAGTCACAGCTGTTCTGAATGGAAAGCAGGTGCTTGCTCCGCCAAAAGATATTGCAGAAGTCCGGAATGCTTACGAAATATATGAAAATATGGAGTTATTAAATCCGTATTCCTGCACAGATTTATTGAAAGCGCATGGTGTCATGATGCACGGTTTAATCGATTATCCGGGAGAATTCCGAGATCGACCTGTAGGCGTAGTAGACAGTCAGACTGGACAAGTCATTCACTTCGGCACATTGCCTGCCTATGTACCGGATGCTGTGGAAAAGCTACTGTGCTGGGCAAAAGAAAGCGATGTCCATATGCTGATCAAAAGTTGTGTCTTTCACTATGAATTGGAATTGATTCATCCGTTTTTAGATGGAAACGGCAGAATAGGCAGACTGTGGTATACGCTCATGCTTTCCAAATGGAATCCAATTTTTGCATGGCTGCCGGTAGAGTCCATGATTTACAAGAGGCAACAGGAGTATTACCGTGTCATTAATGCCTGCAACAATGCCTGTGCATCTACGCAGTTCATTGTATTCATGCTGGAAACGATTCTCATGACGTTACAGGAAGCAATGTCTGTCAGCGACCAAGAAAGCGACCAAGATAACGATCAAGTCAGCGACCAAGTTAAGCAATTGATGAAAGCACTGGGGACAGAAGAACTCTCTGCACTGGAATTGATGCACCGGCTACAAATTTCCCATCGTCCCACCTTTCGGAAAAATTATCTGAATCCGGCATTGGAACAGGGTTACATCGAGCGAACCATACCAGACAAACCAAACAGCCGCAATCAAAAATACCGCAGTGTGAAGAAACATCTATAATGCACGATGCAGAATTTGAAATGTTGTTCTGCGCATCGTTTCAATTACCGCCTTGAAAAGTCAAATTATTCACTTGATATTTTAGCTAAAACAGCACATAATAAAATTAGCTAAACAAGGAGGCGATTTATCAATTGTCTGCCAGCGACCAAGTCAAGCAATTGATGAAAGCTCCCGGGTACTCAAAAATGCGATAAAACCTCCAAAGCAGTGTGCCATAGAAAGAACGCTGCGATGGAGGTTTTACTTATGGAAAAAGGACACTGCTTATTTCGAAAATTCCAGTAACTGGCAAAAATAGCTCGTTTTCCACTTGCCATTTTACTTGCCGTTTACCCGTATTTACTTGCCATTTTGAGAAAAAACCTGTTTTTCACAAAACACCCCAGGTAACGAAAAAAGGCTGAATTACGAGCTTTTTTCGTAATTCAGCCTTCTGTAATTGGTCGAGGTGACAAGATTCGAACTTGCGGCCCCTACGTCCCGAACGTAGTGCTCTACCAAACTGAGCCACACCTCGATTGGCGACTCATATAGTATAGCACATTTCCGGACGCTTGTAAAGTCTTTTTCGACCGTTTCGAAAAAAAGAAAGTTTTGGCTTTATAATCTTTGTAAAGAAAAGCGGTCGCATGATATAATAAAACAAATCTCAAACAAAAGCAGTCAACAAAAAAGCGGCATTTCTGCCGCCTTTTGTCTGAATGCAGAAAATTCCGGAGAATTTACTGCGTTTTTGCCTGATTGGAGCGAACGGCGCTGACAACTGCATAGCTGTGTGCCGGCAGAATAACAGCGTCGCCGTCACAGATACCGCTGATTACTGTGCTGAACGCATACTTCTCAAAGCACTTGTCCCGGAGGGAGACCATAGCGGTCTCATCGCTGCGGTTCATCAGCACAACAGCGCTGGAACCATTTTCCGGAATGTACCGTGCAAAGCCCAGCACCTTTTCTTCCAGTACCAGGAACTCCATCGCACCCTCTGCAAAAGCCGGATGCTCCCGGCGGATTTTCGCCATCTGACGGGTGTATTCCACCAGTTCCGTATCCTCATTGCCCCACGGATAGCAGCGGCGGTTGAACGGGTCTTTCCAGCCCTGCAAGCCAGCCTCATCACCATAATAAATGCTGGGGACGCCGGGCAGGAAGAACTGGAGTACCATAGCGCCCTTGAGCAGAGCCTTGCCGCGGTTGTACTCGTCCGGAGACAGTTCGTTGGATGCCATCCAGTCCTTGCTCTTGTCGTCGCAGGGCTGACCGCCGAAACGGTTGATGGCGCGCTCGATGTCGTGGGTGGAGACAAAGTTCATCAGCACATCCACCGTGCATTTCGGATAGTTTTCCAGGATCACCATGATGCGGTCCCGGAATGTGGTGGCAGCCTCGCCCTTCATGTAGGCGATGATCGCCTCACGGAACGGATAGTTCATTACGCTGTCCAGCTGGTCTCCCAGGAGATAGCGCCGCTTGACGCCGTAGGCCTCCTTGTTGGACGCATCTTCCCAGACCTCGCCGATGACGATCTTTTCCTCATCGTACTTCTTGACGCAGGTGCGCAGATTGTCCAGGAACTCGTCCGGCAGCTCGTCTGCCACGTCCAGACGGTATCCGGCAGCGCCCAGGCTCATCCAGTAGTCCAGTACACCATCGTCGCCGCAGATGTACTTGGTATAGCTGGGGTTGTTCTCGTCCACATTCGGCAGGGTGTCGATGCCCCACCAGGACTCGTATTCCTTGTTGCCCCAGAAGTGATACCAGGAGTAATACGGGCTGTTCTCGGACTGATAAGCGCCGGGCGTGTTGTAGCGTCCGAACTTGTTGAAATAGATGCTGTCTGCGCCGGTGTGAGAGAACACGCCGTCCAGGATGACGGAGATGCCCCGTACCTTTGCCGCCTTGCACAGCTCCCGGAAGTCCTCGTTGGTACCCAGCAGCGGGTCTACATTCCGGTAGTTTGCGGTGTTATAGCGGTGATTCTCGTGGGATTCGAAGATCGGGTTCAGATAGATGCAGGTGACGCCCAGATCCTGCAGATAGTCCAGCTTGCTGCGGATGCCGTCCAGGTCGCCGCCGAAATAGTCGTTGTTCCAGACATGGCCGTTCTGGTCGGGCTTGTAGTAGGGCATCTCGCCCCAGTTCCGCATGACACGGTCGGACGGCACATTGTCATGCACCTTGCCGCTGCTGCAAAAACGGTCGGGGAAGATCTGATACATCACGCCGCCTTTGAGAAACTGCGGTGTCTGATAGTCCTCGTTGTAGACGGTGAGCTGGAACATTTCGCCCTGATCCAGCATACCGTGGCAGGCATCGCCGCGCTTGATGTAGTGGCGCACACCGTTGGAGGTATAGGAGAAATAATAGTAGTGAACGCCGGAATACTTGGGGATAAGATCAGTGGTATAGATGATATAGCCGTTTTCATGGGCTTTCACGTTCATGGGCAGAAAACGCTCTTTGAAACCGGTGCGGAATACCACCAGCACCGGCGAGAAATCCAGGGGAGTCTCTTCCGGCAGGCAGATGGTGAACTGACAGCTCTGGTTCCGGGCGATCGCACCGAAGTGGGACTTATACGCCGGATCCCAGCTGTTGTAAAAATAACGCATACAGAGATGCTCCTTTCTTTGCGGAGTGGGAGAGTATTCTTTTCAAAGAAAAATATTATGCTGTAAACTCCAAATAGATTAGCCTCCCTTGAAAAGGGTGGCTCCCCACGGGGTGGGAAGATGCCCGTAGGGCAGAGGGGACCGCTCAGTACGAGGGGGACCAGCGAAGCTGGTGGAGGGATTTTACTAAAATCTTTTCCTTGTTTTGCGGACACAGCACAACTCATCCCATTCAAGAAAACGGAGCAGGGTTTGTGCTGCTCCGTTTTCGTCAGATTATATCAGAATGTGTGATAACACGTTCTCAGATATTCCAGATATCCTTTGCATATTCGTTGACTGCACGGTCAGCGGAGAAGATGCCTGCGTTTGCGATGTTGTGCAGGGACATCTTGGTCCAGGTATCCTTGTCGGTGTACAGCTTGGAGCTGTTTTCCTGTACCTGGCAGTAGCTGTCGAAGTCAGCCAGAACCATGTACGGATCCTGGGTGCGCAGGGAGTCAGCCACCTCGGTGAACTTGCAGCCGTTGATGCCGGCATACATCCGGTCGATACAGCTCTTGATGATCGGGTTGTTGTTGTAATAGTCCTCCGGACGATAGCCGCGCGCCTTGAGGGTGTTGACTTCCTCGGTCTTCATGCCGAAGATGAGGATGTTGTCAGCGCCCACTGCGTCGCCGATCTCGATGTTTGCGCCGTCCAGTGTACCCAGTGTGATCGCACCGTTCAGCATCAGCTTCATGTTGCCGGTACCGGATGCCTCTGTGCCTGCCAGAGAGATCTGCTCCGAAATATCGCAGGCCGGCATCAGCAGCTCGGACATGGTAACGCAGTAGTTCTCCAGGAAGTAAACGGACAGCTTGTCGGAGATGCGGGGATTCTTGCGGATCTCCTCAGACAGCGCCCAGATCATCTTGATGATCTGCTTTGCCAGATAATAGCCCGGTGCAGCCTTTGCAGCGAAGATGTAGGTCTTGGGCGTAAAGTCCATATCCGGGTTTTCCAGCAGAGCGTTGTACTGAGCCAGAATGTGCATTGCATTCAGATGCTGACGCTTGTATTCGTGCAGGCGCTTTACCTGCGCATCAAAGATGCTGTCGGTATCCAGGATGAGACCGCTCTTTTTCTTGACATACTTGGCGAAGCGCTCCTTGTTTTCCTTCTTGATCTTGCGCAGCTGTTCCAGAACAGCCTTGTCGTCAGCGAAAACGTCCAGCTTTTTCAGCTCGCTGCCGTCCTTCAGGAAGCCGTCGCCGATCTTGTCACGCAGCAGCTGGGTCAGACCCGGGTTGGACTGATACAGCCATCTCCGGTATGCGATACCGTTGGTAACGTTCTTGAACTTGTTCGGGGTGTCCAGATATTCTTCGTGGAATACGCTGTCCTTGATGATCTCCGAGTGCAGCTTGGAAACGCCGTTGACACTGTGAGATGCCATAACGCACAGGGTAGCCATGTGGATCTGGTTGTCCTTGATAATGGACATCCGTGTGGTTCTTGCGCTGTCGCCGCCGTTGCGCTCCATCAGACCTGCGCAGTAGCGGTTGTTGATCTCCACGATGATCTGGAAGATTCTCGGCACGATCTGCTTTACCAGATTTACATCCCACTTTTCCAGTGCCTCAGCCATTACGGTGTGATTGGTATAAGCGAAGGTGTTGGTGACGATGTGCCATGCACGATCCCAGGTATAGCCGCAGTCGTCCAGCAGGACACGCATCAGTTCCGGAATTGCCAGAGTCGGGTGGGTGTCGTTGATGTGGATGGCAACCTTTTCGTGCAGGTTTTCCAGTGTGCCGTATACATTCATGTGGTGGTTTACGATATCACCGATAGCTGCGGCGCACAGGAAATACTGCTGGCGCAGACGCAGGGACTTACCCTCCAGGTGGTTGTCGTTCGGGTACAGCACCTTAGAGATCGCATTTGCCATGGAGTTCCGGGACAGTGCCTGTTCATAGTTGCCCTCGTTGAATTCCTTCATGTCAAAGCTGGGTGCCTGTGCCTTCCACAGACGCAGGGTAGAAACGCCGGCGCTGCCATAGCCGGAGACATACATATCATACGGGATGGCGATAACGGTGTTGTAGTTGACATGGGAGATGTAGTGGTAAGAATCCTGCCAGTATTCCTGGACATTGCCCTCGAAGTGTACTTCGATCGCCTCGTCCGGCTTCGGATCCAGCCAGACGCTGCCGCCCGGCAGCCAGTTGTCCGGTTCCTCGGTCTGCCAGCCGTCCTCCAGGATCTGCTTGAAGATGCCGTACTCATAGCAGATGGAGTGACCGGTCGCCGGGATTTCCTGGGTTGCCATAGCGTCCAGATAGCAGGCAGCCAGACGGCCCAGACCGCCGTTGCCCAGACCTGCGTCCGGTTCGCATTCAAAAATGTTGTCCAGGTTGATGTGATAGTCCTGCAGGATGGCACGGACATCGTCTGCCAGTTCCAGGTTGTACAGGGTGGTCTTCAGGGAACGTCCCATCAGAAATTCCATAGACAGATAGTACACGCTCTTGCCGCCTACGGAATTGGTCTTGTTTACAAAGTGCTGACGCTTGTGTTTCAGCTTTTCTACCATCAGTGCGGACAGCACCTGATAGATCTGCTTATCGGATGCCTCGTCCGGAGAAACACTGCACTCCAGCTGAAGTCTGTCTACAAATTTCTGTTTCAATTCTTCTCTCTGGGGATTTCCAGTTGTTTTTACTGCCATGTTATCCTCCTCAACAGTTTCGGCGGAATCTTCTCGTTCCCGGCACATCAGAAACCATGCCGGATTCCCATTCGTACCTCTCTTATGGTGCGCCGAACCACCATAACACAGACTGCTCCCCATGACAGGAACATATCTACCTATTATTATACCGGATTTTGGTCAATGTTGCAATAGCTTTTTTCACGAAATATTTGAAAAAAGAATGGCGGAATTCGTGGTTTCTGATTGCCAAAGGTTGCATAAGGGTAAAACGGGCGATTGACCTGTCACAGATTCCGCCGGAAATTTTGGCGGAATTCAAAATGTTTTCAAAATCGTTCTGCTGCAACGAAGATGAATAATCGACATAGAATAGAAATCTGTTGTAAATTATGACGAACGCGCGGTGCAAAGCGGCTGCTCTTGTATCGTGCGGCTGGTTTCGGCATCCCTCTTGCCAATCCTGCCGAAATATGCTATAATAGGACAAGAAACGATTCCGTCAACGGATTCCAAAAGAAAGAGGTACAAAAATATGCGTAATACCACAAGTTATGAAAGTCCGTTCTGCACCCGCTATGCCAGCGAAGAGATGCAGCACGTTTTCTCCGCAGACAAGAAGTTTTCCACCTGGCGCCGTCTCTGGGTGGCTCTGGCTCGTGCAGAGATGGAGCTGGGTCTGCCGGTGACACAGGAGCAGGTGGACGAACTGGAGGCAAACATCGACAACATCGACTATGACGTTGCCGAGGCAGAGGAAAAGCGCCGCCGCCACGATGTCATGTCCCACGTGTACGCTTACGGTCAGGTATGCCCGAAGGCCGCTGGCATCATCCACCTGGGTGCAACTTCCTGCTATGTGGGCGACAACACCGACATCATCATCATGCGTGATGCGCTGGAGATCGTGCGCCGGAAAATGATCAACGTTCTGGCAAACCTGTCCCGTTTTGCCCTGGAATACAAGGCAATGCCGGCGCTGGCATATACCCACCTCCAGCCGGCACAGCTGACCACAGTGGGTAAGCGTGCCACTCTGTGGATGAACGAGCTGCTCATGGATTTCAACGAACTGGAATACCGTATTGCAAACCTGAAACTGCTGGGTTCCAAGGGTACTACCGGCACACAGGCATCCTTTATGGAGCTGTTCAAGGGCGATACCGATAAGGTCAAGGAGCTGGAGGCAAAGATCGCCAAGGAAATGGGCTTTGACGGCGTCGTTCCGGTTTCCGGTCAGACCTATTCCAGAAAGATCGACTCGCAGATCCTGGCGACCCTCAGCGGCATTGCACAGTCCTGCAGCAAATTTTCCAACGATATGCGTCTGCTCCAGAGCTTCAAGGAGATGGAAGAGCCGTTCGAAAAGACCCAGATCGGTTCTTCTGCAATGGCATACAAGCGCAACCCCATGCGCTGTGAGCGTATCACTTCTCTGGCACGCTACGTGATGATCGACAGTCTGAACCCGGCATTCACCGCAGGCACCCAGTGGTTTGAACGCACCCTGGATGACTCCGCAAACAAGCGTGTTTCCGTTCCGGAGGCATTCCTGGCAGTGGATGCGATCCTGAACATCATGCTGAATGTCACCGACGGTCTGGTGGTTTATCCGAAGATGATCCGTCAGCGCATCATGCGGGAGCTGCCGTTCATGGCAACCGAAAACATCATGATGGACGCAGTGGAAAAAGGCGGCAACCGTCAGGAACTCCACGAGAAGATCCGCACCTATTCCATGATTGCCGGCAAGCACGTCAAGGAAGAGGGACTGGAAAACGACCTGTGCGATATGCTCCTGGCAGACCCGGCGTTCATGATTACCAAGGAAGACCTGGACAAGATTCTGAAACCGGAGAACTTCACCGGCCGCAGCGAACAGCAGACCGAGGAATTCGTGGCAGAGTGCATCCAGCCGATCCTGGACGCAAACAAGGATATCCTGGGCGAACACTTCGAGATGAAGAACTAAGGCAGTATATTTCTTGCGAAGACAAGTTCTAATCGATTTCACATAAGAAAACAGCCCTCAGCGGAACTTGCACCGCTGGGGGCTGTTTTGCGCCAAAAGTCTTGACAATTCGTCTCAAAAGGTGTACCCTAGACAGAGAATCATCAAAGGAGAAATCATCATGTCCATACAGATACGCCCGGCAGTCCCGGCAGATGCCCCGGCACTGCTCGCCATTTATGCGCCCTATGTGGCACAGACCGCCATCACCTTTGAATACGACGTTCCCGCAGAGACGGAATTCGCCTGCCGTATTGCGGATACCTTAAAAAAATACCCCTATCTGGTGGCAGAGCAGGATGGTGTGCCGGTGGGCTATGCCTACGCCGGAAAATTTCACGACCGTGCCGCCTATGACTGGTCGGTGGAGACCTCGATCTATGTGGAACAGCACCAGAAACGCCGCGGCATCGGCAGACTGCTCCACGATGCCCTGGAACAGGAACTGCGTCAGCGGCATTTCCTCAACATGAACGCCTGCATCGCCTGTCCCATGGGGGAAAGCGACCCCTATCTGACACGGGACAGCATCCGGTTCCACGAAAAGCTGGGCTACCGGATGGTGGGCGAATTCCACCAGTGCGGCTATAAGTTCGGGCGGTGGTATCACATGGTCTGGATGGAAAAGCACATCGGTGACCATGCGGATACGCCTTTTCCGGTGGTGTGGGGCTGAAACAGAGCAGGTGCTGCGCTGCGGCATACCTATTGTAGGGGCGAACATTGTTCGCCCGTGAGCAGAACACGTTTTCCTTCGAAAAATTTCCGCATCCTATTGACTAATCCGCCGTTTTCGGTTATCATAGAAAGTAGGAAATTTTTGCAGTCTCCCTGCAATGGAATACGGAGGACACACACATGAAAAAGCGAGGACGGCTGATGGCAGTACTGCTGAGCGGCGCCATGCTCTGCGGCATCGGCACCGGCTGTACAGGCAGCAGCTCCGGAACTGCCGGTGCAGACTACACCTGGCGCAATGTTGCCATCGGCGGCGGCGGTTATGTCACCGGCATGGAGTATAACCCCAAGGAAGAGGGTCTGGTCTATGCCCGTACCGATATCGGCGGACTGTACCGCCGGAAAAAGGACACCGACTGGGTGCCGCTCACCGATTTTCTGGGTGCGGACGAGTGGGGCTATATCGGCATCGAAAGCATGGCGACCGACCCGGTAGAACCGAACCGGGTGTATTTTGCCGGCGGTACTTATATGAGTGACGATGCGGCGCTGTTTGCCTCGGACGACTACGGCGAGACCTGGACACGCTTTGATGCGCCGTTCAGCTGCGGCGGCAACCAGTCCGGACGGGGCTGCGGCGAGCGGATGTGCGTCAATCCCAACGACAACAAGGAAATCTGGTTCGGCAGCCGTGACAGCGGTCTGTGGAAAACCTCTGACTATGGCAAGAACTGGGAAGAGGTCACCTCATTCCCGGTAAAGGGCAACTATAAGCAGGAGAGCAACAGCATCGGCATTCTCTGGGTGACATTCGACCCGGCTTCGACAGATATGTACGTGGGTGCAGCCATGACGGACGGCACCTGTATCTATAAAAGTACAGACGGCGGCGAAAGCTGGACGGCGCTGGCGGCAAACGAGCCGGGAATGTATCCCCTGCACGCATCGTTTTCTGCGGACGGCAAGCTGTATCTGGCGTATTCCGACAACTGCGGTCCGAACCTGTCTCCCACTGCCGGCGCAGTCTGTGTGTACGACACCAAGGCAGACAGTTTCACGGACATCACGCCTGACCTGGGCGACGGCAGACAGGGCGGATTCGGCGGCATCTCGGTAGATGCCCAGAACCCGGATGCCGTGGTGGTTTCAACCCTGGGCTGGTGGTCGGACAACGGCGACAACCTGTACTATACCACAGACGGCGGCAAGACCTGGAGCGGTCTGTTCAACTTAAACACCAAGGAAAACAACTACCAGATGGACACCTCCCGGGCGGCGTGGCTGGACTGGGGCAGAGGCGAGAACCAGGCGAAAACCGGCTGGTGGGTGGCAGATGTGAACATCAACCCGTTCAATTCGGATGAAGTGATGTACGGCACTGGTGCGACCATCTATTCCACGGAGAATATGACCAAGATCGGCACAGAGCCGGTGACCATTGCCTTTGATGCCTACGGGCTGGAAGAAACGGCAGTGTTCAAGATGCTGGCACCGCCCAGCAAGGACAATTCGCCCCAGCTGTATTCCATCATGGGAGATCTCACCGGTTTCGCCCATGAGGACGTGACGAAATGCCCGGACGATGCCCACTTCATGAAGAACGGCAAGCCCACCGATCTGGATGCGGCGTTCCAGAATCCCAATACGGCGGTATACCTCAGCGAGGAAAAGACCACCACCATCAATTTCACCACAGACGGCGGCGCAACCTGGGAGACCGTAAAGCATAAGCCCGACCCG
>ERZ808270.1252-NODE-1252-length-11474-cov-2.705316_pt1 | contig 11474 bp, 9 predicted proteins | sample MGYA00521082_ERZ808270 | MGnify/ENA primary metagenome ERZ808270 (study PRJEB31516, sample SAMN03275594) | gut metagenome | biome: mammalia-associated habitat; material: feces | host: Papio cynocephalus | place: Kenya | collected 2012-07-27 ...
GCTGCCGGAAAAGCAACCGCAAAGCCGCATATTATTTCCACCAAGCCGTTAATACCAACGAAAAGTAAAATAAACATAATCGGGTTCGCGGCGCCCATTGCGCTTACAAAGCCCTGTATATAATCGGTTCTGTAAAAAAACAAAACAAGCGAGGACATAAAGAAAACGGTATTTAAAAGAGGGGCTGCAAGCGAAGCTGTAAGCAGTGCGGGAATATCGCTTTTGCAGCCGGCTTTAAGCGCTTTGTAAATTAAGCCCGCCAAAAGACCTGCAAGTATTCTTGTAGGTACGCACACAATAAATGTAAAAACGGGATTTATAGCTAAAAGTGCCGCGCCGAAGTGGCTGTAGCCTAAGCATTGCAAAAAAGATACCGCGCCGAATACCGCACCCAAAACGGCGCCGCCCGAAGGACCGTAAAGTATTGCGCCGATTGCCACCGGTATCATTGTGAACGTGATCTCAAGCCCTAACGTTTTAAGCGGCACAAACGCCACTATTGCCGTTATTGCGGCAAGGACCGACAGAACCGTAAGCTTTTGAATTTTTTTTCTGTTTGACATAAAATTACCTCCGATACTCTCCGTTAGACGGTAGAGTTCATAATATTTTATATATAATCAGCGTAAGCTGTTGTTTTGGCTATTCTTCGTCCTCTTTATCGTCAAAAAGTTCCGAGTCTATTTTAAATCCGCCCGAAAAGCCGTTTTCCATATGCGGAATTTCAATTTCGGCGTCATCGCTTAATATGCTTTCCTTTGCGCCGTCTTCAAAGCGTTCGGCCAAAAGTCTGCGCGCGTCCTCGCGGTCCTCAAGGCGCCATTTTGCTATCAGCATATCGCCTTCGGGATAGCAGGTGTCCGACGGGTGCTTTTTGGAATAAAGCGTAAATATTAAAATGTAGAGAAGCAATAAAACACACGCTCCGCCCGTTATCATAAGCCCGTTTACAAGCCCCGGCGTTTTATATTCAAAGCGTATTTCACTGGTTCCCTTATCTACCTTAACCGCCATAAAGCCCGCGTTTACCTTTTCAATTTCGGCAGGCTCGCCGTTAACGTAGGCGCTCCAGCCCTCGTCGTACGGAACCGAGAAGAAAACAAGATTTGCCTTATCGCGGGTAACCCTTGCGGTAAATCCGTGATTATCGGTTTTAAAGGATAAAGCCGACGTTTCTCTGCGTTTTTCGCAGTCGTATTCCATAGCCTCGTCCGTAAGGGAAAGGGTAGTGCCTTCGTCGTAATCGTAGGGCGGTGTTTCGGTGGCTTCGATATTTTCAAGTATATCGGAATACTTTTTAATCTGCTTATCGTCAAGCAATATCGCCTTAAGCATAAGCTGGGCGCGGTTGGATTTTGAATATGAATCGCAAAAATCATAGCTCATATAATAGTCGTAAGAAAAACCGTAGGGGATATAATTTTTGTTTTCATATATATAGTATCCGCCGCTTGTTTTTACGTATTCATAATTCGGCATACGCGGCTCGTCGTCTTCGTCAAGAAAGCTTTCGCCGTTTTTGCGGTTTAAAAGGTACTTGACCGATAAAAGCGGACGTATTGCCGCCTGCTTTACTTCAGGTCTGCTGCCTACGCTGCGCTCAACGCCGATATAATCGTAAAATTCAAAAATCGAAGCGGGAACCACCGAATGGAAGGCGTTGATTCCGGGATATCCCAAATACATAGAGGTGTTATCCACACCGTCGTAAACGTCTATGCGGTATCCGTCGCTTTTTTCAAGCTCTACGCTGCCCTCTATAAGCTGGTCTATCATAACCTCTTTAATTTCGTAAGAGTGCGATCTGCCGCAGGCTATAAAGAAATTGCCGTAAACCGCCGCTATAATGCAAACGCAGGCAACGGCGCCCCTGTAAAAGCCCTGACGGTCGCTTTTAAGTGTCTTAAGCAGCATACCGAGTATTATAAGGCTTACTATCGCGATCGCGCAGGTTACCCAATAGCGGAAAACATACATACCGTCCTCGCTTTGAGAGTAAAGCCCGAAAATAATATTATCCTTTGAATCCTTTTGCGGGAAAAGACCTATTGTAAGGGTTATTGCAGCGGTAATTCCGAATACCCATTTATATGCCGAGGACCAGTTTACGCTGTCGTCCTCCGTAAGCGAAACGGTGGCAAGGCACATCATAAGTACGGGCATATAAAACCATCTTGCGTAATAAGCGGTGTTAAATGCGTAAAACGCGCTGTTTAAAATCGGCACAAGCGCCATAAATATGCAAATGCCGATTACGCGTTTAAGCCAGCTGCCCTTGCGGTTTGAAAACCACGCGAACACGCCGACCATACTGAATAACGGCAGCCAACCGCCGAGCGAGGACCACTTAACGTCCGCTCCCGGAAAGAATACGGGCCGCGCGGGAATATCCGGCGGAAAGAAGAAGCATTCGAAAATATTGCCGTATATCTGCTCCTTGCCGTACATAATGGCGTTCCAGCCGAGCAGTATGCTTGAAATACGCTCGTTTCCGAGTATGGCAAGCACGCTGGGAAGAAGTAAAAACGCGGCAAGCGCAACGCCGAGCACCGCCTCGAACACAAGGGCGATAAAACGCGAAAAACGTGGTTTTATTGCGCCCGAAAACAGCCGTACAAAGAAGTATATAACCGTGAAAACAACCATTCCGAAGAAGAAAAAGTAATTGCTTACGGCGCACAGTGCAACCATAAGGGCAAATACAAAGCGGCGGTTTTCCGTTATAAGAAGCTCAAGCGATAAAAGAAGCAGCGGAAAGAAAATTATCGCTTCGTGAAAGTGATTAAAGAATATGTTGTAAACCGAAAAGCCCGAAAAGGCGTAAAGCAGACCGCCGAGCCTTGCCGCAGACGAGGTGCGCGTGAAGCGGCGGATATAGCAGTACGACGTTAGCGCCGCGCAGGCGAATTTTAAAATAAGCAGCGGTCCCATAAGGTAGGGAACCATAAAGTTTGGAAAAGGAATCGTAAGCCAGAAAAACGGACTGCCGAGCAAATAAAAGCTGTAAGAGCCTATAAAATTTGCGCCGAGATCGGTAGTCCAGCTCCAGAAAATATTTCCCTCCTTTACCGCTTTATGGCATTGCTGGTAAAACGGTATTTGTTGAACGTTAAAATCGCCGTAAAAGGTAAAATATCCTTCGCCGAGTATCATATACGGCACAAAAAGCGCCGCCGCGGTAACAAGTGCAATTATAAAAGTCGAAAAGTATTTTTCTTTTTGGGGCCTTAGTGCAGTCAGCTTTGAAGAAGAAAATCCCATTAAAATACGTCCTTTTTAAAATTAGTTATTGATATTATAACATTAAATGATATAATATTCAACAAAGGACGTGAATTATTTTGCAAAATCATTTTTATGCTGTGCTGTCCCGTATGAAAAATATTTACCGTTGGGGGCTTATGCGCAATACCCGCCGTGAAAATTTAAGCGAGCATTCTCTTGAAACGGCTTTTATCGCGCACGCGCTCTGCATTATAGGAAACGAGCGTCTGGGCGGCGATTACGATCCATGCTTTGCGGCGACCGCGGCAATGTTCCACGATACTACCGAGATAATAACGGGCGATATGCCTACGCCCATAAAGTATTACAACAGTGAAATTAAAACCGCATATAAGCAAATTGAGGCGGCGGCAGGCAAAACTCTTACCGATATGCTGCCTGATGATTTTAAGAAAGATTTTGAAAATATATATTCGCCCGATGAAAACACCGCACAGATCATTAAAGCGGCGGACAAGCTTTCGGCGCTGATAAAGTGCATAGAGGAGCTTAATACCGGCAATCTTGAATTTTTTGACGCAGAAAAAACCGTAAGAAGGGCGGTAGAGGATATGCACTGCCCCGAAGCGGACATTTTTTTAAAGGAATTTATACCGAGCTTTTCGCTCTCGCTTGACAAACAAAAGGAGGAAACCGAAAATGACTGATCAAAAGGCAATGGCTTACGTTAATATGTACGGGGTTTTGGGCGCGCTTGAAAACCTGTGCGGACTTGACGCTAAGGCAAAGGAAATTTTAAAGGAAATAAAAAAGCCCGTGGCGCTGTGCTTTGACGTTAAGGAAGGGCCCTGCCGCACGTTTCACTTTGATAACGCGGGCTGTAAGATTACCGAGGGCAGCGGCGGCGCAGACTGCAAAATGAACTTTTCTTCGCCCGAAAGGTTTAACCTTTTAATAAACGAAAGCAAGCCGGGCGTTCCCGTAAAGGGCGCCGTAAAGCTGCTTAAATTTTTAACGGGACCATTTACTAAGCTTACCGCAAGGCTTGAAGAGGTGCTGAGACCTGATGAAAAAGCGCTTGCCGATCCCGCTTTTTTTGAAGAAAACACACTGCTTACAATGTACGTTATAGCAGGCGCGGTTTCAGCGCTTGCAAATACCGACCCGATTGCAAAAATATCCGCCGAAAACACGCCCGACGGCGACGTTTACCTTGGCATTAAGGATAAGGCGGCTGTTACCGTAAGCGTTAAGGACCATCATTTTACAACAATAAAGTCTTCGCCCGAAAATCCGCGCGCTTTAATGGAGTTTGCAAGTATAGAGCTTGCAAACGGGCTGTTTGCCGGTAAGGTTTCCACAATAAACGAAATGTGCAAGGGAAATATACGCTTGGCAGGCGTGCTTTCAATGGTAGATAACATAAACCGTATACTTGACCGCGTTTCGGTATACTTAGCTTGAGAGGGGATTTAAAATGAGTAAATATCCTGAATATTCACATAAAAAAAGCCGCGAGTGGTTTGACCGTGCGCTTAATGTTATTCCGTCCGGTATATACGGTCATTTAGGACCGTCCGAAGGGCTTTTCCTGCCGCTTGAAAAGTGGCCGCTTATAAGCTCTAAGGCAGAGGGTACATATTTTTGGGATATGGACGGCAACCGTTACATAGACCTTATGTGCGCTTACGGACCGAATGTTTTGGGCTATAACGACCCCGACGTTGACGCCGCCGCAATAAAACAGCTTAAGGACGGCAACTGCACTACTGCGCCTTCATACAAAATGGTTGAGTGTGCAGAGCTGCTTGTAAACACGGTGGAAACGGCGGATTGGGCGTATTTTATGAAAAACGGAACCGACGCTACAACCTTTGCAATGCTTTGCGCCCGCGCCTTTACCAAAAAGAAAAAAATAATTTTCTTTAAGGGCTATTATCACGGGAACGACCCGTGGGCTATGAAAGCCGATTATCCCGGCATACTGCCCGAAGACGTTGCAAACAACGTTATAGTGCCGTGGTTTGATACGGAAGCGCTTGAAAGGGTATGGGAGGAAACCGGCGGCGATGTTGCCGCGCTTATAGCCCAGCCTTACGATCACGGTAATTTTTACGATAACGTTTGCGCCACAAAGGAAAAATGGCAGCAAGTAAGAAAATTCTGCGACGAGCACGGCATAGTGCTTATTATGGACGACGTGCGCGCGGGCTTCAGGTTGGATATTAAGGGCAGCGATCATTATTACGGAATAAAGGCGGATATTATCTGCTTTTGCAAGGCGCTTGCAAACGGCTACAATATGTCGGCCGCGTGCGGCAGGGAGTTTTTAAAGGCGGCGGCATCATCGCTTTCGTTTACCGGCTCTTATTGGATGAGCGCCGTTCCGTTTGCCGCGGCTATTGCCTGCATTAACAAAATGATAAGCCTTGATACGCCGCATCTTTTTAAAGAAAAGGGTGAAAAATTAACCTCTGCCTTTAAAGCGGCGGCAAAGGAAAACGGCTTTGATCTTGTAATATCGGGCGAGCCTGCGCTTTTCTATATGCGTATAGCAAACGATAACAGCCTTATGCTCCATCAGGAATGGGTTGCCGAGTGCGTTTCGCGCGGGCTGTTTATAGCCTCACACCACAACCACTTTATAAACGCCGCGCTGTCGGACGAGGATATAGCCCTTGCGGTGGATATAGCCTACGACGCGTTTTCGGTTGTTGCAAAGCGCCACCCCGATAAGCTTATAAAGTAAAGCTTGTAACAAGACTTATTTTGTGCTATAATTATATGAATACATTTGAAGGACGGAACGGATATGAGTGATAAAAAAAGAGTATTAAGCTTAATACAGCCGAGCGGGCTTTTAACCCTCGGAAATTATTTGGGTGCGCTTAAAAACTGGCCCTTGCTGCAAGAGGAATATGATTGCTTTTACGCCGTTGCCGATCTTCATGCAATAACCGTAAGGCAGGAGCCGGCTAAGCTTCGCAGTCAGATATATTCTACTTACGCAATACTTTTGGCAATCGGCATCGATCCCGAAAAAAGCACCCTTTTTATACAGTCGCACGTTCCGGAGCATACCGCGCTTTCGTGGCTTCTTTCCTGTTATACGCAGTTCGGCGAGATGTCGCGTATGACTCAGTTTAAGGATAAAAGCCAAAAGCACCCCGATAATATCAATGTAGGTCTTTTTTCTTACCCCGTGCTTATGGCGGCGGATATACTGCTTTATCAGGCGGATCTTGTGGCGGTGGGAGCGGACCAAAAGCAGCATATTGAAATTACAAGGGATATCGGCAGCCGCTTTAACAATATTTACGGCGATGTGTTCACCCTGCCGGAGGGCTTTATTCCCAAAGCCGCCGCGCGTATCAAGTCGCTTCAGGACCCGACTAAAAAAATGTCCAAATCAGACGATAACGTTAATTCCTGGATCGCCATACTTGACAGCAGGGACGATATAATCCGTAAATTCAAGCGCGCCGTTACCGATTCGGATTCGCGCGTTATAATGTCCGAAGATAAGCCCGGCGTATCCAATCTTATAACAATTTATTCGGCTGTTACCGGCAAAACCGTTGCCGAGATCGAGCGCGAGTTCGATGGCCGCGGCTACGGCGAATTTAAGCTTGCGGTAGGCGAGGCGGTGGCTGACGAATTAGCCCCGATAAAGCAAAAGCACGACGAGATAATTAAGGACAAGGGCGAGCTTGAACGCCTTTATAAGGCGGGCGCGCAAAAGGCTGAATATACCGCGCGCAGAACCTATCTTAAAGCTATGAAAAAGGTCGGCTTCGTTTTATGACGGGACCGCTTATCGGCAATGAAAGAATAAACGAGTCGGTTTTATGCGCAATTAAAGAAAACCGTCTGCCGCACGCCGTGATAATCGAAGGTGAAAAGGGAACGGGCAGACATACGCTTGCCGGCTTTTTAACAAGGGCGTTTTTATGCTTCGGCGAAGAAAAACCCTGCGGCGCGTGCGAAAGCTGCCGCTTGGCGGGGGCAGGCAGTCACCCCGATATATATATTGCGGCGCCTGAGGACGGCAAGAAAAATATTACCGTGGCTCAGATACGCAGCTTGAGGAACGAGGCGTATGTAAAACCGCATATAGCAAACGGCAGAGCTTTTATAATAGATATGGCGGACACTATGAACGAGCAATCGCAGAACGCGCTTTTAAAGGTGCTTGAAGAGCCGCCCGGAAACACGCTGTTTTTACTGATCGCACAAAGCAAGGCGGCACTGCTTGACACCGTTATTTCAAGGTGCACGGTTTTATCGCTCGGCGTACCTGAGCTTGACGCCGCCGAGGAATATATTAAGGCTGTTTACAAATTCCCGCCGGAGCAGATTAAAGCGGCGCTTTCCGAAACAAACGGAAATATCGGCGCGGCGCTTGAGACCTTAAACGGCGGCGGCGAAAAAGCGGTTTCGGCGGCTGATGATTTTATAAGATACTTTTTATCGGGCGAAGACGCCGAAATGCTTAAAATTACAGCCGCGTTTGAAAAAAACAGGGTTGCGGCAGCGGCGTTTTTAAAGGAATTAAAGCTGTGCGCGGCAAAAAGCCTTAAGGAAAATCGGCGTAATCTGCTTACCGCAAAATCGCTTGCGGCTTTTTATGACGAAATATCCGGCTTTGAAGAAAGCCTTAATACCAATATAAATTTAAGCCTGTTGTTTTGCGCGCTTGTGTGCAAAGCGGCAGAGCTTAACAAATAATATTTCGGAGGAATATATGACCGAGGTTATATCAGTAAAATTTAAAGAAGGCGGCAGGGCGTACTATTTTGACCCCGACGGCAATACCGTTAATATCGGCGACAGCGTAATCGTAGGCACTCAAAACGGCAACGAGTTCGGCACGGTAAGCGAAGCTAACCACAGCGTAGACGACGGCGCTATTGTAAAGCCGCTTCGAAAAATGCTGCGCAAGGCTACCGAGCGCGATTTTAAAAGATTAGAGGAAAACAAGAAAAAGCAGACGGAAACCTTTAAGCTTTGCGAGGAGCTTATAATTTCACATAAGCTTGATATGAAGCTTGTTGATGTTGAATATTCGTTTGACGCAAATAAAATAGTATTTTTCTTTACATCGGACGGCCGCGTTGATTTCAGGGAGCTTGTTAAGGATCTTGCCGCACGTCTTCACACGCGCATAGAGCTGCGCCAGATAGGAGTAAGGGACGAGGCGCGAATGTTAGGCGGTCTCGGTATTTGCGGTCAGCCATATTGCTGTAAGCGGTTTTTAAACGATTTTCAGCCCGTATCTATCAAAATGGCAAAGGAGCAGGGGCTTTCGCTTAATCCCACAAAAATTTCGGGCAGCTGCGGCAGGCTTATGTGCTGCTTAAAATACGAGCAGGACGCTTATGAGTATCTTAATTCGCTTACGCCCGCCGTTGGCTCAACGGTTAAAACCGCAGACGGGCTTGCAACGGTAACAGACGTAAATCTTATAACAGGAAACCTGTTTGTAAAGCCGGTTGATAGCGACCTGATGCCTTACAAGATTCACAGAGACGACGTAAAGCTGGTTTCACGCTGCAAAAAGCACCATAAGGACGTAAAAAAGACCGAAGAAAAAAGTTAAATTAAAAAAATCTTGCAATACTGTAAAAATTAGGATATAATTGTACTATCAGTTATCTTGGAGGGTTAATATCAATGAATTTAAACATTTACACGCTTGCCGCAGATACTTCTAAGCAAAGCGGTCCGCAAAGCATTATTGTTATGGTACTTTACCTTGCGGTTATCTTCGGCGCTATGTATTTTTTGCTTATACGTCCTCAGCGCAAAAAGCAAAAAGAAGAAAAGAAAATGCGCGATAATCTTCAGGTGGGCGATGAAATAATTACCATAGGCGGAATTTACGGCAGGGTGATTTCACTTAAGGAGGATACGCTTGTTATCGAATCGGCAAGCGACCATTCAAAGCTTACGGTTGCGCGCTGGGCGTTGCAAACCAACCTTACCGTGCACGACGATACGGCTTCTAAATAAAAAGCAGAATATGTTTTGTCCCTCCCGAATAGTAATATACGGGAGGGGATTTTTTATGAATAAGGATAAAAGCTTTATAAAGGGTGACGCCGCATATATAAATTATATTAAGGCGTTTATATTGGAAGTGGCGGTTACCGCCGTATTTATTGCAATATTTTCGGGCGTTTGCTGCTTTGCTTCGGGCAGTCTTAAATACGCGGCGGTGTTTGCAACCGTATCCGCGGCGGCGGGCGCATTGGCGGCGGCGTGGTTTTTAGCGCGGAAAATGGGTTCTAAAGGGTGGCTTATCGGCTTGGCGGTGGGCTTTGCTTCCTTTGCCTTAATAACCCTTGCCTCGCTTATAATCAACCGCGGCGCAGTTACGGGAAATACCTTGTTTCACTTGGTTATAATTATTCTTTCTGCTATGATAGGCGGAGTTTTGGGCGTAAATAAAAATACGGGTAAAAATTATCTTTGAATACGGGTAAATTTTTATGCCAATAATAAATTATCGCAAAATTACTTGACAAGCAAGGCTTTGTGCTTGTAAAATATATATTGTATATTTTGATTATTCTATACTGCCCGTGCGTGTTAAGGCAGTATATTCTAATACATAAACTTAATTTGGAGGATCACTATTTGATGAATGAAAAAAAAGAAAAGAATGAAAGTGTAAAGAACACGGCAAAGACAGCGCAGAATAAACCGAAAAGGACTTATAACAGAAAACCGAAAACGGAAAATAAGGCTGCCGATAATACTAAGCCGAAGAGAAATGCGCAAAAACCGCAAACCGAAAGAAAATCGGTGTCGCAAAAACAGCCGCAAACCGGCTTAAAGCGCCGTTATTCGGGCAGAACGCCCCAAAAGCCGCTTAAAATAATACCGCTCGGCGGGCTTGGTGAAATAGGCAAAAATATCACCCTTTACGAATACGACGGGGATATGATGCTTGTAGACTGCGGTATGGCGTTTCCCGATGAGGAAATGCCGGGTATAGATATCGTTATACCCGATTTTACCTATGTGCTTGAAAACAAGGATAGAATAAAAGGTCTTGTAGTAACGCACGGTCACGAGGACCATATAGGCGCTATACCTTATTTGCTGCGCAATTTTAACGTGCCTATTTACGCAACGCGCCTTACGGTTGGTCTTATCGAGGGTAAGCTGCGCGAGCACAAGCTTTTAAACGAGGCTAAGCTTAACGTTACAAATCCGGGCGATACGGTAAGGCTCGGTAAGTTTGAAATAGAGTTTATACACGTTAACCACTCTATACCGGACGCCGTGGGCTTTGCAATTACCTGCCCTGCGGGTACTGTTGTTCAAACGGGCGACTTTAAGATAGACACAACCCCGATAGACGATTATGTTATAGATATAGGTCGTTTTGCGGAGCTTGGCAAAAAGGGCGTATTGGCGCTTATGTCGGACTCTACCAACGCGGAAAGACCCGGCTTTACGCCGAGCGAAAGAATTGTAGGCGATTCTTTTTCAAATCTGTTTAAAAAGGCGGAAAATCACCGCATATTGGTTGCAACCTTTTCTTCCAATATTCACCGTATACAGCAGATAATCGACGAAGCCTGCCGCTGCGGCAGAAAGGTAGCGGTTTCAGGCAGAAGTATGATAAACGTTGTATCGGTTGCGGCTGAGCTTGGCTATTTAAACGTTCCCAAAGATGTTCTTATTGATATTGAAACAATAAAGAATTATCCGCCCGAAGAGCTTGTAATAGTTACAACGGGCAGTCAGGGCGAGCCGCTTTCGGCGCTTCACCGCATCGCTTTTTCGGATCACAGGCAGGTTGAAATTATACCGGGCGATATGATAATTATATCCGCAACGCCTATTCCGGGTAACGAAAAGCTTGTAAGCAAGGTTGTAAACGAGCTTATGAAACGCGGCGCTAACGTTGTATACGAGCGTATGTACGACGTACATGTTTCGGGACATGCCTGTCAGGAAGAATTAAAGCTTATGATGAGCATTGTAAAGCCTAAGTATTTTATACCGCTTCACGGCGAGCAGAAGCACCTTATGAAGCACGCTATGTTAGCGCGGCAGATGGGTATTCCCGAAGAAAACATTTTAATTGCCGATAACGGCAATGTAATAGAGGTATCGCGCGCCGCGCTTAAATCAACCGAAACGGTGCAGGCGGGCAGAGTGCTTGTTGACGGGCTCGGTGTGGGCGACGTGGGCAGTATAGTTCTGCGCGACCGCAAGCATTTGGCGGACGACGG
>ERZ808270.1253-NODE-1253-length-11462-cov-3.319102_pt1 | contig 11462 bp, 7 predicted proteins | sample MGYA00521082_ERZ808270 | MGnify/ENA primary metagenome ERZ808270 (study PRJEB31516, sample SAMN03275594) | gut metagenome | biome: mammalia-associated habitat; material: feces | host: Papio cynocephalus | place: Kenya | collected 2012-07-27 ...
CTTACAACGTTGAGCCTTTATTTTGGAAATCCGGCGAGTACGGTTCCTGTTACACAGAATTTGCTGCAGGCGGCGCTGCGCGAATGTATGGGAATTATAATTATCTCCGCGTGCAAAAGGGTGGTTATTCACCGATTGAACAGGTGACACCAGGGGGACAGATTGGACCGTATTCGGATGTGTATGCGCTCTGTGCTACAATGTATAGTTGTATGACAGGCGTGAAAATGCCACGTGCGGCCGAGCGGGTGAAACAGGATACCTTAGTGCCGCCATCTGCGATGGGGCTTGTGATTGCACCGCAGGAGGAAGCTGTGTTGATGCAGGGACTTGCAATCGATCCAGCACAGCGGTATGCAAATGCAGGGCGGTTGTATCAGGCATTGTATGAGACTTCGACGGAGCAGACGGGAAGCGCATCTATGATGACGCAGAGTGGGATATCCCAGATGCTGTCCGATATGCAGGCAGATCAGAAAAAACAGGTACATAGAAAGAAGCAGATCGGTATGATCTGTGGTATTGTACTGTTGTTGTGTATTGGCTTTTTGGCATATGTTCAAAAGAGGCAGAACCGGGATGTGACAACGGCTGCAACCGAAGCGACAACGCAGCAGATCTTACAGACGGAGATTGATGCGAGTCCGGTGGAGGAAGTCGATTGTACTGCATATGCGCAGGAATTTTATGAGTTGTGTGCAAAGCAGCATGAAGCAAAGGGGAACACACTCACACAGAGAGATGAATTTATGGACGCTGCGAAAGAGACAGCGGGAAAAAGCGCGGCACTGGTATATACCAGCACAGATGAATTAAATGCCGCATTAACAGAGATTGGCAATCAGGCGATTGCCACGTATAAGATACCAAATACCGGGTGGGTGACATATACCTTTTCTTTAAAGGAAGATGTCGCGACGGTAAAACAGGCGTTGGATACTTATATTGCACAGATGAACGAGGAAAATCAGGGGACCGTGGATTTGGATAATTGTACATATCTTGGCGTCAGCGTTGCGCGTGCGCAGGATGGTACATATTTCTGGGCAGTATTTTATCAATAAAGGAGATCATGGGGGATTTTAGAAATGAATGAACAAGGGAAATTGTACCGTGCCATTACATCAATGTGTGATGAATGGCTGTTGATTGAGGAAATCGATCTGGAAGCGGACACGTTTGAAATCCTGCACGATAATTTGCAGAAGCAGGGGATTCCGGTACCACGGAATTGCAGTTACAGTCAGCAGAATTTCGAGATGCAGGAGCTGGTTGCACCAGAATATCAGGAATATCGTTATAATTTCGGTGTGCGGGATAATCTGCGCAAGCTTCTGAAGCAGAGCGATACCGCGGAATGCGAGTATATTGTATGCACGGGAGAAAATGTATGGCGCAGAGATGTGTTCAGGGTAGTTGAATGGAAGGAAGAGGAACCGAAGATTTTGAACTGGTTCCACATGAATATTGACAGCAAGAAGTCTGCGGAGTTAAAACAGCGGCAGGCGATTCGGGATGCATATCTGCAAAGTGAGCAGGCATATGCCATCAAAAATATGTATCTCAAGCGGCTGAACGAGGAATTGCAGATGCCGATCAACATGATCGTCGGAAATGCATCTGTCGCGCGGACATTTGTTACAAATCCGGAACGTGTGACCGAGTGCATCGAGGAGATTTCGCTCTCAGCAAAGGCAATCTTTCGTATGGTGCGTCAGATGATTAACACAGATGCGATACAGCAGGGGGCAACATTGCTGCAGATGCAGCAGACATCCGTAGAGAATCTGTGGAGAAATACGCTTGATATCGTCAAGCCATCTATGCGGCTTCGACGGCACACGATGCATCTGGATATGGCGCAGCTTTATCACCGCAATGTGATTGGCGATGTGGAAAAGATGCAGCAGATATTGTTGAATTTATTGCAAAATGCAATTGACTATACGCCATATCGGGGCGAGATATTTTGTGGTATCAAAGAGCAGCCACTGGATGAGACGACCGGATATTTTGAGTTTTATGTACAGGACAATGGAGTTGGGATGTCCGAGGAGTTTCGGAAGATTATGTTCGAGCCATTTGCAAGGGAGCATTCAGACCGGATTGAGCGCGTGGAGGGCTCTGGCATGGGATTGATGATCGTGCAGAATCTGGTTCGGCTGTTGGATGGAGAAATTGAGGTTGAGACGAAGACCGGTTGTGGGACGAAGATTACAGTTGGGATGAAACTGCGATACGGAACAGAGTCAAAGAACGCCGATGGAGAGGTTCAGTATTTTGACTGGAGTGATTGGGAATCTGCGCGTGAGAGGAAAAAGATATTTTCTGGACAGCATGTGCTGGTTGTCGATGATAATGATATTACTGCTTCGATTGAGAAACAGATTTTGACAGAATGTGGGCTTGTTGTCGATCGTGCGATCAATGGTGAGGATGCAATCTGTATGTTTGAACGGTCGCCGGTGCATTACTATGATCTGATATTGATGGACATGGGATTGCCGTTTATGGACGGCTATGCAACAACGATGGGGATACGTCAGCTTCGTGAAGATGGAAAGACGATACCGGTGATTGCACTGACCTCACGGCTGTATGCAGACGACGAGTTTCATGGAGAAGAATATGGAATGAAAGCAAGGCTTCAAAAACCTGTCAGTGCAAGGAAACTGATGGAAGCCGTGCGTGAATATATATAAAATTAAGGAGTCGCAAAAGAAAATGCCAGTTACAGAGTACCTAGAGAGAAATGCCAGATTGTACCCGGATGAGGTTGCACTGGTGGAACTGAATCCGGATGAACCGGATACGAGAAGAACTTCGTGGAAGGAGTTTGAACTGATACAGCCATCAAGATTTGAGCCGTATCGAAGAGAGATTACATGGAGTGTCTTCGATGAGAAGGCAAACCGGTTTGCAAACATGCTGATTGGAAGAGGCATCAAGAAAGGCGATAAGGTCGCAATTCTGATGTACAACTGTCTGGAATGGCTGCCAATCTATTTTGGTGTCCTGAAGACAGGAGCCATCGCGGTTCCGTTTAACTTCCGGTATGATGCCGATGAGATCTTATACTGTGCGGAGCTGGCTGAGGTCGATATGATTGTGTTTGGACCTGCGTTCATCGGACGAATTGAGGCAAATGCAGAGCGTCTTTCCAAGGGCAGACTGCTGATCTACGTCGGTGATAACTGTCCGGATTTTGCAGAGAGCTATCATCAGCTTGTGGCAGATTGTTCAAGCCATGCACCAAACGTAACGATCACAGATGATGATTTTGGAGCGATTTATTTTTCGTCGGGAACGACAGGATTCCCAAAGGCAATTTTACATAAGCATCAGAGCCTGACGCAGGCAGCGGAGATGGAGCAGAAGCATCACGGCACGAGCCGGGACGATACGTTCCTGTGTATCCCACCGCTGTACCATACCGGTGCGAAGTTCCACTGGATGGGAAGTCTGGTAGCAGGCAGCAAGGCGGTGCTCTTGAAGGGGACAAAGCCGGAGACGATTCTTTCCGCAGTATCAAGTGAGCATTGTACGATCGTGTGGCTGCTTGTTCCGTGGGCGCAGGATATTCTGGATGCGTTAGATCGTGGGGATCTGAAGCTGGAGGATTATGAGCTTTCCCAGTGGCGGCTCATGCATATCGGTGCACAGCCGGTACCGCCATCACTGATCAAGCGTTGGAAAGAATATTTCCCGCATCACCAGTACGATACGAACTATGGACTTTCCGAGTCAACCGGACCGGGCTGCGTGCATCTGGGTGTGGAGAATATACATAAGGTCGGAGCCATCGGTGTGCCGGGCTATCGTTGGGAATGTAAGATTGTGGACGAGAACGGCGTGACGGTACCACAGGGCGAAGTCGGAGAACTTTGTGTCAAGGGACCGGGTGTGATGACCTGTTATTACAGAAATGAGGAAGCAACCGCAGAGACGATTAAGGATGGCTGGCTGTTTACCGGAGATATGGCAAGACAGGATGAGGATGGATTCTATTTCCTTGTCGACCGGAAGAAGGATGTCATCGTCAGTGGAGGCGAGAACATCTATCCGGTACAGATCGAAGATTTCCTGCGCAAGCATGACAAGATCAAGGATGTGGCAGTCATCGGACTTCCGGATCGACGTCTGGGTGAGAAGACAGCCGCCATTATCGAGATTAAGGATGGCATGACGTGTACAGAGGAAGAAATCGAGAACTTCTGCCTGGAACTACCAAGATATAAGAGACCAAAGCAGATTATTTTCCATGAGATTCCGCGAAATGCGACCGGAAAGATCGAGAAGCCGAAGCTGCGTGAGATGTATGGCGCAGACAAGCTGGTAGAGAAGGAAAATGAGGCATAAAGGTAGCTTGAATGCAGGATTTACTCCATAGAAAACTGTATGGAGTGAATGGAATATTAGTAGTTAAAATACATTAGACAGATTCGGCATACGATAATGATATCAAAAAGGAATATATTCAGACTCTGCCATGGTAAATCCGGATTCATAAACAGACCATTGGAACACGCCGGCACTTAACGAATCACACAGTGACGCAGGAACTGTAAGTGATGAGTTTAGTGTCCGCTGCGTGTGGAAGTGAGCGAGAGCGGGTCTGTGTTGAATCGGATTTACCGTGGCAGAGGAGAGGATATATGATACCATTATCGTATGTAGAATCGTCCGAGGATAAAAGGAGTAAATTATAAATGAAAGAATTGATGTTGGGAAATAAGGCACTTGCGCGCGGTTTGTACGAAGCCGGATGCAAAGTGATTTCCAGTTATCCGGGTACACCGAGTACGGAGATTACCGAGGAAGCTGCTTTATACGATGAGATTTATTGTGAGTGGGCACCAAATGAGAAGGTGGCTATGGAAGTGGCACATGGCGCGAGTCTGGGTGGAGTCAGAAGCGCAACTGCAATGAAGCATGTTGGATTGAATGTGGCAGCAGATCCACTTTTCACGATCTCTTATCAGGGATTAAACGCAGGTCTGGTTGTCTGCGTGGCAGATGATCCGGGGATGCATTCTTCCCAGAATGAGCAGGATTCCAGACATTACGCAGAGGCAGCGAAGGTGCCAATGCTGGAGCCGTCGGATTCGGAAGAGGCACGTGTATTTGCGAAGCGTGCATATGAATTATCAGAACAGTTTAACACACCTGTATTTATCAAGATGTGCACACGTGTGGCACATTCACAGAGTGTTGTAAATACAGAGGAGCGGGTCGTTCCGGCGCAGGTTCCTTACAAGAAAGACCCAACGAAGGTTATGATGACGAAGAATTCCCGCGATGCACATGTGCGCGTGGAACAGCGGACAAAGGATCTGATCGCATTTGCAGAGGATTGTGATCTGAACCGCGTCGAGATGGGCGATACATCGATCGGATTTATCACCAGTTCCACATCGTATCAGTATGCAAAGGAAGTGTATGGCGATAATGCAAGTTATCTGAAGCTTGGTATGATCTGGCCGCTTCCGGAGAAGCTGATCTTGGATTTTGCAGAGCATGTAGATAAGGTTGTAGTCTTAGAGGAGTTAGATCCATTTATCGAGAATCACTGTAAAAAGCTTGGTCTGGAAGTGGTCGGCAAAGAGACATTCCCAATCTGTGGCGAATTCTCACAGAATCTGGTACGTACAGCACTTGGCGGTGATGCGCCGGAAGAGCTGGCACTTGCCGATGAGATTCCGGGACGTCCACCGGTTATGTGTGCGGGCTGTCCACACCGTGGAATCTTCTATATTCTTTCGAGGTTAAAGTGCATGGTCTATGGTGATATCGGATGTTATACATTAGGTGCTGTGGCACCGTTGAATGCAATGGATTTAAATGTCTGCATGGGTGCATCCTGTTCCGGTCTGCATGGCTTTAATAAAGCAATGGGCGAGCAGGGCGAGAAGATGAGCGTCGGTGTGATCGGTGATTCGACCTTTATCCATTCCGGTATTACAGGTATTACAGATATTGCATATAACATGAGTAATTCAACCGTGATCATTCTGGATAATTCGATCACAGGTATGACCGGACATCAGCAGAACCCGACAACCGGTAAGAACCTGCGTGGTGAGCCGGCTGGAAAGGTAAATCTGGAAGCGCTTTGTGCAGCACTTGGATTCAACCGTGTCACGGTCGTTGATCCATACGATCTTGCCGAGGTGGAGCGTGTCGTGAAAGAAGAGCTTGCCGCAGAGGAGCCAAGTATCATCATCAGCCGCCGTCCATGTGTAATGATCAAGGGTACGGTACATAAGCCGCCAATTAAGGTGAATGCCGATAAATGTGTCGGCTGTAAGATGTGTATGAAGATCGGATGTCCTGCAATTTCCGTGCGGGATAAGAAGGCTGTGATCGATACAACGCTGTGTATCGGGTGTGAAGTATGTACACAGATGTGTAAATTCGGTGCATTGTGTCCGGCAGCAAAGGAGGGCAAGTAAGATGGAAACAAAGAATATTATGATCGTCGGTGTCGGCGGACAGGGTACGTTGCTTGCCAGCAAGATCTTAGGACATGTGCTGCTCTCGCAGAATTTTGACGTGAAGGTTTCTGAGGTGCATGGTATGAGCCAGCGAGGTGGAAGCGTTGTCACATATGTACGATATGGTGAGAAGGTGTATTCACCGGTTATTGATAAGGGCGAGGCAGATGCGATTGTCGCATTTGAGAAGCTGGAAGCGGCAAGATGGATCTCCTACCTGAAGAAGGGCGGACAGATCATCGTGAATACACAGGAGGTAGAACCGATGCCTGTCATCACAGGAGCTGCGGAGTATCCGCAGGATCTGATTGCCAAGATGGAGGCAGCCGGTGCGAATGTCGATGCGAAGGATTTCCTTGCTATCGCAGAGGAGGCAGGTTCTGCCAAGGCGGTAAATATCGCACTCATGGGAAGACTTTCGAAGTATTTCCCGGAGATTCCAGAAGCAGCATGGGAGGAAGCAATCGACGTGATCGTTGCGGAGAAGTTCCGTGCACTCAACCACAAAGCATTTGAGCTTGGAAGAAATGCATAGGCAAGTGTAAACTTTGCCTGAAAACACCTTTCCTTTGTTCGTGTAATATAAGGACATCAGCAAGAGCTGAAAAACAAACGAACAAAGGAGAGGTAAAAATGAAAAGATTGGAAATTGCGCAGTATATTGCACTTGGAGCAACTTGTATGACAGTATTGGGGTTCGTAATCAACCTCGCCACACAGAGCAGATGGAGCATAACGATGTGTGGATATGGTGTGATGATCGGATTGATCTCATACTTCTTCGGCGGCATCAAAACCGCAGTGAAGATGGCGGGAAAGATTGCAAAATGGGGCTGGATCATTCTGCCGTTTCCGTATGATATCGTGACCGGTCTGGTTGCATTTTTTATTTCGATTTTCGTATTTATGGCGTTGCCTATTATTCCGATTCGTAAGGCGTATAAGGAACAGTCGATGGAGTAAACGGGTGCCTGTGACAGGCATTTCGCAGGATGATATATGGAAGAAAATGATTTTGAGACAAGATTTATAAGAGAAGAGATCGGAAGATGTGAGGATCTGGAAGAGCTGAAAGCGCGGATATTTCCGTTGCTGCAGTCACAGCAGGAGCTGTGGATACAGAAGATGCAGGAAATCCTTGCGGAGAGCGGACTTACGAAGTCTGCATTTGCGAAGCGGTGCCGTGTGAGCCGGGTGTCGGTCGACAAATGGTGCAAGGGGGCGATCCCGAAGAACCGCGAGACATTTCTTCGAATCGGCATGGCAGCGGAGTATGACTTAGAGAAGATGAACCAGCTTCTGCGTCGGTACGGACAGTACCCGGAGCTTTATTCGAAGAGTCTGGAGGATTGTGTCTGTATTTACGTGTTAAATCACAGGTTTGATATGGGCTGCGTAGATAATCGCGAGTCGGAGAAGTGCGAGGAAGCGTATGGACTGACCGCCTATGATTACATATTGTCGCAGATTAAGGAGAACATGACGGCGGATACGGATATGGAAATCCCGGATATCAATACGGCGCAGTTTGCAGAACGGCTGTCACAGGTGGAGGATGCAGATGCCCTGACGCAGTTTATCTACGACAATATCGCAACCTTTTCCTCGGCATATCAGAAGTTCTATGCCTATGTGAAAATGTATGTGACGATCAATTACCAGCGGTATTCGTCGAGTGTGGCGAATCTGGCAGAAGGACAGAGCTGGTCTTCATCGCTGCGGCAGTGTGTGTCTGCGATACGCCAGAACAAATGGTATCCAACGCGGAACAAGATCATCTCGCTGGGCTTGCATCTGAGCATGGATCATGAGCAGATCGACGAGATGCTCACGCTGGCACATATGGAGCCTTTGTGTGCGAAGAACCTGTTTGAGAGTGTGATCCTGTTTATTCTGGATGATGCGGAGCTGAACAATATGCTTGATACGGAATCGGAGGAGTTTGATCCGGACGAGTTATGCCGCTATGCGCGCAAGGTGCTGCTGGAGCTTGACATGCCGGAGATCGACGCATTTCTCTCGGAGCTTCCGGATCTCGATACGGATATATGGTAGGATGGAAAATAATTTAATCGTAATTGAAAATGGACAATTGAATATCTATTTGCTGGACAATCAAGTTGTCTGGGAGGTTGGACGGATGTCGAAAGAGCATACGCCGGATATCCCGATGCATGCAACGACGATCAGCCGCAGGCATGGGCGGTTCCAGAATATGGACGGTATCTGGTTTTACATGGACGAAAACCCGAAGAACGGTACGATCCGCAATCAGAAGAAGCTATCTTCCGGGCTGCATGGGCGTGTCAAGCCGGTGATGGTTTCGCCGGGGGATGTGTTCGTCTTTGGTGGCGGCGAGGATGCGGTTGTAAGTCCGGCAACAGTGTGGGCGTTTTTCCGGACGCGGTACTATGATGCGCCGTGGCGGGCGATGGATTCGCGAGGCTGCAGCAAATTCCTGATCATGGATGGAGATGCCCGGACGAAGTTAGCAAACCCGGAGCCGGGAAGTGTGGTAGAATGTGAACATGGGATGGTGATTTATATGGGTGCGCTTACCTATGTGATCGGACCGTTGAAGGTGATGGGAAGTAAAGGGAGTACAGATGGAACCAATTATTACAGAACAAATTGAGAAATTTCAGTCTGGAGATTTCAGTGGATATGAAAGTTTTTATTATGCAACATCGCAGACGGTTTATACGATGCTGCATACGATTATTCCAGATGAGAAGACTGCGGCAGAGCTGATGCCGAAGGTATATGAGAAAATATATGCGAATGTGCAGACACTTCCACAGACAGAGGCATTTTATGCGTGGAGCGCAAAACTTGCAAATGAGGAAGCTTTGGAGTACTTAAAGGGAAACGCAGTACAGGCAGGAAGCTCTGATATGCAGCCAGAGATGGATTCTGTAAATGCACAGACTATGGAATCGGCAGATAGCAGTTTGGATATGCCGTTCTATGATTATGCGGCAGAGGATGAAGCTCTCGCAATCACCGAGGAATTGTCCGAGGATCGCGTATTTACAGAGCGGATGCAGGCTGTGATCGAGGCGTTATTGCCGATGGAAAAGATCGTATTCCAGTCGTATTATTATTTTGGCGAGAGCGTACCAGCGATCGTAGAAAAAACGGGCTGTACGACGCGGGTGGTAAAGCATACCCTCGGACAGACACGGACAGCCCTGCTTTCAGCAATCACAGCGCAAGGACAGGCACCGGCATATGCGGTACAACAGGAGAAGTCGCATAAATTCAGCTTGAAGGATACACCTTGGTTATATATTTTGTTCCAGAATTATATTGGAAAGGTGACGGGCATTGCACATGTCGGAATCACAGGAAGTGCGGCTGGCGCAATTGCGATGGTCGGACAGGCTGGTGGCGTGGCAGGAACATCTGCGGTAATCGGACAGGCAGGTGGTATTGCAGGAACCGCGGCAGGACAGGCAGGTAGTGCTGCAGGTGCAGCGGTAACCGGACAGGCAGGCGGAGCTACAGGTGCAGCAGCGAAAGCATCCGCACATGGGATTACAAAATTCCTTGGTACGGTTGGTGGAAAAGTGGCAGTTGGAGTCGTCGGAGTTGCAGCGGTTGTCGGCATCGGGCTGGGAATCCATCATGCATCGTCCGAACCGGAAAGACACATTGTAGCGATAGAAGAAGAGGATGGCAATGGCGCGCTTATGTGGGAGGATGGACCGGCACCCGCACAGGAGGCAACAACTGAAGAGATTTCGTGGGTTGACTTAAAATTGGAAGAGACGCGTCAAAATGTAGATAGTTATCGTACAACCGGAAGTGGTACACGGGGAGATGACGCGGAGGTTGGCGAGTCTTTGGCTCCATATGAGCGGAAGAATTGTTTTTATGCTGTGGCGGATATCAATGGAGATGGCATGGAAGACATTTACTTTGGATATTGGAACAGTGAGACAAGACAGGTTGAAATACGACACACCTATGAACGGGATGACATTGACGGAATCGTTACATATTACCAAAAGGATCTGTATCTGTCGGATCAAGCAAAAGAGTTTTTGTATGATAAAGTAGACAGCCGATTTGAACTGATTTCAGATTATATGGATAACGAGTCTAGCGGAGGTGTGGGATATTTGAAGATCGATACAGGTGGTGGTGAAAAATATTACAAGGTAATTGCCACTACATGGTATGTGCATGGCGGTTCGGATGGAACGGTCAATTATGATAATTATGATTATGATTTTCTGCTAAGACAAATGAGGGATGAAAACTATAGTGGTTATTATCAGGAGGTTTCCGCTTCGGAATTTGAGACGTATAAAGCATCATTTACATATAAAAAACTGGAATGGCATCCTTTGTTTGAGGACGAAACAATTCTGAACGAAAATCCGTCAATCCCGGATGCGGATGGGAAATTCTAAATAAAAAAGATAAAAGCCTGTGAATTAAATCATAAGGCTTTTATCTTTTCTTCCATATATGTTATTTGAAAGTATGTAGTACTTCATTCATAATAGTATCGAGATCGTAATCAGGTGCATGGCTGATCACCGACTCATATAGAGGGGTAAGTGTGTCAGTATCTTCTTCTAAATCGTCTGCGATTTGTTCTATGGATTTCCCTTTTGTGACCTTCTTTATAATGAGGGTAAGTAACTTCCGAATTTCACCTTCTGCCAGACCAGCGGCATGCCCTTCTTCCCGACCAATCTCCATCATTGTCCGTTCGTGTTTTTTCTCATCATATTCAAATAAACTCATACTGACTACCTCCGCTTTATTTCTCTTCAAAAAATCAGCCAATATATTTTCTTTGATACAATCATTTACCGCCTGTGTGACCGCTTCTGTCAGTGGCATTGTCTTCTGATTTTCACGGATTTTTTCAACGAATTGCATATAACCATACAACGATGGACAATTTTTCAACAATTCATCATTATATCCGGGATTGATGTTGATCTGTACCAC
>ERZ808270.1254-NODE-1254-length-11456-cov-11.153583_pt1 | contig 11456 bp, 3 predicted proteins | sample MGYA00521082_ERZ808270 | MGnify/ENA primary metagenome ERZ808270 (study PRJEB31516, sample SAMN03275594) | gut metagenome | biome: mammalia-associated habitat; material: feces | host: Papio cynocephalus | place: Kenya | collected 2012-07-27 ...
TTTTTCCAGTTGTAAGGCATGCTCTTGTTTTGCAAGCCATAGTTTCCCTCGCCGCGTGAGTCGGCGAAGATAACCTCGCAGTTGGATCCAGCGGTCTCGCCTTCCTGCTCATAGTCGGTGCAGGTGTAGCGCAGCGCGCGGACGTAAGGGTTGGCTGGATAACCATTTGCCGAGAGCTTGTAGTCGGCACGGGTATAGAGGTGGTAGCCGGCGGCTTCGGCCGCGTCGATGGCGTCCTTGTAGGCGTCGCGGGCTTTCTCCCACTTGCTGGCGTCGTAGGTCAGGGGCATCAGGGTGTTGCCGTCCTTGCCCTTGAAGTCGGAGTAGAACTTGCTGTTGCCGTTGAACAGTGGTGAGGCTGCATAGAGCAGCGTCTTGGCCTTCATGGCCTTTGCGGCCACGCTCGTGGCCAAGCCGAACTCGCTCGACTGCGTGCCCGTGCGCGTGGCTGGCAGACCCTTGGCGGCCTGGTCGAAATAGTTGACTATTGAGTCGACGCACACGTCGTAGGACGTACGCGGCAAGTAGTCCTCTGGCTTGGTAGTCGCGTCGGGCTTGGTGGTCACGAGGATGATAGGGCCATAGCAGCGCGTCAGCAGGAAGTCGTAGTAGCCCAAGAGAAATTTCACCTGTGCCTTGTAGTCGGCGCGGTCTTTATCTTCCAGTCCGGAGAAGTTTCCGCTCTTGTTGAGCTCCTCCTCGAAAGAGAGGCACTGACGGATGCCCTGGTAAAGGGTGTTCCAGTAGGATATGACAGGTCTGGACGCCGTGTAGTTTCCTTTCGGGAAGCTGGCGAAAGTCTCATGCTCGAAGGCCGTCACCACCTCGTCGCCCGTCAGGAGGTCGAGCGAGCTTGTGCCTTCGTTTGGCTGCGGCAGGTAGCCGTAGCATGAATAAAGATAGTTGAGGGCGGCCTGGCGGTCTTTCGTCATGTCTTCTCCGGTGGCGTTTTCCTTAGGCACGACATCGAGGAAGTCGCATGAGGTCATGGCCATTCCCGCGAGCAAGAGGCAGCCTATGATTGATTTTTTGAGTATTTTCATGATTCGGAAATTAATTGATGGTGATTTGGCAACCCACGTTTACCGTGATTTGCGTCGGATACTTTGATGTGAAGTTGCCGCCGCCCATCTCTGGGTCCCAGAGCTTGAAAGGAGAGAAGGTGAGGAGGTTCGTGCCGTTGCAGTAGACACGGCAGTGCTTGAAGCTGTATCCTATCTCGGCGTTCTTCAGCTTGAGGAAGCGTCCGTTGCGCAGCCAATATGTGGAAGTGGCCGTGTTGTTGTTGTTGAATGTCTCGGTCAGGCGAGGAAACTTGGCGGTCGGATCCTGGTTGTCGGGGTTCCAGCGGTCCTTTGCCACGAAGTCGAGCACGCCACGGCGTGTGTTGGTGCCAAACGGCTGGATGTCGCTCAAGATCAAGGCCACGTTGCCACGACCCTGGAAGAAGAACGAGAAGTCCCAATTCTTGTAGGTGATGGAAGGCCCGAAGCCATAGATAATCTTAGGCGTGGTGACACCCAGTGGCACTTGGTCGTCGCTCGTAATCTGGCCGTCGTAGTTGCCGTTGGCGTCGGGCTGGTCCACATACTTGATGTCGCCAGGGGCTATGGATATGTTGCCCAACGTAGACTTAGGACTGTTGGCTATGTCGGCCTTGTCGATGAACAATCCGTCGGCCACGTAGCCCCATACCGTAGACACGTTCTTGCCCTGCGTCTTCATGGCCTCACGCTTGCCGGGAGCCTCGTCGTAGACGGTCACCTTGTTGTCGTTGTAGGTGAAGGTGCCTTGGAACTGTATGGCAAGGTCCTTGTTGATGACCTTGTTGTAGCTCACCGAGAGGTCCACGCCGCGGTTTACCACCTCGGCGAGGTTGCCGTAGATCTTGGTGTTGGCCGTGCCAAGATAGTTAGGTATGGACAGCTTCTGCTGGAAGATGTTTGAGCGACGCTCGCGGAACCAGTCGAAGGTGACGTTGAGGGCGTTGAACAACTGCAAGTCGAAGCCAAGGTCAAGCTTGTGTCCGACCTCCCACGACACGTTGTCGTTGCCCAGGCGTGTCCATCCTGGGCCAGAATAGCTCTGCTTGTTGCCCGGGGTGCCCGTGGTATAATATCCGTTGCCCGTGAGCGACACAACCTCCTGATAGATGAAGCGCTCGTATCCGTACTGGTCGTTGCCCACGAGACCGTAGGTGCCGCGGAGCTTGAAGTTGGAAACGACGTTCCTTAGAGACTTCCAGTAGTTTTCCTCGCTCACCACATAGCCAAGGCCGACAGAGGGGAAGAAGCCCCAGCGGTGACCCTTGGCAAACTGCTCGGAACCGTTGTAGCCGGCGTTGAACTCGATGAGGTAACGGTGCAAGTAGTCGTAGGTGGCACGGGCGGCGAAGCCCATCTTGCGCGAAGGCAATGAGGCAAGCACGCTCGTCTGGTACATGTTGTTGTCGTACTGGTTGATGTTCCACAAGAGCATGCCCGAAACGGTGTGCGCGCCAAAGGTGCGGTTGTAGTCGATGTAGGCCTGCCCGTAGTAGCGTCGGTCGCCGGCGTTGGAGCCGCTGTTGCTCAGCACGGGTTGCGTCGGGTCGCCCACGGGCACGGTGGTGTAGCTGTAAGTGCCATCCTCGCCCTTGGTGTAGCTCTGCATGGTGTAGCGGTTGAAGTTCATGTAGCGGTTGTTGACGCTCTTCGACCAGTTCTTGAACGATATCATGGCGTGGAGGGCAAGACCCTTGGTTATGAAGTCGAGCTTCTGGTCGAAGTTGAGGTTTGCCGTGATGGTGCTGGCAAACGAGTCTTGGTAGCCGTTGACGAGCTGTGCGAGAGGGTTGGTGTTGCCGCCGTTGGCCAGCTGCTTGTAGCCCCAATGCGTCCATCCGTCGTTGTCTTGATCCTCATACAAAATAGGGAAGAGCACTGGGTTGGCGTTCACCACCTGCGAATAGATGTTGTTCAGCGTGGTGGATATGTCGTTGTTGCCCACCGCGGGGCCGTGCATCTTGTCGAGGCCGGCATAGAGGTGCAGCGAAATCTTCGACGACTTTGACATGTTGAAGTCGATGTTGTTCTGGAACGCCAGGCGCAGGTAGTCGATATTGTTGTTGTATGAGTAGAAGTCCTTGCTGCGGTTCTTGAGCATACCCGTCTCGTTGCTCAGGTTGAGGTTCATGAAGTAGACTATCTTCTTCGTGCCGCCGCGGATGTTCATGTTAGCCTTCTGGTTGAACGAGGCGTTCTTGAATATCTCGTTGTACCAGTCCACGTCGGGGAAGACGTACTTGTTGACGTGGTTGCGCGTGTTGGCAATCTGCTCGTCGGTATAGAGCGTGCTGCCCGTGCCCTCGTTTTTCACGGCCTCGTTGTAGAGCTGCATGAACTCCGCACCGTCGACGAATTTGGGTTTTGACGTTGGCGTGGTGATGTTGCCCTCCACGCGGAACGTTATCTTCGGCTTCTCCAGGTCGGCGCCGCTCTTCGTGGTGATGATGAGCACGCCGTTGGCGCCACGTGTGCCATACATGGCTGTGGCTGACGCGTCTTTAAGGATGGAGAAGCTCTCTATGACGTCAGGGTCGAGGTGGTTGAGGTCGTCTTGGCTTATCTCCATGCCGTCCATCACTATCAGTGGCGACGTGGCACCACTGATTGTGGATATGCCGCGGATGTAGAAGTTGGAACCGTTGGAACCAGGCTGGCCACTGCTCTGTGTGGCTATGACACCGGCGAGACGGCCCGCGAAGGCGTTGGAGATGTTTGAGCCAGGCACGCGGAGGCTCTCTGGCTTGACCTGCTGGATGGATCCCACGACCGTCTCCTTCTTCTGCGTGGCACCGAAGGCCGTCACGACGACATCGCTCAGGGTCTTGGCGTCTTCCTTCATCTCCACGGACAGCACGCGCTTGCCTTTCAGGGACACCTCCTTCTTTTGGTAGCCGATGTAGGTGAAGACGAGCACGTCGTCGGAGTTGCTCACGTTGATGGAGAATTGGCCATTGACGTCAGTAGTCGACATGATTTTTGGATTGGTCTTCGACACGATGGTAGCACCAATGACGGGCTGCCCGCTCTCGTCAAGCACCACGCCCGTGACGGCATGAGCCTGCTTGATGCCTTGAAGTGCCAAATGTTCCGGCTGTGTGATACCGTTGCTTGCAACAGCGGTTAAAGGCATGCCACATGCCATGGCTATGCCGGCACAACCAAGCTTGTAAATGATTTTTTGCATTAGCTTTGGCTTTTTTGTATTATCCCAAATTCGGGTTGTTAATTCGCATTTTTCAACTTTTTGGTAAAATTACTGATAATTGTGAAGCGGTGCTCCTGTTTTGGTAAAAAACTGTTGAAGATTTAACAAAGAGTAAACTACGAGGATGCTTTTTTACAAAAATTGGCTTTACTTTATACAATATTATGCCTTGTTTCTTAAAAAGGTTTTGTAATTTTGAACGAAATATAGCATTTGTGAAACCATAAAGGACAAATGCCGTGAAGAGACCAAGAGAGAAGACAAACGATAAAATAATGTGTAATAGAAAATGAGCAGTAAGAAACATCTAACAGCCTTGCTTTCCGCCTTGCTGGCAGGAGGCGTGTCGCAGGCGGCAAGCGTGCCAGTGACAGGCATACGGCAGATAAACCCCACGACGGTAGAGGTGTTGTATGGCAACGGCACGTCGCTGACGCTTGACTTCTACGGGAAGAATATCTTCCGCGTGTTTCGAGACCCAGACGGTGGCATAGTGCGTGACCCGAAGAGCAATCCGCCAGCCAAGATTCTTGTCGAGACTCCAAGACATGACGTGGGCGCGCTGAAGGTGGCCGAAGACAACAAGTCGGTATCCGTGGCCACTGCTGAGGTGAAAGTCAGCTTTGATCGTGGCACGGGCTTGATGACCGTCACCGACCTTAGAAACGGCAAGGTGGTGGCGGAAGAGACAAAGGAGGTTGACTTCAAGAAAGGCCGAACCACCTTCAGCCTGCGCAACCACGATGGCGAGTATTTCTATGGCGGAGGCGTGCAGAACGGACGTTTCTCGCACCGCGGCAAGCGCATAGAGATAGTGAACACCAACAGCTGGACCGACGGAGGAGTGGCCTCTCCGGCACCATTCTATTGGTCAACTAACGGCTACGCCGCCATGCCTTATACCTTCGAGCCTGGCGAATACGACTTCGGAAGCACCGACAAGTCGACTGTGACCTTGACCCACGACACGTCATACCTGGACATGTTTCTCATGGTTGACAGCACACCGACGGCCTTGCTGCGCGACTACTACCAGTTGACGGGCAACCCCGTGCTCCTGCCAAAGTTCGCCTTCTACGAGGGCCATCTCAATGCCTATAACCGTGACTATTGGAAAGAGACCACAGACCCGAAGGGCATACTCTTTGAGGATGGCAAGCGATACAAGGAGAGCCAAAAAGACAACGGAGGCATAAAGGAGAGCCTGAACGGAGAGAAAGGCAACTACCAGTTCTCCGCCCGCGCTGTCGTGGACAGGTACAAGAACAATGACCTGCCACTGGGATGGGTGTTGCCAAACGACGGCTACGGAGCCGGTTATGGCCAGACCACGACCCTCGACGGCAACATAGCCAACCTGAAGAGCTTTGGCGACTATGCCCGCAAGAATGGCGTGGAGATTGGCTTGTGGACACAATCTAACCTCCACCCCATAGACTCAATACCGGCCTTGCTCCAGCGCGACATCGTGAAGGAGGTGCGCGACGCGGGCGTGCGCGTGCTGAAGACCGACGTAGCATGGGTAGGAGACGGCTATTCGTTTGGCCTCAACGGCATTGCCGACGTGGCGGGCATCATGCCTTACTATGGCAACAACGCGCGCCCATTCATCATCACGCTCGACGGCTGGGCCGGAACGCAACGCTATGGTGGCGTGTGGTCGGGCGACCAGACGGGCGGCGAATGGGAGTACATTCGCTTCCACATCCCCACTTACATAGGCGCCGGACTATCAGGCATGGGCAACATCACGAGCGACATGGACGGCATCTTCGGAGGCAAGAACCCAATAGTGAATATCCGCGACTTCCAGTGGAAGGCGTTCTCCCCGATGCAGCTCAACATGGATGGTTGGGGAGCGAACCCGAAATACCCCAACGCGCTGGGCGAGCCGGCGACGAGCATCAACCGCTCATACCTGAAGCTCAAGTCGATGTTGTTGCCATACAGCTATTCGTGTGCTCATGAGGCCGTGACCGGCGAGCCGCTCATCAGGGCAATGTTCCTTGGTGACCCTTCCGATTACACCTTGGGCACTGCCACACGCTACCAATACATGTACGGCCCCTCGCTGCTCGTGGCACCGATATACCAAAACACCGCGGCCGACAAAGACGGCAACGACAAGCGAAACGGCATATACCTGCCCAAGGGCACGTGGTACGACTACTTCACGGGCGATACCTATGATGGCGGACGCATACTCAACGATTTCGAGGCACCGCTGTGGAAGTTGCCGCTGTTCGTGAAGGCCGGAGCCATAATCCCCATGAACAATGCCAACAACAACCCGTCGCAGATAGACAAGTCGACGCGTGTGTTCGAGATTTATCCCGATGGCCAGTCGGCGTTCACCCTCTATGATGACGACGGCGAGACGGAGGCTTATCTCAAGGGCGATTCCGCCACCACGCTCATCACGTCAGACTTGAAGGCAAAGGGTGAACTGAACATACACATCGACAAGACGCGCGGCAAGTTTGACGGGCAAACCACCCAACAGGCCACGGTGCTCGTCATCGATTGCAACGCCAAGCCTTCCAAGGTGACTGCCACCATTGGTGGAAAGAAGGTGACACTGGGCGAGGCTGCCTCGGGCGACAACACGTGGAGCTATGACGCGGCACCGGAGCTCAACCGCTTCTCCACGCCAGGCTCACCGAGCGCGTCGTTCAGCGTGAAGAAGAACCCATGCATAACAGTTCGCATAGCCAAGACCGACATCACGGCCAACGACGTGACGCTGACAGTGAAAGGATTTGAGAAGTTGGCCAAGGACAATGGGCTCAAGAAGAGCACGGGCACGCTTGCCGCGCCACAGCTGCTCACGGCCGACGTGCAACCATATACTGTCACTCCGAAATGGAAGAGCGTGGACAATGCCGACTATTACGAGGTGGAGTTCCAAGGCGAGAACTATTCCACGATACGCGGCAACGAGCTGACGTTCAACGACCTCACCCCACAAACCAATTACGACTTCAAGGTGCGCGCGGTTAACGCCAGTGGAGCGGGAGAGTGGACGCCACTGCATATGCGCACGGCCGTGAACCCATTGGAGTTCGCAATCCATGGTCTAACCGCCACATCGACGGCAAAGGACATGGAGGGCTTTGGCATAGAGCACCTCTTCGACTTCGCTACCACGGGCGACATCTGGCACACATATTATTATAGCAAGGCTGTGCCGTTTGAATTCACTGTTGACCTTCACAGCACCAACACGCTCGACAAGATTCAGTATCTGCCACGCGCCGATGCCGGCAACGGAACGATAACGCGTGCCGACATCGAGGTGAGCCGTGACGGAAAGACATGGACGGAGATAGGAGAACAAAAGTGGGCGCGTGACGGTCAGACGAAGGAGGTGAAGCTGGCATCACATCCCGAGGCTCGATATGTGAAGGTGAAGGTGCTCGATGCCGTGGGCGGATTCGGCTCGGGGCGTGAACTTTATGTCTTCAAGGTGCCTGGAACAAAGACCCTCATCCCCGGTGACATCAACAACGACGGAAAGATCGACGACAACGACTTGACATCGTACATGAACTACACGGGCCTGAAAAAGGGCGACTCCGACTTCGATGGTTATATCTCCGTGGGCGACGTGAACAACAATGGATTGATAGACGCTTACGACATATCCAACGTGACGACAAAGCTCGACGGTGGCGTGTATGATGACGGCCACAACGAGCCCTTGGCAGGCAAGTTCTCTTATGAGTATGACAAGAAGGCTTATAAGGCTGGCGATGAGGTCACGGTGAAGGTGAAAGGCAAAGGCATGCAGTCGGTCAACGCGTTCAACCTCGTGCTGCCTTACCGCCCGCAAGACATGCAGTTTGTGAAGGTTGAGGCCGTGGCCGCCAAGGACATGCGCAACATGACCTATGACAGGCATCACACCGATGGCACACAGGTCTTGTATCCCACATTCGCCAACGTGGGCAACCAGGCGACGCTCAGTGGTGACGAAACGCTCTGCGTGTTGCATTTCAAGGCCTTGCGCGCGTTCACGGTGAAGCAACAGGCTCCTAAGGGAATGGCCGTGGACAAGAACCTGAACGAACTCGACTTCTGAGCCATTAGGCTAAAGGATATGAAAAAGGCTGTCAGCCCAATCGGGCTGACAGCCTTTTTTATGCATGGTTGCTTTATCGGCATAGCTTTGTCGCTATGCCGATTGTGGTGTTTTACCATCCGGGATTCTGCTTCAAGTTGGGGTTGAGGACAAGCTCCGTAGTAGGTATTGGGTCGAGCCAACGGCGATCGTTGTCTGCCCAGTGGCGGTGAGACACCGTAGCGTCAAGGTCGCGGTCAGGATACTGGTAGAGATACTCAGCGCCGTCATACGTTGCCGTCGGTCGCTGTCCATCCTTGTTGCCGAACTCGATGCCCGCCTTTTCATACTCAGCCCTTACGTCATCGGTAATCCTGATGCCGAACATGGTCTTCGGGTTGTCGAGAAGCTTCATGGCGTTCCAACGCTTGAGGTCGTCGAGGCGGAAGCCTTCGTGCACAAGTTCGATGCGACGCTCGCGACGAATCTCATACAGCAGCGGAGAGATGGTGTAGCCATAGTCCAGAGGCTTGGCGTCGGCAACGGGATTCATGGTGAGGTGAGCCATGCCCACGCGGTCGCGCAGCTTGTTGATGGTCTTGTCGAGAACGTCTTGCGTGATAGTGCCAAGCTCGGCCTTTGCCTCGGCGTTGATGAGGAGAACCTCGGCGTAGCGGTAGATGAACCAGTCGTAGTAGGTGTTGCGTGCCTCGGCCTGCTTAGAGTTGGCAGAATGGAATTTGGTGCAAGGATATCCTGTCACGCCGGCACCAGCATTGACATCGGCGTTCACGGGGAACTGCACCGTTCCGTCGGTGAGCACGAGTTGTGGCTTGTGCTTGTTGGGGATGAGCTGGTAGAGGCGTGGGTCGCGACCTGCAATCTCATCCTCCTGGTTGTTGTCGCCCTTGTAGCCAGAGCCAGCGTTGTGGATTGGATTGCCGTCCTTCATGAGGAACGACTCGATGAAGTCTTTTGTGAGACCATAGCCGTTGGCACCTTCCTGACGACCAGTCTCATGGGTGAGCACACCCTCCTCGTAGAAGCGGGCAAGCACGGCCTCGGCGCAGTTGCTGAGATCCTTTGTCACGAACAGGTTGGCGTAGCTGAGAGGATAGCCCTCCTGCGACTTGGTGTCGGCATCGGCGTCCGAAGCCTTCACGATGTCGTAGTTGCCGCTGGCCATGATTTCGTCGGTAAGGCTGGCAGCCAGTTGCAAGAGCTTGTCAGAAGTCCACTCTGTGGTTGGTGTCTCGTGATGGTACTTCATGTATGTGCCATAATGGAGGCAAATGCGCGCGAGCTGCTGGCGTGCGGCATCCTTGTGGAGGCGTCCTTTCTCCGCCGAAGCCTTCTCTGGCAACCACTGTATGGCAAACTGCATGTCCTCTATGATTTTGCCGAGCACGTAGTCGCGTGGATCACGACCCTTGTAGAGCTCTTCGGTGTCGTTGGTGCTGAGGTCGCGCTCATACCATGGCACGTCACCGTATTGGCGAATCTTGGAATAGTAGAGCATGGCACGGAACATGCGCATCTCTGCCACATACTTGTTGATGTCAGCCTCAGACCCCTCTACGGTCTGATAGCGGGCGAGGAAATAGTTGCAGTTGCGTATGTCGTTCCAATACCAGTTGCCGCTGCCGGCGTTTGTGGGCACCGTGCTCTCGTCGAAGAGCCATCCACTGGCGTTGCGCGACACGAAGTTGTCGCTTGTGCCGTCGAGCGTGGCGGAAGGGCTTGAGAGCACGCCATAGAAGCCAGTGGCGTACATCTTCAAGTCGTCAACGGTTTTCCAGTATGACTTGTCGGTGAAAGAATCTCGGGGCGACAAATCCGTGTAATCCTCGCATGATGTAAGTGAGAGTCCGGTTCCGGCAAGCAATGCGGTCGCGAATAATATATTTTTGATTTTCATTGTAGTGTTCACTTTGTAGGTTTCCGACTATTATTATAATGTGATGTTCACACCTACCGCAATCTTCTTGCTGAGTGGGTAAGTCATGTTGTCAAGTGTCTCAGGGTCTGTGTACTTGATGGATGTGAAGGTGAGCAGGTTCTCGCCTTGGATGTACACGCGCAGACGGTTGATGTACCACTTCTGCGTGAGAGCTTTCGGGAAGGTGTAACCCAGCGTGATATTCTTCAAGCGCATATAGGCACCGTTCTGAAGATAGCGTGTGGACGTGGTGTGGTTGGCTCCGTTCACGCCATAATGGTGCAGCTTGGGTAGGTAAGCGTCTTGGTTGCTCTCTGTCCAGTAGTCGGTGGCTGTTGTCTGTGGTGTACACCATTCGTCGGTGAAGCCCCAGAACTGCGCGCCGCTCGGCACCACGTCGCGTTTGCCGATGCCTTGCCAGAACATCTCGAAGTCGACACCTTTCCAATCGGCACCAGCCGTGATACCAAATGAGTAGCGAGGCGTGCTGTTGCCGATGATGCGGAGATCACCGTGGTCCTCGAGAGTGTACTTGCCGTAGTCAATCTTGCCGTTATCGTCAAGATCCTCAAACTTCACGTCGCCTGCCGACCATTTAGAGCCAGAGAGATATGATTGGTTGGCAGCGGCGGCCTCCTCGTCGGTCTTGAAGAGTCCGTATGATGTCAAGCCCCATATCTCGCCAAGTTTGCGGCCTACATAGTAGGTGTTGAGTGTGCCTGTAGGATTCGTGAACTTGGTGATTTCCGATTGGTAGTCGGAAAGCACACCCTTCACGTGGTAGCCAAAGCCATTGCTCAGGCGGTCGTTCCACTCAATGGAAAGTTCCCAACCCGTGGTTTTCATGTTTGCGGCGTTCTCGCGTGGCACGGACGCGCCGAGCACGGCGGGCAGGGCCTGGCCAGATGTGAGCATGTTCTTGGTGTCGCGGCGATACCAGTCGAAGCTGGCGTTCAAGCGGCTCTTGAGGAAAGAGAAGTCAGCACCGATGTTGAACTGGTTCACGGTCTCCCATGTGAGCGAAGCGCTAACAAGGCCAGGAGCCGACACGGACACTGGCAGCGAGCCACCGAGAAGTGCGCCATATTTGGTGTTCACGCCGTAAGTGGCGAGATAAGGAAAGTTGCCTGACACGGCTTGGTTGCCAAGCGAACCATAGGAAGCGCGAATCTTGGCATAGTCCCACCATGTCTTAAGCGGTTCCCA
>ERZ808270.1257-NODE-1257-length-11435-cov-6.599209_pt1 | contig 11435 bp, 6 predicted proteins | sample MGYA00521082_ERZ808270 | MGnify/ENA primary metagenome ERZ808270 (study PRJEB31516, sample SAMN03275594) | gut metagenome | biome: mammalia-associated habitat; material: feces | host: Papio cynocephalus | place: Kenya | collected 2012-07-27 ...
ACAAGAAGGCCATCAAGGACATCGAGAAGGCCATCATGGACAGCGGCGTGGGCATTACACCAGAGAACAATGGTGAGATAGTTCGCCTTGGCATTCCTCAGCCAACAGGTGAGCGTCGTAAGGAGCTCGTCAAGCAGTGCAACAAGATTGCAGAGCGTGCCAAGGTAGAGGTTCGCAACGTGCGTCAGGAAATCAAGGAAAAGTTGAAGAAGGCCATCAAGGACGGTCTTTCAGAGGACTTGGAGAAGGACGCAGAGAACGATCTTCAGAAGCTCCACGACAAGTACATCAAGCAGCTCGAAGGTTTGATGGATGAGAAGGAAAAGGAAATCATGACAGTATAATGAGAGGACTCGTCATCAAGAATACAGGCAGCTGGTACACCGTCAAGACAGACGATGGCCAGCTGATTGAAAGCAAAATCAAAGGCAATTTTCGATTGAAGGGCATCCGCAGTACCAATCCTGTGGCTGTAGGCGACTATGTGCAGCTTATCACCAACCAGGAGGGTACGGCTTTCATCTCTTCCATCGAGGATCGTCGTAACTATATCATCCGTAAGTCGCCTAACCTGAGCAAGCAAAGCCATATCCTGGCAGCCAACGTAGACCAAGCCTTGCTCGTGGTGACCGTCAATTATCCACAGACTTCCACTACCTTTATCGACCGATTCCTGGCAGGTGCCGAAGCATATCGTGTGCCCGTCATCATCGTCTTCAATAAGCGAGACATTCTCACCGAGGATGAATTGCATTACGAGCAGATGATGCGCACCCTTTATGAGACCATTGGATACCAGTGCATCGAGATTTCGGCAGCCACCGGCGAGGGAATCGATGCCTTACGCCCGCTCATCAAGGACAAGACTTCGCTTCTGAGTGGAAATAGTGGCGTGGGTAAGTCTACCCTCATCAACCAACTCGTACCAGAGGCAGAACAACGCACGGCAGAGATTAGCGAGGCGCACAATAGCGGTATGCACACCACTACCTTCAGCGAGATGATAGAGTTGCCCGATGGAGGTTATCTGATAGATACTCCGGGCATCAAGGGATTTGGCACCTTCGACATAGAGAAGGAGGAACTCACCAGCTATTTCAAGGAAATATTCCGCTTTTCTAAGGACTGTAAGTTTTCCGACTGTACCCATACTCACGAACCAGGATGCGCTGTCATCAAGGCAGTGGAGGAGCATTACATCGCCGCTAGCCGTTACCAGAGCTATCTTTCCATGCTGGAGGATAAGGATGAGAATAAGTACAGGGAGGCATTTTAATCAATATGAAAGAACAAAAAGATATAAAGCAGCGTATCGAGGAGGGGGAATTCGCCCAGAGTGCCGAGATCAGCACTAGCTATCTCGACGACGACATCTTGATTATCGACAATGTCAAGATGTTGCAGCATCCCGACCCCGTGAGGTTGCAGATGAACATGATTGCCTCTTGCCAGAGAGGTAGGTTGAAGGCCGACCTCAATGGCAGGGTCATTGAGGTGGAGAAGGGTGACATCTTCATCTGCCCACCCAACACGATTCTGGATTTCTTCGAGGTCTCTCCCGACTTCGCTTGTACAGCTATGTGCGTGAGCAATCATGGGATGCTCAACATCCTTCGTTCGCATATCAATGTGTGGAATCGCGCCATGTATGTCAACAAGGTGGCTGTACTCAAGATGAACGAGAACGACATGGTGTTTTACGAGAAATTCACCGACTTGGTGCGCCTTTGTCTCGACCCTTCTTTCAGTGCTCGCAGCTCGTGGCAGCCTTATCGTCGTGAGATAGTGGAGACCTTGCTCAAGAGTGCGCTGCTGGCAGTGAGCAATCTGCTTCTCGAAGACTTGCCGCAGGAGTCGGCTGGTTCTACCACGAGCGATTTGTTCGATCGCTTTCTCGAACTGCTCCAGCAGAGTGAAATCAAGCATCAGCCCGTGGAGTATTTCGCCCAGCAACTTTGCATCACTCCCAAGTATCTCTCCATCGTCTGCAAGCGCCATTCCGGCAAGACCGCCATTGAGTGGATTACCGAATATACCCTTTCCGACATTTCCTATTATCTTCGTTCCACTACCAAGTCGATAAAGGAAATATCAGGCATCTTGGGCTTCAGCAATACATCTTTCTTCGGCAAGTATGTGAGGGAACACCTGCACATGTCGCCGCTGAAATACCGTGAGAGCTTGAGGAAATAAAAATCTCGCTTAATAGATTTGTTCAAAAAGAGGACTGCCCGAGATTGGACAGTCCTCTTTGTCGTTATTTCAGAATGCGTTTGATTCCATTGTCACCAACCACGTAGGTCTTCTCGTCGGTTATCAAGATAGCTCTGCCTCGTTGATGATTGTAATTTTCTAGATTGTCTACATTCACAGCGATTACCTTGCCCTTGTAGAAACGTTTGATGTCCTTGAATATAGTGTGCCCCACAATGATTCTATCCACATCGTAGCGTTGTAGCACCATGTTGAGAGAATCGCTAGGTAATGGTGACCATTTCTTTGTTTTCAATACTAAGCCTCTATACCAAATCGGACCACGGTTGCCATATAAGAACTTGCAGAACTCAGAGTGAGCCTTGCGCTGTTTGCTTTTCATGAACAATACGCTGCTGATACTATCGTTGACCATAGGAATGGAGAGGTTTCTCTCATAGAATTCACGACTGATTCCTGCATGTACATATAGATTTCGGCCTATTATTTGGATCGCATTACGAGTTCCTAGCCATCTTCCCAATTCGGTGTTGGGGAAGAAAAGGTGGCGATACGAGATGCCTAGTTTTTCTGCTAGCATCTTATATTTGGGCTTTGCATAGCGCATGTCGCCTGCTAGCTCCATGGGTTCATGGTTCCCTAGCATAACGGTCACTCTTCCTCCACATTCTGCAGCTTCTGCTTCTAGTTTGTAGAATAGCCAGAATATCTGTGGAACATCGTATCCACGGTCGAAAATGTCGCCAATTACAATCAGTTGGTTGGCTCCATAGCACCAGCGAAGTTGGCTGTCGATGATTCCGTTTGCTTGAAGAAGATTTACTACGAGATTGAGACGCCCATGGGGATCAGACATAACGAAGGTCTTCTTAGCCTGTTGCTGTTTCCAAGGTTGGCGAGCGATGGCGTGCAAGTGAACGTCGAAAGGGTAGTTTCCCTCATGATCTGTGATATGAAGGGTAAAGCCTTCTGGTAGCTTTGCGTAAGTAGTGTCTTTTACCACACCTTGTGGCGTCACATTGATAACCCTCACACTTCCATCTTCTTGATAAATTACGTATGGACCGTCGCAAGAAAGCTTGTTGTCATCAACAGCATCCTTAGCTGAAATGGTGATGCTAAACATCGTTAGCATCACCATCAATATCATTAAGAAATTCTTTTTCATCCTTTATATACCTAAAGAAATTTTAGTTAATCTCCATAGCCAGGGTTGTTCTGCAGATGGCTTACGTTGCGCTCTGCCAGTGGGATAGGGAGAACTATCTTGTAGTTGTCCAAGCCGATTGTCATGAACTCGTCGCCACACGTATGCTTCGTCTTACTCAAGGCTGAATTTTTCTCGTTCTTCCTTACGATTGTTTTGCCATTTCTCAGCAAGTCGAACATGCGCTGGCCTTCTCCCACCAATTCCTTGCGGCGCTCGTCCAGTACCTGTTCCAGAGTTACGGTTTCGTCGTCCTTCACCGTTTTTGCTGGGTTGGCGCGGTTTACAATGGCATTAAGATATTTTACGGCCTCTGTATTCTTGTTAGTTCCTGCGGCTGTAAGCTTGGCTGCAGCTTCTGCGGCATTGAGATAAGCCTCAGAGAGACGAATCAAAGGGATGTTGGCATCCTCGACATTTTCGCCTTGTTGTGGCTGATATTTGTTGATGTAGCCCCTATCATAGATAGAGGAAGAATAGCCCTGTTTTTTTGTTGCCACATTGATAATCTTGTTGCGCACGTCATCTGGGTCTTTCTGCATGTAATTGTAGAAAGATACGGTGACGCAGGCATCTGCATAACCACCAGGAGCATTGAGGTAGCCTAGGCTTTCCTTGCCAGGAGAATCGGTCGTTAAATTGATGATTTCGAAGAGTACTTCTCCCTTGTGCGCAGATGTTTCGCTTACGTTGTTGCTCCAGGCTGTAGGATATTCCTCGTTGGTCCAAAGGGCGTATCCATTTTTCTCGGCCCCTTTGATGGCTTCTTCTGCGGCATTCAGTGCCTTGTCGTTGTCGCCGTGATAGAGATATACTCGACTCAGCAGTGTGAGGGCTGCCCATTTGTTAAATTTGCCCTTGTTGAAATTTTCGCCTAGCAGGTTGCTGCTGTTTTCGAGATCTTTCAGTATCTGGTCGTAGCATTGAGCCACGGTGCTTCTTTGTGGCATGGCATCTTTGCCTAGCACGTCGGTTACAATGCAAGCTCCTAGCGACGCTCCGTTGTCCATAGTGTATGGATAGCCATATAGTTTGGTCAAATCGAAGAGCGACATGCCACGGATGGCAAGTGCTTGCCCCTTGTAGTCATTCATTTCCTCCTTTTCTTCGTCGCTCACCTTGATGTTGTCGATATTGGTGAGTATGACATTGCAGTTTTGGATGATGTTGTAAGGGTAAGACCAGTAGCTGGAAAGTGAGTTGCTCTTGGTGAAACCATATAGATAGGCTGTTGCTGTACGCTTGGTGGAGCTTACTGCTTGCATGTCGTCGCCAGTCACATCTCCATAATATACGAGTCTGCCCGAGTATGCGTAAGGGCTTTGCATCGTGCTGTAAATACCATTGAGGGTGGCATCTACATCCGAAAGAGATTCCACCTTAGTTTGAATGGAGGTGGATGGTTCGAGGTCGAGCCAGTCGTTGCCACAGGATGACAAGCCGATAGTCATGGCTCCCACCATCATATATAGATATATTTTGTTCATGTCTTAAAAAACTTTATTCACACATTTTATTAATATTAGAAATTCACGTTTAGACCGAATGTCACAGTCTTGAGTGGAGGAGTGTTCTGTGTGGCGCTGCCGTTCACAACTGCTTCCGGATCATAGTAATCCCAGGCTGCCCATGTCCACAAGTTGTTGGCCGACATGTAGAGGCGGGCATTGTTGATGCCTACCGGCTTGAGCCATTGCTTTGGCAGTGTGAAACCGAAGGTGATGGTCTTCAAACGAATATAGTCGGTGCTATGCAAGCGGCGGCTGTTGGTAATTTTGTGCATTGCCACGCTAGAACTCTTCTCATAGAACTGCTCATATTTAGTGATGTCGCCTGGCTTTTTCCAACTGTCGGCATAGTAGGTCGGAATGTTTGCCTCCATGTCGTAGCCTCCGTGCTCGGTCTTCTGTGCCCATGTGTCGTATGAGTAACCACCAAACTGATAGTTGAATAGGAAGCTCAAGTCGAACCACTTGTATTTCAAGCTATTGTAGAAGCCTCCATTCAAGGTTGGCTCTGCGTGCTTGTCGAGCATGATGGATTTAGCTTCGGTAGCATCTTCCGTGATTTCCTTGCTATAGGTTCCGTCTTCCAAGAGGTCGTTCTTGTAGAACTGTGGATTACCGTTTTCTGGATTGATTCCTGCGAATTCTATCATATAGAATGTGCGATAGGAGTGCCCTATTTTGTGAATCTGTGTACCACTGACGATTTCAGTTTGGTCACCATCCAATTTAACAACCTTATTGGTGTTGTGTGAGAGATTGAAGGTACTCTTCCACTCAAAGTTCTTGGTCTTGATGTTGGTGGAGTTGATTTCCAATTCGACACCCTGGTTTCTCAGTTGTCCAACGTTCATCAAGTAGGAACTGAAACCTGTAGTCATGGATACAGGGCTGTCCATCAAGAGGTTCTTGGTGTTGCGCAAATAGTATTCCAATGTCACATTCACACGATCGAAAAGTCCGAAATCGAGACCGAGGTTCAAGTTGTAGTTGGTCTCCCATTTCAAGTTGTTGTTGGCGAGCTGTGAGATGAGGATGGCTGGTTGCTCGTTGTAGCCGTCGCTGAGGCTGCTCAGTGCCATGTAGCCGTAATAGTCGGATGGTAGAGTACCATTTACACCATACGATGCGCGGAGTTTCAGGTCGGTGAGCCATTGGGAGGTAGGTTTCATGAAATCTTCCTCGATGATGCGCCATGCACCTGATACCGACCAGAAATTACCCCAACGATGGTCACGGTGTAAACGTGAACTTCCATCTACACGGTAGCTTCCCCCCAAGAAATACTTGTTGTCGTAGTCGTAATTTACACGACCGATATATGAAACCATGCGAGTACGTGTGTTGCTTCCACCTACCGACTCTGTCTTCTTTCCATTGGAAATGTCGTTCTTGTCTGGTGTCGCAAAGTTGGTGGCATAGCCGGAGAGGTAGTCACGGTACTGGTCATCTATCTCATAGCCTACAAGACCGTCAAGATGGTGAACCTCGGCGATGGTCTTGGCGTAGGAGAGTTGGTTTCCCCATACCATCTTGCGGCGTTCGTAGAATTTCTTGCTCATACCGCCATTGATGTCGTCGCCGTTTGATGTACGTGGGTCAGCCCAGTCTTTACCCTTTGTGGTGAGATAGTCGTAGCTGAAGGTGCTCTTGAATTTCAAGTCTTTGATGAACTCATATTGTCCGTAAACGGTGTTGAACATACGGGGACATATTCTCGTTGAGAGTCGTATTCATTGGCGAGGGCTGGGTTGCGGTCGCCGATGCGGATAAAGGCACGGTTCCATGATCCGTCCTCGTTGTATACCGGGTCTGATGGGGTGACTGCGCTTCTGGAGGAGTAGAACGGTGAGGTGTAAGAGAACCCTTCTCCATAGACATCCTGGTTTACGCTAGAGAAGAGAATGTTGGCACCCAATTTAAACTTGTTTGTTGCCTGGTAATCTACGTTCAGGCGGCCTGTGATACGTTCCAAACCTGAGCGCTGTGTGATACCATCTTGCTTGAGATATGCGAGCGAAGAGTAATACTTGAACTTTTCTGCGCCACCCGAGATGGAAGCCTCGTACTGTTGGTGGCTTCCTTTCTTGAAGAGCACGTCGTTCCAGTCTACGAATCCGCACCATGGTACGGGAGCATAGTCGTCGATATTTTCATCTGCATAGGCTTTGGCCTCGTCCTCGGTCTTGCCTTTGCGTATTTGTCCAGCATAAAGACCGTTGTAGATATAATCGCGGCGCTGTTGACCGTTCATCACAGGACGGAATTCCATGGCAAAGTCGGAGTACCCCCAGTCTGCCTGCAAGTTTACCTTAGGCTTGCCCTGTTGGCCTTGTTTGGTGGTGATGATGATCACTCCGTTGGCTGCGCGCGAACCATAGAGTGATGCGGCTGCTGCATCCTTGATGACGGTGATGCTGGCAATATCGTTGGTGTTGATGGTAGACATGATGTCGAGACCAGAGTCTGAGTCGAGCGAGTTGATGGAACCACTCATCACAGGCACACCATCGATGACATAGAGTGGGGTGTTACTGGCATTGATGGAACCCATACCACGCACGTTGATGCTTGATGAAGCACCAGGCTGACCTGATGATGCAGAGAATTGAACACCAGTGGCGTTGCCTTGCAGCATGTCTTGAAATGAAACGGTAGGCACATCGGCAATCTTATCAGACTTAACGTTGGCTGCAGAACCTGCGTATGCAGACTTTTTGAAAGTACCATAACCAGTAACGATTACTTCCTCCATCATCTGACTGTCTTCCTGTAGGTTGACATGGATAGGAGAGGAAGAGGTTACACGAATCTCCTTCTTCTGAAAGCCCACATATGATACTACCAACGTAACAGGCAGCTTGTCTGCTGGAATGAAAAACTTGCCGTCAATGTCAGTCACGGCTCCCGTGTTTGTGCCTTTCACCAAGATGCTAGCTCCGATAATGGCTTCGCCCGTAGCTGCATCAGTAATAACACCTGATATTGACTCTTTTTGTTGCACAGAATGAACCGTTGCGGAAGCGGCTTGAGGCATGGTTGCGCCAGCCAAACCCAACAACAGCATTCTTGAAATCAGGGAAGCGGATACTATACCGTTTCCCGTAGAATGTAGATGTCGCATCTTCATAAATTAAAACTTACTTTTGTTATGATTCTCTCGTTATATATGATTCTCTCGTTTATATATTAAAACAAAAAACTCGTAGATTGTTTTCTATAATCTACGAGTTTCCGATGCTATAAAGCAGGTGGAGCTGGAGGGATTCGAACCCTCGTCCGCACAAGGAAACCATACGCTTTCTACACGCTTATTCCAGCCTTCAGTTTTCGAGGTGTGACAAGACCTGGACCACCAATCACACCCTTATCCTCTAAAATTTCACCGGGGCAACGAGGCGTACCCCGACTATTTCCGATTTACCTGCACCGCTTGACCAACAAGATTCGGAACTACATCCGTTGAGCGATGTCCCGTTCCAGCACCTTGTGCCGGAATAAAGCTAATCTACTGTACTTCGATTAAGCAGCGAGAGCGTAGTTATTTTCGCCAATTAATTTTTTGTTCACTAAGATTTAGGAGGTAGCCAACGAGCCTCCGCATGCTTACGTACCATTTCATCTCGCCGTCAAATCCAGTCAACCCCGAGATATGTTTGATACTAGGCTGCAAAGATAATGCGAATATTTGAAATCACCAAATATTTTGGAGAAAAAGTTTAGTTTTCTCCAAATATTTCTCCCAAATTCTAGGCCAAGTGCTCTACGCTTGCGATAAATTCGCTTCCTTCTTTCGCAAAATGCAGAGAATTGCCATAGTGCGTTTTTTCTGCGCTATTCGCGCTTAATTACCAGATACTCAGTACCTTTCATCGTTCTCTTCCTCTTCATGCCATCAATGTTCTTGAGGCTGCGACCGAACGAAAGGAGGCTTTTTGCTTCCAATGATGCACCATATTTTGCCTTCAATTCGCCATAAATGGCAGCGGCAGTCATGAATTTACCCTTTTCTTCGTCTTCCGTTGGCTCAAAACTCTCGGCAAAGCATTGCATGATAGGATCCACCTGCTGGTATTTCTTGTTGTTCTCCATGATGAGGGCGGTTTGCTCTGCATCGAAGTAGGTCTTTTCTCCTTTCCATATCGCAGTTTCTGCCTGGGCGAAGAGTTGCAGATAGTTGGGGCGCACGCTTACATCGATAGGACCTGCCAGTTCTATGCCGATGAATCGGCGGTTGCCTGAAGGGTCGGTCAGAATGTCGTCCATGTTGCTCGTGGCGATGAAAGAGGCGGTGCGAGGAAACTCCTGCACATGGCTGCCATAGGGTGGTTTGTATTTCACGCTAGGCAACTGGATGAGATTTTTCAGGAATCCTTGTTGCACATTCGCCGAGATTTGATTGAATTCATCCAGATTGATGAGCAGACACTGGCTCATCGCCTGCAAAACCTGCCTCTTCTCCGAAAGTATCAGGTTGTCGGTGTAGCCCCATTGCAGCTCGGGCGGAATCAGTCGTCGGCAGAAGGTGCTCTTGTTGTAGCCCTGCTTGGATATGAGCAGGGGAGCCACGCTGTTGCCATATTGCCTGCCTGCGTGGTTGTGCCATTGCTCCACCATGGCGAGAAACCAGGTATAAAACCAGTCTTCCCATTGTGGGGTGTTGGTCGGCACAGTGCGAGCTAGGGCACGGATGTGGTCCTTGCCATCCCATTTTTCATAACAGCTGAACAGGAAATCCTCCACGGGGTTGTAGCTCTTGATGTAGCTGGACTCCAGAAAATTCCTTACGTCCTTGATGCTCACGTTGATGCCTGCCAGTTGCACTTCGAGCGTCAGGCTCTTTTGCACCCTAGGTTCCACGGCTCTAAACCCATACCAATCTTTCTCCTTCGGCACATACTCGGTGTATTTCATCACCTTGTTGTATCTCAGGTCATATTTCTCGTTCAGATACTTTATCATCTTCTCGATGTTCTCCTTTGAGCCTTTCAGGCCCTTTTCTTTTTTGTCTGTCGAGTCGCTTTTTACCTCGGGTATTGAAGGGGTAGTGGATTCTTGGCGCATCAACTCCTCATCTATTTTCAAGGCGACGGCTTGTGGATTGAAAAATGGGTCGGGATCGAACGTGAGAAGGAAGTGGCTTCTGATAGAAGGCTTTTGACTGGCTACTGTCTCATGGATGATAGATTGGTAGATAGGCAGGATTTGTCGATAGGCAGTTTGGTAGAGTCGATCGGCATGTATTTCGTCCGTGGGCAGTCCTCCCTCTCGGTCGGTGAATCTCACCAGTACTTCCACGCTTCTGCCATCGGCACCAGTCACGGCGATGAGAGTGGAGGGGAGGAAGGCGGCTTGTTTTTTCACGAGCTGAACGTCTTCGGGTTTCAGAATGTTCTTGAACGATAGGAGCAGGAGCCCGTTGCAGGACTTCATCTGAAGGTTGTCGTTCTCGTCTTTCTGAAACTCGGCTGCAGGATAAACCCTGTGCCATGTGGGCATGTCTTTATACCCGTCGTAGCCGAAACTCAAGGAAGGCACAGCTTCCCGGAATTTCTGGATGGTAAACTTTGAATCATCTTTGAGCATACGCTCCAAAAGGTGTTCGATCCTTCTTGTGGTAACGCAAAGTTGGCGTTGCCGGTTGGTTCTGATAATGGTTACTTTCATCTTTATAGATTTATTAGTTGTTTCTTTTTCGAGTGAGGCTTACGTAACGTTTAAGTGAGGCCTACGTAACATTTAAGTGAGGCTCACTTGACGTTCAAGTGAGGCTTACTTGGAACTCGAATGCATTTTACTTGGAGCGTGAATGCATCTACTTGAAGTAGGGGGCGCAAGTACTTGCGTTAGCGTCCGCAAGTACTTGAGCGAGTGTACGGAAGTAGTTGAAGATGCATTGGGACGTACTTGAGTATACGTCGGGATGTACTTGACGCTACGTCGGGATGTGTCTGGCACTACGTCGTGACGTATCTAGGATTGCGTCGGGACGTATCTGACACTGCGTCGGGACGTATCTAGCACTGCGTCAGAACGTAATTTCGAAAAGTTCCTCTTTCTTTGTTGGCGAAGTTACGAAAAAATACTGAAATCACCAAGCATTGAGCAGAAAAAATGCCATTTTGCTCAATACTTTCTGTTTTTTGTCCCCAGAATTGCTCTAAAACCCTTAAAAATCGCCGCTTTTATGGCAATATATGGCAGATAAAACCCAAAAATAAAGAATTGCCATATCCATAACAACCTTGTAATCAGAGAGATTGCTTGTTGATATGGCAATATGGCAATTCTTAAAGGGAAAAATAAAAAAGTTTTTTACTTTACGCTCCATTCAAACAAGCCACAGGAGTATTTCTCTGGCTGCTTCAGTTCGAGCTTCACCGCCTTGGTCTTCACAGGGTCGAAGTTGACGTTGCAAGCAGTTCCCTTCAAGGTAGGGTAAGCGTCTGCGCCCGGAACTTCCTTCCAGTTGCCTGCCTCGTCCTGATAGTAGAGCTTCCAACTGTCTG
>ERZ808270.1258-NODE-1258-length-11429-cov-4.502110_pt1 | contig 11429 bp, 10 predicted proteins | sample MGYA00521082_ERZ808270 | MGnify/ENA primary metagenome ERZ808270 (study PRJEB31516, sample SAMN03275594) | gut metagenome | biome: mammalia-associated habitat; material: feces | host: Papio cynocephalus | place: Kenya | collected 2012-07-27 ...
AATTTTTTGTCAAAAATATTCAGAAAATCAAAAATGGGCTACGCCCCTCACCACCGCCGCTATCGCGGCAGAGCCAAGCTGCCGAAGCTGCCGAAGCTGCCGTAAAACGGCAGTTCGTCAAGAAAAGCCCCCCAAGGGGAAGCCTTGACGCAAGGCAAGGCTTCACATTTTTGCCGAAGAAAATTTTGTAAGCAAAATTTTATGCAGGCAAGGGGAAGCCGTAAATAAGGCTATATTATGCAAAGCGGGGCGGGAAGGCGGATTTCGCCGCACTTTTCGCCGATGGCGCCGCCCTCTCCGACGGAAAATACGACGACGTTATCTGAAGTTTCGTTACAGCACAGAAGAAAATTGCCGACAAGATTGAAATCGCGCGGGGAAATTCCGCCGCAGGCGACTTTCTGCAATACGGCGGGCGTGCCGTTTGCGCCTGCATGCGTACCCGAAATATCCAGCGCGAACAGGACGTTTTCGCCGCGAACGGAAACATACAGCGTTTTTTCGTCTTTCGATAAGCGGATTGCCGCCGCGGTTGACGTTTTTTCTTCGCACGGAAGCATCGCCGTGGCTTTTCTTATCAGCCGATCGCCGTCGAACGCAAACACGGTAACGGACGGGACCAGCTCGTTCACCGCGTACACGGTGCACCCGTCTTTCGTAAGGACAAGATGGCGCACGCCGTAGCCGGCGGGCACCGCAGCGCGGGAAATTTCGTTCAAATTTCTGTCGTACACAAAGACGCCGTCAAGCCCCAGATCGCAGCAGAATACGCGCGTTTTATCGCGTGAAAACGCAGCGAAATGCGTGTGCGGCATATCCTGCCGCGGCAGATTTACGCCCTTGCCCTCGTGAGGAACGCAGACATGGCAATTTTTTACGATATTACCGCTTAAATAGTTGGCGATATACGTATCTCCGTCCGTCGCGGCGATATGGCAGGCACATTCGCCCATGGTGCTTTTTACTTCGGAAACGCCCGAAAAATCGACGTTGCAGGAAAAATAACCGCTGCATTTTTCTTCGCCGCCGAGCCGAGCCGTGCCGCCCGCCGCCCTTGCGAGCGGATTGAAAAAAGACTGCCCTTCAAACGGAGCGCGGAGAAGAATATGCAGTTTTTCGCCGTCCTCCGCGGCGAACATGGGTTTATCGCAGGGAAGATATGCCTTTTTTTCAAGCGCGCCGCTTTCTTGCAGCGCGTATTTATACACGCCGCCGCCCGCGCTTTTTTCGGCGCAGGCACAGATATATACCGTTTGCACCATGATTTTACCTCGTAAATTTTATACAGAAATCAAAGCATCGTCTGCGTGTCGTTCGGATCGCCGTTGCGCGCGAGATTGTATTCTTCCGACCAGTCTAAATCGCGGTATTTTTCGCCGCGGGGGTCGGTTTGAATCCATTCGGTGAGCATATCCAGCATTTCTTCCGTCCACGTGGCTCTGTCGATCTGCGCGGTGGTGAATTTGTTCTGCGCGATCATTTCGAAGCCGAAATCGTCTTTCACGTGCGTTTTCGTCGCGCCGTCCACCACTTCCGCCACGAGATGCGCGGGAATAAACAGCACGCCGCCGCCCGCGCCGTACACGATGTCGCCGGGGAGAACCGTGGCTTTGCCGATGCGCGTGATACCGTTATAATCTTTCATAACGAAATCGCGGATGGGCGTGGGATCGATGCCGCGGTAGTACACCTGCACGCCCTCGACTTCTTTCATCTGCTGCGTATCGCGGATGCCGCCCCAGATGACGGCGCCGCCCGTTTTTGTTTTTGCTTTGATTGCGGTGGTGAGATTGCCGCCGATAAACGTGCCTTTATAAATTTTATCGTACATATCCGCAACCACGACGTCGCCCTCGACGAGGTTATCGATCACCCATTGATTGTAGTTGCCTTTTCTGCCTTCCGCGGCGCCCGCGGCGAACATCGTTTCGTGCAGATCGGGGCGCGAGGGCACGAACGTGCAGGTTACCGCCCTGCCGATTAAAATGCGTCCGTCGTTATGAAGCGTTTTTAAATCGCCCTCGAACTGGCTTTCGTACCCCTTTAAAAAAATGGGCTTCCATAATTCTTCCAGCGTCATTTTGCGCATTTTTTCAAGGTATTTATCCGCGACTTTCGGTCTGCCGTCGGGAAGGCGTTCCCCCTTCCATTGCGGCGTTAAAGCGATAATCTGTTCTTTTTGATTGAATCGAATCATAATATTTTCCTCTTAGTTTTCGTAATCGATAATCTTGTCTTTCAGCGCGGCTCGGCGTTTTTGCGGGGTTTGCGGCACTTCGCCCGCCGCCGTTTTTGCGGCGTAGCCGAACGCGATGACGAGCGAACACGGCTTTTCCACGCCCGTGTTTTTACGCAGTTTTTCTTCGTTGAGCCAGCCGATGACGCAGCTGTCCACCCCCGCGTTTTTCGCGCAAAGCGTAAGATATGCCGCCATCTGCCCGACGTCGTACTTCACGAATCGGTCGTTGCCGTACTTTTCGCAGCGGATATTATCGGGCAGGCTTTCGAAAAGCGCGATGAAAGCCGTTGCGCCGTTTAAAAATAAGTTTTTGCCGTTATCCTGCAGACATTCGCGGATTTTTGCGTTGGATTCGTCGGTATACGTTACGTAAAATTCCCACGGCTGCGTGTTTTTGGCGCTGGGCGCGTTTAACGCTTCGCCGATGATTTTGTACAGCGTTTCTTTCGATACGCGTTTATCGGAAAAATTGCGGCAGGAATACCTGCTTTTTACCACTTGCGAAAATTCCATACGTCTGCCCTCGTCGTTCTGCTTTTAAAGGCTCATGCCGCCGTCGATTCTGATATCCGCGCCCGTGATGTACGCCGAATCTTCGCCGGCAAGAAACGCCACGATGCCCGCGCAGTCTTTCGGGGTGCCGAAATGCCCCGCGGGGATGCACGCTTCCGCTTTTTTGCGCGCCTCTTCGTCGTTGTACACGTTTGCGTTCCGCGGCGTTAAAACGGCGCCCGGAGATACGTTGTTTACCGTAACGCAAAAAGGCGCTTCCTCTTTCGCCACGTTTTTCACAAAGCTCATCACCGCGCATTTTGTGGCGGCGTAAATCGACAATTCGGGGTGGCGGCGGTGCTGATTGACGCTGCCGATCGTGATGACTCTGCCCCACTTGTTTTTCTCCATGGCGGGAATATATTGCTGCATAAGCCGCACGGTGGAAACGAAATTCACCTGTAATTGCCGTGCGATAAGATCGGGACTTGCTTCGCGCCACGGCTGTTTGTACTGCACGCTGGCGTTCAATACGAGGACGTCCACGTCGCCCGTGGCGGCTTTCAGTCGTTCCGCCGCGTCCGCTTCGGATAAATCGCAGACGACCGCCGCGTGCGCGCCGATTTCCCGCTGTATGCGTTTTGCCTTTTCTAAATCGCTGCTGCAATGCACGATGACATAAAAACCGTCTTTTACAAGCCGTGCGGCGATTGCTTCGCCGATGCCCTGCGTGGAGCCCGTAACCAGCGCTTTTTTCATTTCAACACCTCTGTTTTTCCGTTTTCATTCAGCGTTACCGCATACGTTTTTCCGCCCGCCGTTACCTCGTATTCGCCGTAAAAGCCGCGGAATTTCACTTCGCCGTTTTTATCCGCTTCGGGCGTTTCGTCCGTCGTCCATACTTCTTTGATGAGATGATACAGCCGCTTGTAGGCGGGTTTTTCGCTCATATCGAAGCGGAGCAAGCCGCCGCGGAAATAATTTTCGCCGTCCGCCATGTTGCCGGGCGTGGTGAACGCCGCATAGCCGTCCGCTAAGTTCCAGTACACGATTTGTTTTACGTTTTCGTGCGAGAACCACGCGGAATACAGCCGTTCGAGAACGTCTGCCTGAGAAAGTTCGTCCGCTTCTTCCGCCGTGTATGCGGGAACGGTAACTTCGGTGATTTCAAGCGGTTTTTTAAAGCGCGCGTAATTATCCATCTCTTTGAAAAGGTGCGGCAGATTGTAAAAATTACGCGTGGCGGCGAAGTAGTTTTCCGCGCGGTGGAACATATGAAACTGCGCTCCGATCGCATCGATGCGGCAGCCCTTTAAAAGCAGATTTTCAATCATCATATAGTATGGATCGTAAGCGACGGCGCGCGTACTCCATATGGCGTCCGTCCACTCGTTGATGCAAAGCTCGTTGTGCGGGAAATATTCCGCCGCTTTTTTATAGCACCATTCCATAAAATCGGGCGCGAGATAAAAATCGGTTACCCAGCCGTTGTTCCAGAACATTTCGTTGGTAACTTCGATGGTGGGAATTTTATCGGCGTAGCGCGAAGAAATTTCCCGCATGCGCTTTTCAAGATGCGATTTTACCTCTTCGTCGCTCTTTCCCTTGAGCCATGCAGGGAAGAAATGATCGTAACAAAGCGCGTGTTCGCGCGGTTCGATATTGTGAGCTTTGCAAAATTCGACGCACAGATCGGCGGGCGGGCGGCGATACATTTTTTCGGCATCTTTGCCGTAACGCGTTTTGCCGTCCTCCGGTTCGGTGGCGTCCCAGTAGAAAGGCACGGTTGCCATATTGAACAGCGCGGCGAGCTTTTCTTTGTACAACTCGTTTTTATGCTTATCGTCGGGAATTTCATCGAGCATGAACATGTTGCAACCGAAGCGGAATTTGTGATTTTTCAGCTTTACATGTACTTTTTCGCCCGGTTTGAAAGGCGTTTTCAGAGTAAAATCTCCCTTGCGGTTTTTCTCGATGCCCTCTTGTATGCGTTGATCGGTTTCCTCGTCGGTGATAACGAGCTGATTGATATCGTAAGACATATTTACCTCTTTTTTATTATAATTGTTTTTTCGCCGTTTTTCAAGCGATTTACATAAAAATATTTTTGCCGTATGCCCGCCGGCTGCCCCGTTGGTTTTACCAAGCAGGCACTCTTTCGTGTTTGAACCGGGAATAATTGAAACAAACGATTCGTAAATATTACGCCCCTCATCAGTCCGCTTTGCGGACAGCTTTCCCCCCAAGGGGAAGCCGCAAAGCGGCTGACCATTTTTGCCGAAAAAAATTTTGTAAGCAAAATTTTATGCAGGCAAGGGGAAGGCTTAATATAACGCTTGATACGCGGAATTTATTTTAATGTTACGGAGACGCCGTTTTTATCCAGCGTTACCGTGTAGGTTTTGCCGCAGGTTTCTATTTCGTATTCGCCGTAAAAGCCGCGGAAGGTAACTTCGTTTTTGCCGCCGATTTCTGCCGTGAGATTGGTTTTCCATTCGCGGTTGATGAGCGTATCAAGTACTTTGTACGCGGGTTTTTCGCTCATATCGAAGCGCAGCAGACCGCCGCCGCAGCGGTTTTCGCCCTCGTTGGTGCCGAGCGGCGCATACGCCGCGTAACCGTCTACGAGATTCCACCAGACGATGCTCTTCATATGGGGCGTGGCGAACCACGTTTTATAGAGTTTTTCTACGAGGTACGCCTGAATTTCTTCGTTTTCCGCTTTGCCGCCGGAACCCGGAATCGTGATTTCGGAAATGTGCATGGGATAGCCGTAAGCGCCGAGAAGATCGAGCACTTCCACCATGGCTTCGGCATCAAGATATACTTCGCGGATCTGCCACTGTTCCGTTTCTTCGGTGGTGGAAAAGATATGGTACTGCAGTCCGATTTCATCGAACGGCACGCCGCGCGCGATAAATTCTTTGAGCTGCGTATTGAACGCCATATACTTGCCCTCGGTGTAATAATCGCGCCAGATCGCCTCGTTGGTTTCGTTTAAAATTTTGCGGTTGTTTCCGAAATATTTTTCGCCGAGGCGCAAGCCGTATTCGTCGTAATTTTCAAAAAGCCCTTTCACGCCGCGGCGATAGTTGCTTGCCGATTCGTTGACGATATCGAACGAAGGAATTTTATCGGCGTACGCGGCGGAAATTTCGCGGAAACGGCGTTCGAGAATCTGCTTTTTTTCTTCGGGCGTGTAGCGGGCGAGCCATCCGGGCAGAGTGTTGTTCCAGGTAAGGCAGTGCCCTTTCGGCTGCAAACCGTATTCGTTGCAAAATTCCAGCACCGTATCTACGGGCGGACGGCGATAAATGAATTCGCTGTCCTTTCTGAAACGAAGTTCGCCCTCGCGCGGTTCGAGAGCGGACCAGTACAGCGGTACGACCGCCTGATTGAAAAGATTTGTAAATTTTTCTTTGTAGACGGGTTCTTTTTCCGCTTTTTCGAAGCTTCCGAGCATGAACGCCGTGGTACCGAACAAAAACGAATGTTTCTTCTGCGTGATTTTTACGCTTTGCCCCGGTTTTGCCGCGGGAAAACGCAGCGTGAAATCGCCTTTGCGGTATTTTTCGATGCCGGCGGAATTGCGCTCTTCGAGCATATCGGAATTTTTGATGAAACTTTCTAAAATTTTTTCTCTGTTCATTTTATTTTCCTCTGTTTTGCTATCCGAAAATATTCGGAAAAGCAGGCTTTTTGAAATAAGCTACGCCCCTCATCAGTCCGCTTTGCGGACAGCTTTCCCCCCAAGGGGAAGTCTTTAATTACTGCCTTATTTTAAACGCAAGTTACAGCGCACATTAGAAGCAAGCAAGACAAGGAGCGTGCGGATTTCGCGCAGGGCGCTTACTGACAGTAAGCAACCAAGCAAAAACGCAAACGCGACACAGTATTGCGCCGCTTATAATGCGCGCATGATTACGACCACTCGCGGTCGTTCGACCATTCCTTATCCCACGCCGACGTATCGCTCCACGGCTTTTCGCAATCCGCTTTGCGGAATTTTTCGACGAGCTCTTCGTTGAGACTTTCGATGCCGAGCCCCGGAGCGTCGGGCACCTGCATAAAGCCGTTTTTCAGGCGGATTTTCGGGTTGACGAGATCGAACCATTCGGGGTGATCCACCGAATGAAATTCTACGGCGAGGACGTTTTTCATTGCCGCCGCCGAATGTACCGCCGCCATGAACGCGACGGGACTTTCCGCCATATGAATCGCCGCGGCTACGCCGTATTTTTCGCACAGCGCGCCCACTTTTTTCATTTCTCCGAAGCCTCCTACCGTAAGCAGATCGGGATGCACCACGTTTACGCCCGCCTGCATGACTTTTTCGAAATTTTCCGCCAGATAAATATCTTCGCCCGTGCAAAGCGGCACGCAGGAATTCTGCGCGAATTTTCTGAGATGTTCCGTTTTCTGCCACGGCGTTAAATCTTCCATCCAGGCAATATTATACTTTTCGAGCCGACGGGCAAAACGAATCGCGTCCTCTATCGCCACGTGCCCGAAATGATCGATGGCGAGCGGCACTTCGTAACCGATGACGTCGCGCACCTGCTTTACGTAATTTTCGAGGTAATCGAGCCCCTTTTCGGTGATATGTATGCCCGTGGCGTAATGCGGGATGGTGAAAATCTGATAGTTTTTGCCGAACATCAACGATTTATCGATACTGCCCGACTGGTGGCAGATGGCTTTCATGTTGTACTTTTTGAAATCTTCGATGAGCCCCACGGGCGCGTTGAGCGTGCCCGGTTCGTCGTATAAAAGCTCGATGCCGAGATCCATTTTCAGAAACGTGAAACCTTGTTCCATACGCTTTTTCAGGGCGTTGCCCATATCCGTGCCCGTATGTTTGCCGTCTACGTCGGTATCGCAGTAGATGCGCACTTCGTCGCGCCATTTGCCGCCGAGAAGCTGGTACACGGGCACGCCGTAAAATTTACCGATAATATCGTAAAGCGCCACTTCTATGCCCGATACGCCGCCGCCCTGACGGGAGTGTCCGCCGAACTGTCTGATGCGTTCGAACAGTTTTTCGACGTTGAGCGGATTTTCGCCGATCAGGCGGCTTTTGAGCATTTTTGCGTAGGTGGCGCTGGACGCGTCGCGCACTTCGCCGTAGCCCACGATATCGGTATTCGTGTAGATTTTCAGTAAAATCATGTGCTTGGGGAGTCCGTCGATATCCGCCACGCGAAGATCGGTGATTTTCAGATCGCCCGGTTTCATATTCTTGTACATTGTTAATTCTCCTTTCAGGGATTCCTGCCGCGCCCGTCGCGCTTATTTTACGCAACGGTTGCCGATTTGTTTGACTTTGTTACGCAAATATGATACCATAAAGAAAAAGCAATGTCATCAACAATATTATAATTTTTGCAAACAATGTTATGAAAAAGAATTTCGGACGGGAGAGAAAAAAATGCCGGAAATCGGAAAAATTCTGAATAATTCGGGAACGACGGTATGCCGTATGTTTATTTCGGAGGCGGCGCGGTGCAGGAACCGCTACCGCAACCACAAGCATGCGGAATTTGAAATTTCGCTGATTTTAAAGGGTCACGGTCTTTACGATACCGAACGCGGCAGAGAGAACATCTGCCCCGGAGACGTGTTTATGTTTTCGACGGGCGAATATCATTGCATTACGGATATTTTCGGCGAAAGCGACGAGGACGGGATGCAGCTTCTGAATCTCCACTTTTCTCCGAATTTCGTGTGGAGCGCGGGAAACGATTATTTAAGCAACGGCTACCTCGGCGCGTTTTTCGAACGAGGAAAAGAAACTTCGGCGAAGCTTGATAAGTGCAACGCGAGCTTTCCGGAGGTAACGGCGATGCTCGGCGGCATACGCGAGGAATTTTCGAACGGCGGCTACGGCTGCGAAGTGATGGTGAAAGCGAAACTTTTAGAACTACTGGTGCTGTTGCGACGGGAGTTCTTTCCGCCGGCGGAAAACGGCGACGGAAAAAATTCGGCGTACGCGCTGCATGCGGGCGGAATAGAACGGGCGATCGATTTTATGGATAAAAATTTTGCGGGCGCCGTTACGCTGGAAGAAATCGCGCGGGAGGCGTATATGCCGCGCACGTATTTCTGCGCGGTGTTTAAAAAACTGAACGGCATGACGCCGTGGCAATACATCAATATACGAAGAATCGACGAGGCGCTTGCGCTTTTAAAACATTCCGACGACACGGTATTGAAAATCGCCGTGCGTTGCGGATTCAACAACACGGCGAATTTCAACCGAATTTTTAAAAAGATTACGGGACTTACGCCCGCCGAATACAGAAAAAGCCTGCAGAAATAAGACAATTTATCACATCAACGCTAAAGTCCTTTTACAAAATTTACTTCCTTATTTTATAGACTTTTTTATCTTCCGAGACTTTCGTTTTATAACCAAACTTTTTTAATAGCTCAATCATTTTTTTACAACCATAATTCCGGCAATCGAAATCCGAGTATTGGTTTAACAGCAAACTTCCGATTTTACTGGCTAAAGTCCAGCCCTCGGCATCCGAATTTTCGTCGATTATCTGATTTATCGATTCTTTAAGCGCATTTACCGTGGTAAGAGCCGAATTTTCGTTTTCCGAATTTTCTGCAGAATCTGTTATCGATTTTGACGAATCGCCGGCAATAATATCAAGATATTTAAATTTACTGCAGGCAACGACAAAAGGTTTCGGCGTTTGTTCTTTGCCCATTCCGATGACAAGCATTCCCGACTCTTTTAATCTGGCGGCAAGTTTCGTAAAATCGCTGTCTGAGGATACAAGACAAAATCCGTCTACAGTACGTGTATATAAAATATCCATAGCATCTATAATCATTGCCGAATCGGTTGCGTTTTTTCCTGTGGTGTAAGCATATTGTTGAACGGGATTTAAAGAATAATCGAGCAATTCTTGTTTCCACGACGATAAATTCGGACTCGTCCAATCGCCGTAAATTCTCTTATATGTAATCGAGCCCTCTTTTGCCGCTTCCTCTACAATCGTTTTAATATATCGAGGCGATATATTATCCGCATCAATCAATAGTGCAATTTTTTTATCTTCCATTCTTTTTCCTCCTTAATTATTTGACTTTTTTATTGATGTAAAAAATTGCTGCAAAGAAAACAAATCTTTGCAGCAATTTTATAAACACTTTTTATTTTAGTTAAACATATTTCTTCAAATTTTCAATAATCGCCGAAAATCAGATGCGTTCGTCGCAATAGGCGCAGCGGAGCACGCCCTCGCCGTCTTTATATACGAGGCGGCGCAGCTCCTGTTCGCCCGTGGTGATGCAACGAGGATTTTTGCAGATTGCGGACGAATCTTCGTATTCGTTCTTCTGCTTCCGCCGATCGGGCAAATCTTTTTCGGCAAGCAGTTTTAAAATGAGCGCCATGCGCATGAGTCTGCCGCAACGCGTCTGTTCGAAATAGCAGGCGCGGGGATCGTCGTCTACCTTGACGGAAATTTCGTTTACGCGGGGCAGCGGGTGCATTACGATGGCATCGGGTTTCGCCGAACGCATTTTTTCTTCCGTGAGAATATATACGTCTTTCAGGCGTTCGTATTCCTCTTCGCTTTCAAAACGCTCTTTCTGGATTCTCGTCATGTACAGGACGTCTACGGAGCCGATAGAATCTTCGAGCGAGCGGCTTTCCGTGCAGGGAATGCCTTTCTTTTCGATATATTCTTTTTTTACGTAATCGGGCAGGCGCAGTTCTTCGGGAGAAATGAGTACGAATTTCACGCCGTCGTAGCGCGACATCGCGCCGATGAGAGAGTGCACCGTTCTGCCGTATTTCAGATCGCCGCAGAAGCCTATCGTCAGATTTTCGAAGCCGCCTTTCTTTCTGCGGATGGTAAGCAGATCGGCAAGCGTCTGCGTGGGGTGATACCTGCCGCCGTCGCCCGCGTTGATGACGGGGACGAGCGAACGACGGATGGCGACGTCCGGCGCGCCCTCCTTCGGGTGGCGCATGGCGATGATATCCGCATAGCCGGAAACCACTTCGACGGTATCGGATACGCTTTCGCCTTTGGAAGCGGAACTGAGCCCCGCGCCCGCGAAACCGAGCACGCTGCCGCCGAGAGAAAGCATTGCCGATTCGAAACTCAGCCGCGTGCGCGTGGACGGTTCGAAAAACAGCGTGGCAAGGCGTTTATGTTTGCATTTATCTTCGTATTTTTCGGGGTTTGCCGCGATATCTTCGGCAACGAAAATGAGTTCGTCGATTTCCTCCGTAGTTAAATCGAGAATATTCAGTACGTTTCTCATATATGTAAAGCCTCTCTTTTTACGCTTTGATCCAGCTTTCGTCCGACGGGTTGTTTCTGAACGCGATGAGCCTCTGCACGTCCTGCGGGCGGATATAATTTTCTTCCGCCGCGACTTTTGCAATCGTATCGAAATCGCAAAGGCTGACGTTCTTTACGCCCGCCGCCTGCAATCTTTCGACGCCCTTTTTCATGCCGTACGTGAAAATGCTTACGATGCCGAGCACTTCCGCGCCCGCTTCGCGCAATACGTCCACCACTTCGAGCACGCTGCCGCCCGTGGAAATGAGATCTTCCACCACGACGACTTTTTCGCCTTTTTCCAGTTTGCCTTCGATCTGATTCTGTCTGCCGTGATCTTTCGCGCCGGAACGCACATAGCCCATCGGCATGCCGAGGAGATGCGCGGT
>ERZ808270.1259-NODE-1259-length-11426-cov-4.300501_pt1 | contig 11426 bp, 9 predicted proteins | sample MGYA00521082_ERZ808270 | MGnify/ENA primary metagenome ERZ808270 (study PRJEB31516, sample SAMN03275594) | gut metagenome | biome: mammalia-associated habitat; material: feces | host: Papio cynocephalus | place: Kenya | collected 2012-07-27 ...
CGCTATTATGATGAAAAGCATTTTGTAAAAGATCCGGATTATATTGTGCGGATGGATCGGCTGCTTTCGGTGATTAAGGATCATGAGACGGATGAAGAGATGGATCAGTGGAAGATCTGGCTGAAATATTTTGTCACTATGGGTGGCGGTGAGTGGAATGAATTCTGGGGAGATGTTAGATAGGAAAAGGAGCTTTCACATGCAGTATGAAAGCTCCTTCTTTTTGTTGCAATTTACAATTTTTCAAATACCGGAATACGTTCTAGCGGGGCATCTGCTGTAATCGTCTGACCACCTGCGAGAATGCTGCCATCGGCGATATTTTTCCAATTGCCTTCCGGCAGATAAACTTTCCGGCGGGTGACACCTGCGGCAAGCACGGGAGCAACAAGATAGCGGGAGCCGAACATATACTGGTCATCAATTTCCCAGCATTTTTCATCCTGCGGGAATTCATAGAACATCGTCCGCATGAGAGGAGCGCCGGTTGCGCTGGCTTCTTCCATCAGAGATACAATATATGGCTTTAAAGACAGGCGCAGATCAAGCTGATCTTTCATAATTTTAAAAGCGTCTTGTCCGTAACTCCAAAGTTCGTTTGGCTGACCGGTAAACAGATAACCACCGCCGAAATCTTTGTCTGAAAGAGGCGGGATGTTGTGTGGACCGCGGTCACCATGCATGCGAAGGATTGGAGAGAAAACAGCCAGTTCATACCAGCGGAGCAGCAGTTCCTTAAATTCCGGAGTTGTACAGTCATCTGTCATAAAACCGCCGATATCGCTCGTCCACCATGGAATTCCGGCAAGTCCCATGTTCAGTCCGGCAGAAAGCTGGTCACGCAGGGATTCAAATGTACTCTGGATATCTCCGGACCAGATGAGAGACGCATATTTCTGGCTTCCGGCCCAGCCACAACGCACAAGGTTTAAAATGTTGCCTTCTTTTCCCATAGCCATCTGACCGTCGAAAAAGGCCTGTGTGTAAAACTTCGGATACAGATTGCTGACTTCCAGTGCCGGCCCGAGATAATAGCGGTAATTGTCGTAATCGTACACTCCATAATCCGGTTCTGAATTGTCCAGCCAGAACATATCAATGCCGTAGTCGCTGTAGCTGGCTTTGCATTTTTCCCAGATGTATTGGCGTGCAGCGGGATTGGTGGTATCCAGTTCAATACAGTCTCCCTGAAAATCATACGTCTGCGCGCTGCCACGCTCCGTGCGGATCAGATAACCAAGTTCATACAATTCCTCAAAGTTTTCGCTTTTGCGATCTACACTAGGCCATACGGAAACTACAACTTTTGTTCCCATGGCGTGTAGTTCGTCACACATAGCCTTTGGATTCGGCCAGTATTCCGGATCAAAATGCCAGTCTCCCTGTCTGGTCCAGTGGAAAAAGTCGATGACAATGACATCCAGTGGAATTCCAAGTTCTTTATATTTTCTTGCAACGGTCAGTACTTCTTCCTGTGTGCGGTAACGGAGTTTGCACTGCCACAGTCCAAGCAGATCTTCCGGCATATGTGGTGCACGTCCGGTCACGGCAGTATAATTTTCAATCAGTTCTGCAGGAGTCTCACCTACGGTGATCCAGTAATCGATTTCTTTTGCTGCCTCGGCGTGCCATTCGGTCATATTTTTTCCAAATGAGGCTTTTCCGACTGCCGGATTGTTCCACAGAAATCCATAGCCAAGGCTGGATACTGCAAAAGGAATAGACACCTGGGAATTTCGTTGTGCCAGTTCTAACACACATCCTTTTTGATCCAGGTAGGGTTGCTGGTATTGTCCCATACCAAAGATTTTTTCTCCATCATTTCCTTCAAAACGAACGGTCAGAGAGTAATCTCCACCGATGATTGGTTTATAGGTGCGGCCAACAATTTTCAGCGCAGAACTTTCGCCACATTCCGTGCCAAAATAATTACGGTAATATTCACGGAGAATCCGTCTGTCATCACGATAAAATGACAAAACACCGGCGGCATTGGAATGAATTCGAAGATGACCATTGGTGATATCTGCAGATTCTTTTCCGTTGATCACAATTTCAGAAGTCTGATCTGCAGGAGACAATGACTCTGTCAGTGCCCAGTTGTTTCCTGTCAGCGCCATGGATTTTGTTGCACGTACACGGAGTGCATTTTTTCCCCATGGCTCAATACGGATCTGTTCGGTCTGGTGCTGGATACATAAAGAGTTTCCCTGTTTTGTGAAACGCATATAAAAATCCTCCTTGTTATCTTTTTTAAACTTGTTATAATGACACTATACAGATGAAAAAAAGAAAAAACTTTAATATTTTTGATGAAAACTAACACGATTATGATATTATGTGGGGAGAAAAAGAATGAATTTGCAAAGTGATGAATTGCTGCATGAAGCGGTGGCACATGGAAACGCAATGTTTCCATTTATGGAATATTCTGTGGAAACTGATTGCACCAGAGAAGAAAGAATTTATTGTCACTGGCATGAAGAACTGGAATTTTTACTGTTGATCAGGGGACACGCGCAGCTTTCAATTGGAGAACAAAGTTACGCGATTCATGCCGGAGATTTTGCACTTATTCCATCGGATAAACTGCATACAATGACTGCAGATCCGGGGGAGAAAGTCGCATTCTATGCATTTGATTTTGCCCCGGCATTTTTATATAGTTTTTCAGAAGATGCATTGCAGCAGCAATACTTTGAGCCGCTGCAAAAGGAAAGGATTATCTTTCAGAAAGTTTTTGTACAGGACTGTGAATGGAAGAAAGCGATTGCACAAAGGCTTTGGGTGATGCACGACATTTTTCAAAAGAAAACGATGGGGTATGAGCTATTGTTAAAGGCAAAATTATATGAAATTTTTGCTTTGCTGTTTTCAAATGCTATCGTGGAGAAAGAAGAACGTCACAGTGATCGACGTGCAGAACTTGTCAGAGCAATTATGCAGTATTTGCACATACATTACAGAGATAACATTTCTATAAAAGAAATCGGAAGGGAGTTTCATCTGAGTGAGGGGCATCTCTGCCGGTTGTTTAAAGAAATTACAGGGCGTTCCATTGTGGATTATCTGAATGAATACCGGATACGCAAAAGCGTGTGGTTTTTGCGGGAGAGTTCAAGAGATATCGGGGAAATTGCGGGGCTGGCCGGGTTTAATAATATCAGTTATTTCAATAAAAAATTTCGCCAGTATATGCACACAACACCTGGAGTATACAGAAAAATGATGACGAGAGATAATCTGCTTGCGGAATGATGAAAACAATGTTAAGATAATAGCCATCGGAAAAGATCGAAAAACAAAAATAAAAAGATCGGAGGTGAAAGAAGGATGACACAGGAAGATATTGTGATTTTATCACAGTTGTTAGATCAGAAATTTGAGCCTGTATACACAAGACTTGATTTATTGGAAAGCGATGTCAGAGGACTCAGGAGTGACATGGTAGAAGTGAAGGAAGACATTGCTGAACTGAAACAACGGGTTACCGGACTGGAGGACAAGGTTACCAGACTGGAAGACAAGGTTACCAGTTTGGAACAACGGGTTACCAGACTGGAAGACAAGGTTACCAGTTTGGAACAACGGGTTACCGGACTGGAAGACAAGACGACCGGATTGGAAGACAAGGTTACCGGACTGGGACAACAGGTTACTGGATTGGAGCAACGGGTTACCGGTCTGGAATTGGTAATTGAAAATGAAACAAATGTAAATATCAGACGGATTGCAGAAGGGCATTGTGATTTGGTACGTAATTTGAGGGAAGCACGCAAAGTAGATGATGAAAAAGAATTGCTTGCCATTCGCGTGACAGTGTTAGAATCTGATATGAGTAAAGTAAAACATCAGCTTGCAATTACATAATTCTTGCGGATCGCGGTGCCTCGGCACCGCGACTTTTAGTTTGGGGAATAAATAGTTTACTTCCCATACTTTCGAATCTTATATGCCAGCCGTAACTGAAAACACTGATTGTAATCCGAAAAATTCACATCCAGAAGTTCCTCGATTTTCTTAACACGGTATTTGATGGTATTCCGGTGAACATTCATGGCATCTGAAGTGGCAGTAACGTTGCAGTTGCAATCCAGGTAATTTTCCAGAGTCTGTACAAGGCAGGTCTGGTTTTCCAAATCATATGCGATCAGGTCGCAAAGGATCGTTTCGCTGATATTTTGAAGTTCCGTTTTATCAGGAAAGTGAAAAAGCAGGCGGTAAATCCCTGTGTCTTCAAAAAAACGGATTTCTGTTTTTTTGTGACACTGGTGAATCATATGCAGAGCCTCCTCGGCTTCTGCAGCACTTTGGTTTGCATCGGCGAGTGTGGAAAAGACAGAGCCGACACCGGCGCTAAATGCGAAAGATTCTGCGGCCGGAAATACAGAAACAATTTCTGACTGCATCTGCCGGGTATCGTTTAACGGAAATAAAAAATATGCCTGCGTGTCTTTTGGCATCCATAACCAATTTTTAATATTGTGCTTTTGAAAGTGTTCAAAAATAGTTAAAAGCAAGAATTGGAGAGAATATTTCGAGTCGTTTTCATCTGATTCCACAAGGACCACACAGTAGGAATTTTCCTGCTTGTAACCGTAGAAGCGTGCACGTTTTGACAGCTCTGTATTTTCCGAAAAATCCGGTTTTAAAAGCTGGGAGGTTATTGCGTTTACTCCCTGTAGATAGTTGGTACGGGAAAAAAGAAGCTGCGTCATGGCATAAGTTACAACACTGACTTTGGTATCAAAGGGGAGTGTTAACAGAGGAAACTGCATGGAATCAGCTGCTTTTATAATAGAGATCGGAACTTCCGGAATATAAGGTCCGATCTCAAGAACCACACCGGCTGCACCGTGCTCGTATACATAGTGAAGAATTTTCAGAAGATCTTTCGTATAATCGGTCATTCCGATTCCGGCAATAAAAACCAGTTTTTTTCCATAGTCTTCAGTTTTGTAATCCACAATTTCAGAAATGCTATACCAGGTGATCAGGCGATACAGTCCATCTTCTCCGGCGATAATACGAGCCTGATTCATTTCTTTTAGTTGTAATAGTTCCGGATAGGTGATATACATACAAAGTTTCTCCTTCTGTTATGTGTTTACAAACGAATTCCTCTGGAAATCAGGTAGCGTTTGATCTTGAAAGCAAGCTGAACGGTAAATCCGGGATTCGGCTGGTCAAAATCAATGCCAAGAATTTCTTTGATTCGGTTCAGACGATATTTCAAAGTATTTTTGTGTATAAAAAGTGCGTCTGCTGTGGCTGTCAGATTCCCATTATTTTCCAGATAGGTTTCTAAGGTTTCCAGAAACTGACTATTATTTTCAGCATCATATGCAGAAAGCTTTCCGAGAATAGTATGATAAAGACGTAATAGTTCCTGATCATTCTGATATTGAAAAAAGATGCGGTAAACACCCATATCTTTATAAAAACGAATTTCATTAAATCGGTTACACAGATGCAGAGATTCAATGGCACAGACCGCCTGATATACACTCAGTGAAATCTGGGAAATATCCTGAATTATGGTACCGCAGCCAATGGATACGGTAATCCCATTTTGATACTCTAACTGTGTGCGGGCCTGGTCAAGTCCGTGCAGAAGAGAATCTTCCACAGAGGCATTCTCTTTTGAAATATCACAGAGTGGAAGTAGACAAATGTAGCGGGAATCCTTTTCAAAATGGAGAAAAAATTCTTTTGGAATCGAAAAAATGTCGCGTAAAAGGGTAAGCATACTTTTGGCAGCCCGTTTGACGGAGTATTGGACAGAAACGGAGTCGAGCTGAAATGCGACTGCAATACAGGGGAAAGCAAAAGATTGGAGTAATTCCTCATAGTCTTTGTCATGAGGGACCGTTGCCGGAAAATAAATCAGTTTTTTAAGTAATTCTTTTTGCTGGAGTCGTTTTTCATTTTCAAAGCAAAGGTAAGCAATTGCATGCGTGATACCGGTGATATTTACCTCTCCCACAATTTCGATGAGTGGCAGGGATAGTTCATCTGCAAGACGAATAACCTTGGGGGAAATAACATTGATAAATTTTCCGCGTTCTACCATAATTCCGGCAGCATGTGCTTCTTTCAGCTGCTTTAGAATGGAAAGGAGATCCTGTTCCGGATAGGAAAGACCGGAACCGTTGGTGTAGACAAGATTTGAGGGTCCAATCCATGGCCCGATATTGACATCATAAACGATATGAATCCAGCTGATCGGTTGATTCAGCCCGGATTTGCCTCCAATGACGTGGGCATTTTTTAATTCTTCCAGTTTGAGAATTTCTTCGTAATCTGTCATATTTTACCTCAGCAATCAAATAAAAACAAAAAGCGGATGCATAACGTCATACGTCATTGCATCCGCTTGTTCCTATTATAGGAGATTTTCGAGGATCTGTAAATAATAGAATTTCAGTTTTTCTTTTTTAATACGCGGGTTCCGGCAGTAATAGCACCGGTCGGACAGACTTTCAGGCACAGGTGGCAGCCAACACATTTTTTCGGGTTCATACGGATTGTGCGGTTCTCATCCAGTAGAAGTGCCTGGTGTCCGCCATCATAGCAGGAAATATAACATCTTCCGCATCCGATGCATTGTTTATGATTAAATTTTGGATAGCATATGGTTTCTCGATCCAGGGCATCCGCACCGACTACCTGGGGAAGCGCTTTTCCAACAATATCGCGCACATTGGAAATGTGATGGATCTTAAGGTAATGCTTCAAACCACTGAGCAGATCATCGATAATGCGATAGCCATACTGCATGATTGCTGTAGTGATCTGGATGTTGGTACATCCAAGCAGCAGAAAATCCAGGGCATCCTGCCAGTTTTCCACACCGCCGGTTCCGGAAAGGGGAATGTTTTTCAGCTGTGGCGTTGCGGCCATATCATAGACAAAACGGTTCGCAATCGGGTGGACAGCATTTCCGGAGTATCCGCCGACTGCGGTTTTTCCGGAAACACAGGGTTCCCCGGAAAAGGTATCGCCGGATACATTGACAATACTTTTTATGGTATTAATTGCTGCAAGAGCATCTGCTCCGGCGTTTACTGCGGCAATGGCGGGTGGGATAACGCTGGTGATATTGGCGGTCATTTTAGCAATCAGCGGAAGGTTGGAACCGCGCTTGATAGCACGGACATAGCGGTCGACCAATGCAGGATCTTCTCCTACATCGGTTCCAAGTCCGTCGTATGCCATATGTGGGCAGGAAAAATTACATTCCAGTGCGTCAATACCGGCTTTTGTCAGTTCCCGTGCGAGAAACGTCCAGTCCTCTTCATTCTGCCCCATGATGGATGCAATGACAATTTTGTCCGGATAGTCTTTTTTCAGCCGGCGCATGATGGCTATGTTTTCTTCAAGCGTATGTTCTGAAGATTCTTCCAGATTTTTAAAGCCGTCAAATCCGTGGTGTGTTCCGGGTGTTGTGGCAAAGCGTGGAGAAACTTCTTCATGTGCAAAACTGGTAATTGTTTTGTATACAACGCCGGCCCAGCCCATGTCAAACGCTTTGGAGATCATTTCATAATTACTGCCGACAACGGAAGAGGACAGAAAAAATGGATTTTCACAATGCAGATCACAGAAGTCGATCGACAGATTCGGATCATTTTCAGGCTCCGGTGGACAAGAAAGAGAAGCCAGTGCCGAGAGTACCTGATCAATGGCAACCGGTCGGGTGATTCGTCCTTTCAGACAGGCGGTCATACAGGATTTTTCCGTACAAGAAGAACAGAAATCGGTGTCCGGAAGTTTTTGGGCAGCTCCTGCAGGGTTGGAAAAGTAAAGACTTTGCAGGATCTGGTGTATTGCAATCTGATGCGGACAGGCAGTTGTGCATGGCGCATTTTCGCAGAGCAGGCAACCTGCGCTTTCTTCATTTAATAATTGTAAGGTATAATTTGTATCCATAAATTCTGCCTCCTTCCGGTTATTTATTGCATTTATAGATCAGAACCATACCGGAACTCTGGGATACCTGTGCGACCTCCAGCAGATCCATGCCGCCAGCGTCGGCAGAAATGGTTGGTGCAAGCCAGGAAGAACCAAAGTCAACGGTTCCGTTGTATACCGCAGTTGTCTCAGAGATATCGCCACCACCGGAAACAATATCGACATTCAGACCAACCTCGTCGTAATATCCCTTATCTTTGGCTACAAAGTATCCCATAAACTGTGACTGTGGCAGCCATTTTAGCTGAATGGAGACATCTTTCTTTTCCGGAGTATCAAATTTCTGCTGCATGGCATCGGTCCAGTAAGAGGTATCACGGACATCATCTAAAGTCATGTTTTTCAGTTTCTCATTGGCAGAAGTGTCATCTAAAGTGATGTATTCTTTTGCAATATCCAGAGTCTGCTGCATGGCTTCATCATTCATGTTACCGTAATCGGTAACTGTGTCACCGTTGGTATCGGTAGTCACCAGCTTTGCCATTTCTTTTGCCATGTAATCCTGATGATCCATGGATACAGAAGATCCGTTATTATATACAATCTTGGCTGCTTCATCCAGATGGTTGACGGCATATTCCCAGCCTTTCATGGAAGCATAGATAAAAGCTTTTACTGTGTTTGGATTTTTCTCGGCAAATTCTTTTTTACAGATCAGATTATCCTCAAGCATTGCCACGCCTTCTTTATTGAAATCAATGACTCCGATCCCATCACTTCCATAATTGTAAGCGCCATCATAGCTGTTCTCTACGAGGCCGAGTTCGTTATAAGTCATTGCGGAAGCAAGTTCTATGGTGTCATCATCGAACCCATCCATATCAAATCCCTGATTTAAAAGACTGGTGCTCAGATTGTATTTGGCGAGAAGTGCCAGGACTTCATATTGATCTCCAAGGCCCCAGTTTCCGATCTTTCCATCAGATGCGGCCTTGGTAAGGACATCTTTAACGGAAGCATTTCGATCAAAATATTGTCCACCGGAAGCAGAGGAACCGGAAGCTGTGCTTTCATTCTTATCAGAAGATCCGCATCCGGAAACAGCGGTAAGGATAAGTGCGGTTGTGAGTGTCAGAGCGGTGAGTTGTTTCATGCGTTTTTTCATAATTCATTACCTCCTGTGTAAATCGGTGTTTTGATGATATGTGGGAGTATAGCATGGAACATATTTTTCGTGAGACCAAAAATAAAAGCAGATTTTTGTTTCCGGTGGACATAGCAGAAAAAAGACAGGAAGTGCTAAGATGTTGGCAGATCAAAAAGACGAACACAAAACACAGGAGGAAAAGAGATATGGAAAAATATGCGGTAATTGAAGATGCAAAACAGTATATGGATGAATATCGGGAAGATATGATTGCTTTTGCACAGAAATTATTAAAAGTAAAAAGTATCAGTGGTCATGAAAAAGGGATTGCAGATCTTTATTTAGAAGAGATGGAAAAGCTTGGATATGATGAAGTTTTTCGGGATGAATATGGAAATGTAGTAGGACTGGTCAAGGGGGACGAAAGCGGACCTACGATTATGTATAACTCTCATATGGATCATGTAGATGAAGGCGATTTAAGTAACTGGGAGGGATATGATCCTTATGGTGGATTGAAAGATATCTGCGAGGTGGATAATCAGGAAAAGACAGCGGTAGAGAAAAGTACCTGTCTGCATGGACGCGCAGCTTCCGATGTAAAGGCAGGTGGAGCTGTACAGATTTATACCGGAGCAGTACTGGCGCGGTTAAAAAAAGAAGGCTATGCATTGCGGGGAACTTTTATGTTCAGCGGAGTGGTACTTGAGGAAGCAGGGGAGAACCTTGGAATGAAACTGCTTCACCGAGAGACACTTCCGAAACATGGGCTGGATTATGATTGCGTGGTTTCTTCGGAGGCTTCCTCTTTGAAACTGGCACTTGGACATCGTGGACGTATCGAGTATCTGGCAACTACACTGGGACGCACGTCACACGGAAGTGCGCCATGGCTGGGCATCAATGCGATTTATAAGGCAATTCCTTTTATCAATAAAGTAAAAGATGAGCTGTATCCTTCTCTGCCAACGGACCCGGATCTGGGACAGGCATCGATTTCTTTGAATATTATCGAATGTACGCCGGGAGCACTTTCTATTGTGCCGGATCATTGTATGATGTCTTTTGACCGCCGGACGTTGCCGAGCGAAGATCCGGAAGAAGTTTTGGTGCAGTTTGAAAAGATTGCAGATGATCTGGCAAAAGAAGATTCGGAGTTTAAAGCGGAAGTACAGGTAAAACAGGGAACACAGACGACTTATACGGGCATTACGGTTACGGATGATAAAAACAGTTATCCGTGGAAGATCAGCAGAGAGCATCCGTTTGTCAAAGCGGCAGCGAAAGCTTTGGAAAATGTTGGTCAGCAGGTAAAATATACCCATTGGACATTTGCTACGGATTTAAGTGTCACCGCTGGTATGTACCACAAGCCTTCCATCGGGTATTCGCCAATGCAGGAGCAGTATGCCCATACACCATATGATAAAGTACGTGTGGATTTTATGCAGACAGCGTTGGATGGAAATATTTCTATTTTCTTATCCTGCGCAGAGGCCGGAAAAGAGATTGGTAAGTTAATATAAGGAGGACGTTGCATGAAATTGTATTTTTTCAGTTGTGGGTTTCTGAAGAGTACAAAAGGATTGTTTGTCAATGGGGGCGGGAACGATGCATTTTGTGTTCCCGTTCCCTTTTTTCTGATTCAGCATCGGGGAAAAAACATTCTTTTTGACACGGGAAATCATTGTACGGATATGTCTGGACATTTGCAGGAGAAACTGACGCGTACGGTTCGACCGGTTTTCCGGGAGGAGGAGTTGGCCCATCATGCAATCCAGACGATTGGCGTGCAGCCGGAGGACATTGATTTCATTATTTTATCGCATCTGCATCATGATCATGCGGGGGAAATCTGCCAGTTTCCAAACGCAACCGTGATTGTGCAGCAGTCAGAATATGATTATGCTCATCGATCGGATTATTTTATGGAACAGACTTATTATGCGGACGAAGTGCCGGCACAGAGCGTGGACTGGTATTTTCTTCAGGGGAAAGCGGACGACCGGTTTGACTTGTTTGGGGATGGAAAGATAGTTATTTATTATACACCGGGGCATACGATCGGGCATCAGTCGCTTCTGGTCAGAACCGAAAAGGACGGTGCTTTTCTTCTTGCCGCAGATGCCTGTTACACCACAGAAAATATTGCAGATGGTGTGCTTCCGGGGCTTGTACTGGACAGCCATGCATATTTGCATAATCTGGTTACGTTTCGTCTGTTGCAAAAAACAGGTGTAACTATTGTGCCGGGACATGATCCGCTGCAGTGGCAGCAGTTTCGCCATGCCCCGGAATATTACGCATAAAATTGTACCAAGTCGCTGGCGCGACGGCTAGCCCTAGATACAAAAAAATATAGCAG
>ERZ808270.1260-NODE-1260-length-11424-cov-3.071422_pt1 | contig 11424 bp, 8 predicted proteins | sample MGYA00521082_ERZ808270 | MGnify/ENA primary metagenome ERZ808270 (study PRJEB31516, sample SAMN03275594) | gut metagenome | biome: mammalia-associated habitat; material: feces | host: Papio cynocephalus | place: Kenya | collected 2012-07-27 ...
CTTGTCTGCAACAAAATTATGCTCGAAAATCCACATATATTTCTTGTGAAGACAGATTCTTAGAGATCATTTTTATACAAAACTAAATTTTATGCTAAGTAATTCTATGCTTAATATGTCAAAATATAGATATTTCACTTGACAAAATAATCATATGTGATATAATAAAATTATACAAAAATATATCGCTGATATTATGCGAATATAGTGTGGGGAGGAAAAATTGAAATGAAAGTTTCTAAGCTGTTTGCAACGGTAGTATCGCTTTCGCTTGCTGTTAGCACTTCAGGCACATTTGGTGTGACGGCAGCTGAGGCGGAGAGGGTCGATGGTGAGCTGGAAATGCGCATACAGGATTCTCTGACGGTATATCCGGGCAGTACCAACACGATTCAGCCGCTTGAGATAGAAGAGGCGAGAAATGTGGTCTCTATTTCATTTGATGTGATTGTTTCGGATTTCTTTTCAGATTTCTCGATCGAAGGCCTTTATGGAGAGACTACAATAGAAGAAAAAGACGATGGGTATCATGTCACTGTTCGGGATGATGACGGTATTCCGACTGCGCCGCCGATTTCAGTTACTTTTACAGTCGGTGAAGAATATGAGAGTGAGCCTATTTCATTTACTAACTTTGACTTTGTGTATACTGCTGATACAACTGCATCAGGCAGCAGAGTGAACGGAAGTTCTACGTTTGTTTATGTGAATGATTACATTTGTTACGATGAGAATGGGATTTCTTTTTTTGTTTACAGAGACCATGTTCGAGTTAGTCCCTGCAGCAGTGAAATCAGCTATCTTTCTATTCCGGCAACTTATCAAAATTTGCCGGTAACGGAAGCAGAGATTTACATGGATCAGCTGAAGTATATCGAGTGTGATGAAAACAATACATCCTTGTCATCCTATGATGGGGTATTGTTTAATAAGGCACAGACAGAATTGATATGTTTTCCCACGGCGATGCAGAAAAGCGCATATGAAATTCCGGATACGGTGATAAAAATTGATGAGAATGCGTTTTCATCTCCCAAAAATCTTACAAAACTGACGATTCCGGATTCTGTCACGGAAATTGATGACAAAGCAATTTATCCCAAAGGGGACAATTTCTTAATTTGCGGAAAATCTGGTTCTGCTGCGGAAGAATATGCAAAGCGTCATTATATTGCATTTTGCGATACAGAGAGTAATCAAACAATTGCTCCGTCTATTTCCGGAACCTGCGGCGATGATCTGACCTGGAATCTGGATGAAAATGGTGTAATGACAATCTCCGGAACAGGCGCAATGGCGGATTTCGACCAGCAAAAAAATTGTGCAAGCACACCTTGGGTTCGTTATACCAGTTACATTAAGGAAGTTGTTGTGGAAGATGGCGTTACCAGTGTGTCAAATGATGCTTTTGCCTGGTGCGATCGCTTGAAAAAGGTTTCACTTCCGGACAGTCTGCTCACTTTGGAGTATCAAGCCTTTTACTGCTGCAGAAATTTGACAGATTTGACGCTGCCGAAAAACCTGCAGACCATCGGCGGAGAAGCTTTTACAAATGATGGCTTTTCTGAATTGACGATTCCGGAAAGTGTTACAAAAATCGGAGGCGGTGCATTTGGTGGTTGTAAATACATAAAGCAAATGTATATTCCTGCAAGTGTTTCTGAAATTGAAGGAAATGTGTTCTGGAATTGCTGTGAATTTATCAAGGTTTCAGAAGACAACCAAAACTACAGCAGTGAAAAGGGCATTCTTTACAATAAAGATAAAACGGAAATCATTTCCATTCCGTATTTCATGAAAGATGTAGAGTTGGCAGAAGGCGTTACAGAAATTAAGGACTGGCAGTTTGATCCGGGTCAAATAAAACGCCTGTATATTCCTGAAACTGTGACAACGATCGGACAGTGGGCATTTCATGATTGCACTTCACTCAGCGAGGTCGAAGTATCTCCTTCTAATCCAAATTTTCAGAGTGTTGACGGTGTCCTGTATGATGCAGATCATACACTGCTGTATTATCCGCCGGCAAAAACGGACAAAAGTTACCGTATCATAGACGGAACGCAGAAAATCGCTGCATGGGCTTTTTGGGACTGCAGCAATTTGACATACTTGTCTGTTCCTGCCTCTGTAACGGAGATAGACAGCTCAAACATTTGCGGCTGCAAAAAACTTTGCAGCATTGATGTAGATGAAGATAATCCGACCTATTCTTCTTATGAGGGTGTTGTTTACAACAAAACAAAATCTGAAGTTATGTTTACTCCTCCGGGCTTGACAACACTGAAGATTCCGGAAAATATCTCATCCCTCGGCTTGACTTATTCGTATTATAATTATCTTAATTGTACAGATTCATTACAGACATTGATTCTTCCGGCAACAGTAAAGGTATTTAGTACGATTTCTCTGGATGATCGGTTTCAAAATCTGACAGACATTTATTACGCCGGAGGTGAGGAGGATCTGGAAATATCCGGGGATTTACCCAGTCGTGTGACAGTGCATTACAATAGGGATACCCCCTTGTATATGCAGGGCGATTTGAATGGTGACGGCAGTTTTTCCGTTTCTGATTACATAATATGTCAGAAATATCTGCTTGGGTGTTATCAGTTCAATCAGGAGCAGTGGATCGCTACCGATGTGAATGGAGACAGTCGAGTTGATGTATTTGATCTTGTATTTATGCGGCAGGGATTGATTGGATAATTATTTTCTAAAAATTAAAAATCCATTTGTTGCGCCAAAACGGGCAGGTCATGTTTTTGTGACCTGCCCGTTTGCGTTCGTTTGTGTTTGGAGTATATATTATGGCAACATCGCATAAAGCTTGTTCCGTGTTGCCTTATGTATTTCAATCATTTCCATAGCCATAGGTCAAAAGGTTGCAGTTATAGTAATCCCAGTGATCGTCTTCATGATCTACAGAGAAAAGCGCACTGTCATATGCCATAAAATTATCCCAGACAGTGGCAGAGCAATCCCAGGCATTCAAGAAATACATTTTCTTGCCCCAGGAATTGATCGCCGTATCCATATAGACTTTGTTGCCGTATACCATGGCATTTTGTCCCCAGCCGTCGACCACGTTGTTTTGTTCGAACGCACGCTGAATGGCTGTACATCCGTTTCGATAGCCGATGTTGTTTCGGATCACGCAGTCATTGCCTTTGATATTGATAAAGCTTTTTGCGGAATTTTCACCGCTCATTCCAGTTCCGTCGAATGTACAGTCCTCAACTGTCGTTCCAACGGTATACTCTTTAATGTCAACGTGTTCTGCCGCAACATTCGGACCAAGCTTGCAGTTCTTTATGGTGTTGTAGTTGCAATCATAGCCGTACCCTGTGGTGCTTTTCGCACTGCCTACATAAATTGCCTCGCCGTATCCCGGAGATACAACGCCGGTGTCATGAACCGAACAGTTTTCAGCAAGACAGTAGGAGCTGTTGTCCCGGAAATGAATGCCCTCAGAACCGATGTTGTACACCTCGCAATTGCTGATCCTCGTGTGATTGGAATTGTCCAGTATGATACCCTTCTGAGCATTCGTCACCTTTAGGTCTCTGATCTCCCACCAGTCGCCGGAAATGGACAGCACAAAATTTTCGGCGGTGGAAGAACCGGAGAGAACTGCCGGCTTTTCCGGATCTTCAGAGCGGATGATAATGGGATTTTCTTCTGTTCCGCCTGCTGAACCGGTGAACATATATCCCTTTGGCGTTGCGCCGCTGTAAACATATTCACCTTCGGCAAGTATGATCTCATCTCCGGCATTTGCATTTCCAAGAGCGTTCTTCAATTCATCCGTATTTTTTACATGGATCTGGTTTCCTAATGGCTTCCTCGAGGTCAATTCTTGCCGCATCACACAGAGATCCAGCACATTCAATGTGCTGTCCTCACAAAAGTCAGCTGCTTTCCAGTCAGAAAGTTCTGCATCTGGAACGGACAACAGCCATTTTTGCAAAAGGACGATATCCGAAATGTTAAATGTGCCGTCTGCATTGACATCACCCTGCATTGAAGTGTCAGGGGAGACAGCAATGACATTTTCGCTGGCGGCTGCACAAAAGCCAGCCGATGTACATATGGTTGCTAGTGCGGTTATGAACGATATAAACTGTTTCATTTTTCTATCTCCTGTCTGTATTTTTTGAAACAGCGGTAAAAAATCAGCTGCTGTTCTACATGACTGATCTTTGGAAAAGGAGAGTATACAGTCGCCGATTATGCGCTTTTTTTCTGAAACGGATGAGACCAGAACATATACTAACCAATCTTGACCAATGAAATATTTGAAAATGTAATGTTGTATGAGTCCTTTCCGCCCAGCCGGAAGAGAATTGATGCCGCAGTGTCATTTTGTTCTGCTGTGAATTCTGCAGAAAAATGCGTTTTTTCAGAAACCGCATCATACTGACTGCTGAAATAGACAGAACCGTCAGAACCGCAGATCTGCACTGGCAATGTACCGTCATACCCAGAAGTGTTATCAAACTCCAAACGATATCTGCCGCCTTTTTTCAGTGGAATTCCGGCGATATTCGCTGTGATGGCATCGGGAGAAATTCCGCCGGTCACCATATTGATCCAAAAAGACTTGTCATATCCCACGTAGGAGGCAGCATTTCCGCCTTTATCTGAATCGATGTCCAGACGGTATTCTGCATCTGCCGCCATATCCAATCCAACTTGATCAGATTCCATTCCTAATGCCTGACAAATCTTATCGGCCAGGACATAGGCACTCTTTTGCTGCGTAATCGCAGAAGGGTGCCAGTCGGCTCCCATTCCGTCAGCCTGGTTCTGTATTGCAGACGAATAACTCATAATCTGCAGATCGTTTGTTGCTGCCTGATACTGTGCCACTGCTTTTTCTACGCTCGGATAGAGATCACCGCCCATTGTTCCGAGTGTGCAGATGATATAGGCATCCGGATTTTTTTCCCGGACTGTTTTCAAAAAATCGATGTATGCGCTGATAAATTCCGGCGTGCGTGTTTCCGGGTCTTTGCTGACATAGCTGTAGTCATTTGTTCCCAGATTGATGACAACAGCATCATAAGAATGCTTGGAAAAATCCCAGTTTTTTGCATAGTCGGGCAGTTTTCCAATCATTCCATAGCAATCCGGAATCAGACTGTCGGCATTTCTGGTACCATCAGAAGTGTAGCCGGAAAGAATGCCATGACCGCTGTAAGAAACGGCACTGTAATCTGCATCCAGCTTCTGTGCAGTCAGATAAGCGTAGGATTTCATGAAATTTTCCGTTGTTGTGCGAAACGGCTCATAACTGGATTCCGCTTCGACTCCATAAGCGCAGGTGATCGAATCTCCGATAAATTCAATAGAAAGCTTTTTTTGTGATTCCGGCGTTACAGCAGTGGGACAATCAGAGACCACGGAAATGTTTTTTACACCGATTGCTCCGTTCATTGCTTCGGACAAATGAATGATCTGTACCTTTGCAGTTCTGGAGGCTTCTGCATCAAACAGTGTGACAGTCTTTTCAGCGGTATCCATGACCTCGTCTGCAATGATTTCGCCGTCCACAATGACTGCATAGCAGGAACGGTAATCTGCATCATTCTGAATCGAACTGTCTCCAGCAAGTGTGACAGAGGCAGATTTTCCTGTAACGTAAAAAGATACTGCTGCGCCGCTTTGTACAAGCCATGTGGTATCCCTGTTTCGCATGGTTCTGCCGGTGAGCTTTGCATATTCTTCTGTTGCAGCATAGCTTTGCTCTGTAAAATCTCCGGTATGCAGTGCACTTTGCCGCAGCAGACACAAATCGATTCCGTTGACAACGCCGTCACCGTTGAGGTCTTCTGTGCTGCTCATATCAGATACGCCCAGGAGTGCGTTTTGAAACTGATGAATTTTTCCATCTGAACTGTCGGCAAATGCAGGCGTTATTCGGCAAATGCCACTTAACAGCAGCGCTGCCGCAGCAGGTACTGCGATCCATTTATAATTCATCTGACTTTCGCTCCTTTTCTGCTGACAAGAGCTGCTGCCGCAGCGCTGCAAGATCCATGCCGTTTACCGTTTTATCGTTTGTCAGGTCACTTGCCGCTGAAATGGCGTTGCTTTCTCCTAAAAGCCATTTTTGCAGGGCAACTGCGTCTGCAATGGAAACAGTGCCATCTCCGTTTACATCTCCGCTTTGTAATTCACTCTGATAAACACGCTCATACATGGTTTCTGCCCAGATGCGCCGCATCTCTTCATAACCTTCGCTGCAGGGGTGTACGCCGTCGCTGCTCAGATATTCCGGATGCTCTTGTATGATACTGTAAAAATCCGGTCCCGGGATCACCTGTGGGTATTCCGTATAGATCTTGTCGATCATGGCGTTATAATCCTGCTCATAATCTTGTACACCTGATTCCTTTGCATAGGGGATTTTGGGCAGCACCGGGATTTTTCCGGCATCTATCACTGCCTGTACCATGTATACTGTATTTTCATAATACTTTTGCGTTCCGGATTGATTGCCCCAGGCATCATTTGTTCCATAGGCGATTGAAACATATTTTCCCGGAAACGTTTTCAGCCATCGGTCAATGTTGTTTCTGCCGTCTGTGCTGGTAATGCCTCCAATGCCGCCGTTTTCCTGTACAGGGAAATAGCGGGAATCCAGACGATTCAGATAAGTGGCAAAACCAGTTCCGTAGCAGTTATTCATGCCGCCTGCTGTAATGGAATCTCCCAGGAAAAGCCAGCTGTCACTGATGCCGTTTGATACATTGTGAATGTCAAAATTCAGCATGCAGGTGCCGGATCCCTTTCCGTCCACGCCGGTGATATGCAGCCGAATCCAGTTATATCCGGTGAATGAAACGATATGCTGCCGGGAACTCAGTGTATTTTCCGTAACAGTTTCTGCGACTTTCCAGCCGCTTTCCGGATAAGCTCCGCCCGGTGCTGCATTTACCTCAATGGTGTAATCTGATGGTTCCATATTTCGATTGCTGTATATACCAATCGTGTCATAGGAACTGGTGTTATACCATACGGCATCGATCACCCGGCGTTCTTCTTCCGGCACACCGGACAGATCATAGGCGAGATAATCGTCCGGCGCAGCGCCATTCCAGAACGAATAATAGTAATCGTCATTTCCTGCCGATGCTGTTGCAGGATTTGTCCCGGAATAAGCAGGGACATTCCGGCTGATGACCGGATTGGAAATCACAGCTGATTCCGCAGAAACAGAATGCAAAGATGCCGGTGTAAGCATTCCGGCAGATACTCCTGCAGCGAGTAAGCAGGCAAGCGGCTTTTTCATATGCCATTTCTCCTTTTTTGAGTGTCAGATTTTCTCTTATTGATACCACGCTTTTCTTCTTAGTTGTGTATATGGACGGCTTTTTCTTACCGTTTCGGCTTGCTGCAAGTCTACATCCGCATAGAGCAGCTGTTCTGTGTCATCCGCCATCGCAAGCACTTCACCGCCGGCATCTATCACAATAGATTCTCCGGAAAAGTTCATGCAGTCTTCTGTTCCCACCCGATTGCACATTGCAAGGATCACGCTGTTCTGAAATGCCTGCACCCGGATCTCCCATGCAAACATTTCTGAAGGCTCTTCCTTCGTGTTCACTGTCGGAATCAGAATCAGATCCGCTCCCATCAAAACCTCTGTGCGGATGCTCTCCGGATAATGCCGGTCAAAACATACCACAATGCCGATTTTTCCAAATGCGGTATCAAAAACATGAAATCCATCATTCGACGGCGTATAATAATCCTGTTCGAAAAAATGCTCTGCCTGTGCGATATGCACCATTTTCTGCACGCCAAGAATATCGCCGTTTTTACCGATCAGAACACTTGCATCGTATCTCTTTCCATTTTCCGACAGATATATATTAGGTACTGCCATAATGCTGTATTTCTTGCAGGCTGCACAGAATTGTTTTATGATATCAGAGCCAAGCGGAACGGCATAATCAGATACCTCTTTTCCCGGGTACTGCGGAAAGAATTCTGTCAGCTGTACCTCCGGAAACAGTATGAGGTCGGCATTGTTCTTAGATGCCTCTTTCAGCAGCTGTATGCTTTTGCGAAGGTTTTTCTCCATGTTTCCTGCATTCGCCATCTGCGCCAATGCAAGCCGCATTTTTCCTTTCACCATGGTTATCATCCTTTGCGCTTGTTGATTAAGACAGTTTTGTTTTTATAGTATAGCATATTTTTGTGAAACTTTCAAGATGATTTGCGAGAATTGTTGCTGTCATTATGCGCTAAGCGCTTACAGCGGGGAGTGCTGAGATCCTGTCTGGTGTTATTTCAAAATCCCGGTAACCACCTGCCGATTTTCTCCGTCATCTGTACAGGATATGACGGTCAGACGATCATCCCCGTAATTCTCCAGCACCTCAACAGAAGAAGGATCAACGATCTGATATTCTGTCACGATGTAAGTATACCGAGTGCGGTTTTCGTCGTTGTCGATCAAATACATTTCATCGCCGATCTGGATTTGATCGAGATCGTTGAATATCTCCGCATATATGGTACTGTTATGCCCTGCTATGCAATAGTTACCCTCCCCGAGAGCGCCGGTGCCTGGAAAATGCCCGGCAGATACTTGGAGTGCCTTGGAATCCGTACCTTCCAGAACCGGAACCCGGATGTTCAAACGTGGTATTTCAAACACAATGTTCTCGTCCAACAATTTTCTGAGATATAACTCTCTGCTTATTTTTTTGTATGCGAACAAAGCCAATACCGCTGCACCCAAAAGAATCATAATGATTCCGGTGATCCTGACTATCTTTTTCCTCATAGTAATCCTCACGACAAGTAAGCGTGCCGTTTTTGCAAATGGCACGCTTACAGTTTTTGATTATTTGCTTTCTTTTTTGGATTTGACAACAAGTGTCACGCCGCCGGCTACCATCAGTGCTGCCAATTCTACTATTGTTTTGTAGAAATTGGAGCATCCTGTCTGAGGGAGTTGATTGCCGTCTGCATCTGTTTTTACACGGTCTACAACAATTTTTGCATCATCCGGCAACGTGCTGGGAACTGCAATATAATGCGCCCATGCCATCATATCCGCTGTCTGATTATCTGGAATGCGGCTTTCCACTGTAATGTGCCATGTGCCGCTTTCATCCACTGTCACAGATTTCACGGTTTCTGTAATGGAACCGCTGGGTTCCGCAAGTTTCAGATAAATGAGTGCGTGATCTTCGAAAAATGCTGCATCATACTTTGCATAATCCTCATCACTGATAAAAGACTGCGGCAAATTTTCTGCGTCCCGATAGACTGCTGGCGACTCATTGCGATAGTCTGTATCCCAGCCATGTCCGCTGACCACCTGAAATTCAATATTACCAGAAGGAACTATTGTCTCCGCTGTGGTTGTGATGATTTCTGTTGCAGTTGTTTCTGCTGTAGAGTTTGTGGTGATCGTAACAGTTGTTTCCGTAGTTGTAACCGATTCCTCTGTGGGGAAAGTTTCTGTTGTGGTTACAGTTGGCTTTTCGGTGGAGGAAGCAGTAGTCACAGCAGAGGTTTCCGTTGTTGTGATTTCATCTGCCGGTGCTGTTGTGACAAGCCCAAGGTCGTCCGAGGAAACGAATTTCTCCCGTAGTGTGATGCCTTTGTAGAGCCAATCACTTTCTGCCGCCTTATAGATTTGTTCCGGCGTTAATGTGCATATCATTCTGGTGATTCCAACAAAAGTAACATCCTCCACTGCGATTCCCAGAGAATCACAAATTTCTTTTTGCCGTGCAGTTGTAGCGGCACCAACTCTGCATTCAGCTTTTCCTTGTAGGAACCAGTCATTTCGTTGATTTCATCCGGGGTGTAGACATCTGGATCCAAAGAGCCCTCATATGCCTCTCCCTTTTGACGAACTTCTTCAATGATATCGGAAAGGTCAATATCCTTGTAAAGCATCGTCACTTCAATTGCTTGTTTTCCGGCATTGATCTGAGCCATCAGCTTATCTGAAATAACGGAAGAGGGATCACTTTGTGCAACGTAGTCGAAAGGCTGGACACCGGCATCTTCCGGCGTTGTCCACACATCCAAAGGAATCACCTTTGCTATAGATGCCATGCTTTCTGCCGCCTGGAACTGTTCCCCTGTCAAACTGCACTGCACAACGGGATAGACAGAGTCAAACGTACAATTCTCTTTTTCCAAGTTCAAATCCGCCAGTGCTTGCAATGCGTATGTCCCGATGCGTTCTGCCAGCATTTTCTCGAATATTTCTTCGAAGGCAACACTCAATCCGTCTGTATTTTCCAATGCCTCGGTTTTTGCTGCATCGTAACAGTCATTGTACATTTCCAGGTAGTCTGCCCGGGACATTGCCTGGTATACCAGCACGACCGACGCTGCAGAAACATCGGTATGTACAACTGCTGTTTCCGGCATTTCCTCTGCGGACACAGCAGTCGGCACTGCGGTACATGACAGAGCCACTGTAATTCCTGTCAGTACCGTCAGCATTTTCTTCATTTTCATGATAAAACCCACCCCTTTTCATTTGTAAATGCGATTATGGTTATGGTATTCCAGCAGCTATTGTTTATTCTACTTTCATTATAACGAAAATCTTGTTGATTGTCAATATATTTCTTATAGTAATTTTGAAAAATTGAAACATTTGTGCTATATCACAAGACGAAATGCAGCTTCATTTCTAATCACAAAAAAGCCCCAGCCATGCAAAACGACTGAGACTTTTTCCAGATATGGTTTTACAGAATTTATGGGATTGCAGTCAATCTTTGCCGCATAAAGATAAGATCCAAACCATTCAGCGTTCCGTCAGCATACAGATCTCCTGCCTGCCAATCGGCAAGTCTGGTTTCGGGAACACCCAGCAGCCACTTTTGCAGCAGCACCAGATCTGCCAGGTTTACCTTACCGTCTGCGTTGATGTCACCGGAGAGCGCAGGCGGTTCTGTGGTCGTTGCCGTTGCGGATGCTGTTGTTGTATCTGTTGTTGCCGCGGTAGTCGATGTTGTCGTTGCCGCAGTCGTTGTTGTAGTCGTAGCGGTAGTTGTGATTGTGGTTACTGTAGTGGTCTCTGTCTTTGCCTGCCATTTCTGACAGCTGCTGCCGGTCGGTTCCCACTGCTGTACATTGGCACCGTTTGCCGTGGATGCGTCATCCACTTCCACATAGCAGGCATCACCGGAGGCGTGGGTCAGAATGCGGTAGCTGCCGTCCAGGTTCTTGGTAAAGCGGAACAGCTGGGAACTGTCCTTATTGGACCATGCCGCAATGGACAGGTTTCCGCCGTTTTTGCTGCCCTCTGCCTTCAACGCATAGCCGCTGTCCTGCTGGGAACGAATCCAATAATAGTTGCCGGAGCTGAAAGCACGAAGTGTCCATTTCTGGCAGTTCAGCCCGTTGGATGCCCACTGCTGCACATTTGTG
>ERZ808270.1261-NODE-1261-length-11415-cov-14.686796_pt1 | contig 11415 bp, 8 predicted proteins | sample MGYA00521082_ERZ808270 | MGnify/ENA primary metagenome ERZ808270 (study PRJEB31516, sample SAMN03275594) | gut metagenome | biome: mammalia-associated habitat; material: feces | host: Papio cynocephalus | place: Kenya | collected 2012-07-27 ...
ATATTATCAACGGAAAAGTATTCCGTCAATCTGATATTCGAGACAAAAGGTAAGGTTTATACTTACCTTAATCCCGTGTCTTATCTGACTGCCCTTGACAACAAGGAGTTGTTCGTGCAGATGGACGGCATCTTTGCCGATGGTAGATTGCTAGTGAAAGCAATTAAGATGCTTTATGGCAAGGAGGTGACTCGCCGAAGCTTTGACATGACTTCGATGGCACCTGATTTGTTCGCTCACGCTGCGGAACATGGCAAGACTATCTATATCGTGGCATCGAAGCAAGAGCAGGTGGAGAAGGCGGTGGAGATATTCCATGAGCGTTATCCCAAGGTGAAGTTTGCAGGGTATCGGAATGGTTATTTCTCTTCGGACGAGGAGATGGATAAGGAGGCTAAGTATATCACGGAGTTAAACCCTGACTTTTTGATTGTGGGCATGGGGGCTTTGATGCAGGAGAAGTTCTTGCTGAAGGTGAAGAACACAGGCTATCAAGGCATTGGCTTTACATGTGGTGGCTTTATCCATCAGACTTCGAAGAATGAGATTGATTATTATCCCGCTTGGGTGGATAAGACGAACCTTCGCTTTGTGTATCGTATGTGGAAAGAGCCGCATACAAGGAAGCGTTACTTGATGGCTGGGTTGCTTTTCCCTGCAAGATTTATCGCAGAAAGAATCTTCGGATAGTCTTGTAGAGCCAATAGATGGGCGCAAAAACTACCGATATAGGAGTGATAATGATGAGTATGAGCGTGGGGATGATATTGCCCAATGCTCGCAAAATACATTCTTTCATACTTGCAAAAGTATAACAATGGTTTCACAACAGCGAATATTTTTTGATTTTTTACAGTTTTGCATCGGTTCTGTGGCAGAAATCCCTGCCTCGGTGAAGGATGCGGACTGGAAAGTGCTGTATGCCATTGCCAAGAAACAGGCGTTGATAGGCGTGTTGTTCCATGGCATCAAGCAGTTGCCGAAGGAGTTGGCTCCTGATGAAGACTTGCTGATGACATGGATGGGAATGGCGCAGAGGATACGGCAGCAGAACGCAAGGCTGTTTATTGATTCGGCAAAGGTGTGCAAGAACTTCCAGCAAGAGGGATTCCGTTGCTGTATCTTGAAGGGACAGGGGAATGCGTTGCTCTATCCCGATCCTTACATGCGCACTCCAGGGGATATTGACATCTATCTGAGTGGTGGCAGGAAGCGTATCATGGAGAATGTGAATAAGGTATGTCCTAACCAAGTGATGCGTTATCATCATGTGGACTTCCCTGTGATGAAGACGGCGATAGAGGTGCATTTCACACCATCGTATATGTTCTTTCCTATTCATAACCGCAGGATGCAGAAATGGTTCGGGAAGGTGATGGACTTGCAATGCTCGAATGTTGTAGAGTTGCCTGATGGATATGGGGAGATTACTGTGCCAACAGTGAGCTTCAATGTCATCTATATTCTCTCGCATCTGTATCGGCATGTGTTCACGGAAGGGATTGGGTTGAGGCAGTTGCTGGATTACTACTTTGTTTTACTGAACACGAATTTCTCGAATGACACGAATAAGACTGTTTTGCAATGTGAACTGAAGAATCTTGGGCTTGGGAAGTTTGCTGGGGCTGTGATGTTTGTGCTGCATGAGGTGTTCGGACTGTCGGAAGACAAGATGATTGCACCGATGGATGAGAAGGAAGGCAAGTTCTTATTGGAAGAAATCATGCGTGGTGGTAACTTCGGACAGTATGACACAAGGCTTGGAAGCAAGGAGGGTGAAGGCAAGCTGCATCGCTATCTCAGGATGAACTTGCGAAACCTGCGTTTCGTGAAGCATTATCCTACTGAGGCATTGAGCGAGCCATTGTTCAGAACATGGTTTGCGGTATGGAAGAAGATACATGGAATAAGATAACAGATATATCGGGCGAACGGCTCCCTCTCCCCTTTTTTATTATGAGCTACTTTTCAAGGGGATGGAGCTTAGTAGCCCGAATTGTTTATAAATAAATATAAGGTTTTAATATGCCTATCATACAATCTTTTATCATAAAGAAATTGACAGTTTTAGAGGAATGCTCAGAAAAAGTCAAAAAGAACTTACAGGCTACAGAATATGTTTTTACAACTCAAGCTGAAGTAGGATTCTTTGGAACCAATATTACTGTGGAGACGATTGTCGGTGAAAATGGATCAGGAAAATCAACTTTATTAGAGCTGATGTTTAGGATGATAAATAACCTAGCGGCTATGATGTATTGTCGAGTTGAATGTTCTGCAGCAGATGAACTGAAGTATGTCTTGGGCATATATGCAGACTTGGAGTATTCCATTGGTGACCAAAATATTCTCTTGAAAGTTCGTGACAGAAATGTTGCATTAGATGAAGGAAACAAAAAAGTAGCTTTTGGCGAACGTTGTACGGAAATGTTTGAAGGGTATGAGAATTATACAAATGCAACGGAGAAGCAGATTTGGATTTTAGCATCCTCTTTCTTCTATACCATCGTCACGAATTATTCTATACAGGCATACGTGGCTTCAGACTATTATGATGAAGACAGTATAGTGTATGACAGAAAAAGTAACCAATGGAAGAAAAATTTTAAAGATACATGGATAAACTGCCTCTTTCATAAAAATGATGGCTATATGTGCCCCATCAACCTGAATCCTTATCGGGATGACGGAATAATCAACATGCGTAACGAAACGGCATTGACCATGTATCGAATAACCTCCCTGTTGATTGAGTTTGACAAAAGAGATAAACATGGTCAATATCTGAATGGCTATGAACTAAACAGGATAGAATACTCGTTGAATCAAAGCAAGTTGATTAAGGATTTCAAAAAAGCCACAGAAAAGGAAAGCAATGGAAGAAAGTATAACCGTATTATGAAAACTTTCCAAAAAGCCTGTGATTCACAGAATCCCAAAAGTGTAGCCAACTTGATATTGAGAAATTATAACTTGCCACCAAGTAATGCCAACGACCATCATATCTTATGGATGGCTCGGCTTTATCTGGTGTGTAAAGTACTTACTATTGCAGATAAATATCCGATGTATAGTAAATTCAAGCTAATAGGTGATGTCGAGAATGCGCTGTGCACAGACGTTTCACAAGAGTTGAAATGTCTTTACAAACAACTTGCAAAACATGTGAAAGAAGACAAGTCGCATATTGGCGTAAAAGTTAGACAGACTATATTCTTCATCAAGCATTTTCCAAATATCCCAGATGCTGATAGATTGTATCGTCGGTTTACTTATCAACAGTATGAAGAATGGATGCGTTGTCCTAAGATAGAACAGTCTGTGTATGATAGGATGAGCCTTTTGCCTCCATCGTTTTTCAAGTCAAAAGTCATAATGAACAAGGTTGATGAAAAAGGGAAAACTATAGGGCATGTACCTTTTAGTAGGCTTAGTTCTGGAGAAAGACAATTCATGTTTACAACAAGTACAATTCTTTATCATCTTCTCAACTTGCGCTCAGTCCGTAAGGGAAGGCCTAAATACAGATGCTTCAATATCGTGCTTGATGAAGTGGAATTATGTTTCCATCCAGAATATCAAAGAACATTCATCTTTGATTTCTTGCGTATCATTAAACTGCTTGGGTTTCAGGACAGGTGCAGTTTGAATGTAATCATAACCACTCACTCTCCATTTATCCTATCGGACATCCCCGATACAAATATTTTGTATTTGAAAGATGGGCATCCAGAGGATAAAAGCGGTTTTATAAATCCTTTTGCAGCAAATGTAAATGATATTTTGAAGCAAAGCTTTTTCTTGAACAATGGATTTATAGGGAAGTTTGCACAAAGAAAAATCAAACGTTTGGTAAGTTTTCTCAGTCTGGCAGATGAAAGACGCGATGGCTTTAACATGAATTTGGCTCCAGCTCTGATAGAAAAAATTGGAGATCCTCTTTTGAGGGAAATTCTATGGCGTATGCTGAGTGAGTTCTATAAAAAACATCCTACCATAAAGCGTCATGACGAGGAGGGTACAACAAAGGCGGAGCGCATCGCAGAACTGAAAAAAGAACTGGCAATATTGGAACAGGAGATACAGGAAAATGAGGAAGATATTCATTGACAGCAGAATCGAAGCAATTGCTGAAGATTATAGGAAGATGGTTCAGAAACACCTTCATTATGGCTCAAACAATCATTTGGTTAATCCAAAGAGAAAATTACTAAAGCTAAAACAAGATTTTTTTAATGGATTAGTGAAAGAACCTACGGGAAAAGATGCAAATGGCAAGAATATTTATACGAAAGTGCCAGATGCTCTGTCTAATAAATATCAAGACTATATTCAGATTGTTATAGACCATTATAATACAGATTTGCTAACATTGAAGCCTTCAAAATTTTCGGCATTAAATGCCACTCTGATGTCTTCATTGGGGAATGATGCGTCTTTGCTTGACAAAGTATTGAAAGTCAGGAATAAAAAAGATGAATCTTTTCATAATCTGCTAATTGCATGCTTGATGTACGAAGATATTAGAACTTACATCTATCCCAAATTTTTGAAAGAAGTAGGTGTCAAGACTTGTGTATATTGTAATGCTAATTTTGCGGTTACAGACATCAACGGTACAGCCTACTACACTGTAGATCATTGGAAGCCAAAGTCAAAATATCCATTCCTGTGCCTTTCATTTTTTAACCTTGTACCTTGTTGTTTCTCTTGCAACAGGAACAAAGGAAATGACGATGACGAGTTCTTCGGTTTGTATGAAGATGATAAGAATGTCTGCTTGGACGTACTCCATTTTGAACTACCAGCAAAGAATGAGGCTGATTATATCTTGACTCATGACAGAGACACACTTTCCGTAAAACTCGTAGAAAGCAGTCCCGAATATCATGGTATCTGTGAGACGATGGACAATAAATTGCATATCACTTCCATTTATCAAGAGCATAAGGATGTCGTGGAGGAAACTATATGGAGGAAATATGCCTATAATGGAAAGAATATTGAAGCCTTGAAAGCATCTTTTGCCAACACAAAACTTAATCTGACTGATGAAGATGTTAAGAGGTTTATCTTGGGGACATACAGTGAAAGTAACGATATACATAAACGTCCGCTGAGTAGGTTAATACAGAACATTCATAAAACAATTTTGTAGCGATGGATATGACTTTAAAATATGCAAGAGGGATTTCCTATACTCAATTATATAAAGGTGAAAAGGATACTATTGAAATGTTAGTAAAAGATTTGCCAACATGTGAATCTGTTATGTGGTTATCTTTCCTTGTTCATCAGAAAATTACACTAACAGTTGAGCAAGCAGAGATTCATATTATGGCTCCTTTGTTGTTTCAATTTAATTCTGATTTACAACATAGGATAACTGATTTTATCGGTGACAGGATATTTTCTACTGATCAATTCTTCGATTTACAGTCACTTCTCAAGACCATTGAGTACCTTTTGCAGCATCATAATTCGTATCGACGAGAACTTAGTAAGGATGACAAAAGCAACTTGTTTAAGGCTTATTTGATAGTTTGTGATGATTATTTAGTGCAAAAGGAAGAAGTCAATCAAGATGGAACATACTCTGCTGATGATATGTTGAAGTTTTATATGCCATTTGAACTAAAAATGAATACAGTGCTCAGTATAAAAGATCCTTTGATTGAATTGATAAAAAGCAAATTGTTTTTAGTGGATTTTGCTTCTAATGATAAACGCTTTTCTTCTTATATAGACGCATATATGCGTGGGAAACATTGTGCATCAGTCTCGAATTATATGTTGATGTTGTTTTCTTTATCCGCAGAACTAATCAGCAATGAAAAGAAAACAAATGTTATAAAAATTGATTCGAGAAACTCGGTTGCAATGTGTTCTTTTCTTGATAATTTTTGCGTTAACGTTCCCGATGTTATAGATGATGTGAATATTCAGGCGAAGCCGTTATATAAAGTTGACAATAATACATATTGCATTTTGTATATTAAATTCTTTGTTGATAAATTTTTCCATTCCCTATTGTTTGATTTGGCTAAAGAATTAGAAAAGCAAGGACTACTTGACACGAAGAAGACACCAGCCTATGTGCAAATTAAACAACTTGTAGGACAGAAATTTACCGAACAATATCTTTTCTACAAAGTAATTGACAGAGTTCTGGCTGATAAACGATATAAAAAGAAAACTGGTGAAGAGATGGCGAAAAACAGTGATGGCTTGCCTGATTTTTATGCCAATAAAGGTCAACGTGTATTATTGTTTGAGTTTAAGGATATACAGTTGAAGAGAAACGTGGTGACATCTGGGGATTATGGCAAAATAATCAAGGCAACGGAAAATGAATTAGTCGAGAATGAGAAAGGTCGCCCGAAGGGAGTTACTCAGTTGGCAAATGATATAGATAAGCATTTTGTAGATTTAGTAGGTAAAGAGCGAATCTCAGAAAGACTTCAAGTCTATCCTATATTGGTCTATTCTGATAGCAGTTTTGATATTGAGGGCTTTAATTATTACCTGAACAATCGATTTCATGAGATTGTTAAAACTCGTAATATTCCATCTAACATTCAGGTTAAAGATGTTGTGATGGTAAACATTGATACCTTAATCCTGTTTGAAAAGGCATTTGCTGACAAGAAATTAAAATTGGATGTCCTTATCAACGAATATATTGCATACAAGAATAGCAAAGAGCAATATAAAGTTGTTCCATTCAATAAATTTTTGTTTCAAAAAGGCAAACAAAAAGGTTATTTCTATAAAGCCTCGTATCTTGTGAGGGAAATGATAGATGAAATGGTTGAGAAAGAAAAGACTGATAAAAATGAATAAGTTTTTTTCAAAGAAAGATATAATCCCTTTATTGCTTGTTTATATAGAACTTTATGCTTTATATATCAGCTATTCTTTTATAACTGACAGCAATCTCTTCCAGGCGATATGTGATTTTTGGCAAGATATAAGAGGAAGTCTTTTTATGTGGCTTGTTTCTTACTTGTCCATGTGGGGACTTACTTTTTATCTCATGCTGTTAGTCATAGAAACGAAGAGCATTAGATGGTCAGTCTTATTATTCTATATAGTGTCTGTTCCGTTTCTTTTTGTTATATTAACAGAAAAGAACCTAATAGATGTCATGGTACCTATGGTTACCTTCTTTGCTTGCAGTGCTATATCTGAATTGTCGAGGTATGCACATGACGATGTAGCAAAGAAAATACCGGAAGAATTTTATAAAAAAGGATTTTCTCCTGACACGGTGTCATTTGAAAATCAAGAGAAAATTAAGTGGGATGATTTCTCCGAATCTTTGTTACAACGTCTTTTGCATACAAATATAGAACACAGTGCATTTGCTGTAGCTTTGACGGGTGGATGGGGAACAGGTAAAACTACATTCTTGGAGATGTTTAAGGCAAATCTTGATAATAAGAGAAAAAACTATTTGACTTTTAATCCTTGGTTGTCCAATTCTCCTGATATGATTATCAGGGATTATTTTGCTTCCTTGAAAACAAAACTAGAAGAATTAGGATTACACATAGGTAATGATTTAGACAAATACTTGAATTTACTTTTAAAATATACTGCTCCAACTTATAAAGATAAAATTGGTGAGATATTTGAATTGAACAATAATGATGTTTTGGTTTCAGTACGAGATGATATTTCTGAAAAATTGGGTGACTTGCCATCACCGTTATTCGTATTGATTGACGATGTTGATAGACTACAGAAAGAAGAAATATTGGAAACGCTCAAATTAATAAGGAATACAGCGGATTTCAGAAATGTTATTTATGTCGTTACGTATGATAAAGAATACGTTGTCCAATCATTGAAAACATATAATATCGTTAAGGCAAGTGATTTCCTTAAGAAAATATTCCAAATAGAACTTAAGTTTCCAAAGTTTGAGAAATATTTGCTTAACCATAGCCTTTTTATGGAGCTAAGTAAACGTTCACAAATAACAAATTACAGAATGAGAGAAGCTTTGAATGGCCTAGAAATGGCTTTGAATGAGAAAATAGACATAGGAAACTATTTACAAAACTTTCGTGATGTAAAACGCTTTGCAAATGATTTCTGTTTAGTATTAGATTATATTGATGGTCAAAAACTATGGGATGATTTTGATGTAGTTGATTTATTCTTGATAGAATTATTGAATTATACAGATGAAAGCACCTACCTGGAGTTGAAAAATGGATGTATGTCTTTTTTGGCAAGTAATAATGACAGCGTTTATTATTATGTATCCAGCAATGCTAACGGAGAAATTAATAATAATTCCCAAAATATACTTAAACTGCTATTTCCTGATAATTTACAGACTTCTGAATGTAAGGCTAATAATATTTGTCGCTTTTATACATATTTCAGTTATCGTCCATATGCTTATCAGATAGGATTGACGGAATTTAATAATCTCTTGAAAATGTCAAAAGATGAGGATATAAAAGAAAAAATATCTAATATGAATGAAGGCATTTTTTCTAAGGCAGAGTCTTTGTATACATTGATGCTCCATATAAAATTGGAGGAACTTGGTAATACGGTCTTGCGAAACGACATCGTTGTTCTGATAGAGTGGACACGCCAAAATCCTAAGATTGAGAAGGAATATTTAGCTAATCTTTATGGAAAGATATCTTTACAGAGTAAGGATTTGGATAAAAATGTACGTGAAGAAATACATAACAAACTATCTTTGTTTTTTCAAGAAATTATGAATAAAAAGAGTAATATTGATTATTTCAGTCCTATCCAACGGATATTATCCGAGTTAGAATACAATAGCAGAAATATACGACCAGGAACGATACCTGTATTTACTCAAGAAGAAATCAAAAAATTACTCCATCAAAATACAATGAATTTCTTACATAGAGTAAAACCACATATAAATCAAATGATAGAGAAGTCAAGGCTTCATGATTTTGTTATGCAGTCTATTGGTTATGCAGGAGATAACATACAGTATAAAAAACATCCGAATAAATTGTTAATAGAAAATGAGTTGATACAATATTTTGGAAAGAAAGCACAAAATAATTACCATGTTTTTTTCTCGTATTTTAAATACGAAAAGAGCACTTATTTTAGAGATGGACAGATTCCGGATGAGATAAAACTAGAAAATAAAATTAAGAACGACTTTTGCACAACCGAATTTTATATGAAATTCCTTCAAAGTTGTTTTATGTATGAAACAGAAACGACTTTATCTAATTATTTTAAACAAAACAAAATCAAAGCATAGAATATTTATTATTGTCGAATTTATACTTATCATGATACAATCCTACACAAAATACAAACAATTCAAGTCCTTGGTGGATGCCAAGGAGAATGAGAATGCCGTGCGAAGTGGCTTGGACTTCCTGCGCTTCGTAGCACAAGAGTATATTCGCTTGGAAGTATATAATAACCAAGAATGTGACGGTGATGATTTCTTCACTTATCAAGTGGAGAAGGAGTTGGCACAGGTGCTGAGAGATGAGGCTACTCCTATAGAGTCTGTTGCTACGGCACAGAAAGAGATGGCTGAGATTGAAAAGATGGAGGCATACGATGATTATTGTCTCTGCTTCTTTGACCATATCCGTGAGGCTATCAATTACAGATTAGCTGATGCTGATACTTATCTTGCAGACCTTGACAAGCAGATAAAACATCATACCTACGAATACAAGAGATTGGTGAATGACGAGAACTTCGACCAACTGAGTTCTCTATTTCGCTTTGAGGAATTGGGAAAGTTGCTCATCAAAAAGATTGAATATCTGAGAAGCCATGGAAGAGAGAATGAGGTAGATGGCATTATGGAGGAATATAAGTATGTGCCAGACGTATGTTCTTTCAAAATCAATGAGCTTCTTGTAAAGGGATTGGAGGATGAAGCCTTAAAGGAGATAGACAAAACGATTGCCGTGTATGGGGATGATGGGTATAATACCACAGAGCCTTGGCATCTGCAAAAGATTGGAATCTTGGAGAAGCGTAATGACAAGGCTGGTATTATCGAGGAATATCGTAGGCTGTTTCGGCAGTTCTTGGTGGACAAACAACCTTACTTCGAGAAGCTGAAGGAGTTGGTAGCCAAGGAGGATTGGGATGAGTTTGTTGTGAAACTCTTCGGGGATATTCCACATATCACGGATGATGATTGCATCGAAGTGTGCGATATGATTGTGGAGGAAAAGAAGTATCAGTGTCTCTTGAAAATTCTGATGGACAACAGAATGTCGTTCAGTAGAGTGAATTTGTTCAAGAAATATGCTCCCTATATGAGTGAGGAAGACCAAGCTACCCTATACCAATCATGTAATTGAGGAATTACGGAAGCACTTGAGTTACGCCAAATCGAAGAGCTATGGATACATTGTTGATGACATCAAGGGAATGTACACTTGTTGTGAAGTTTCCAAGAAACTCATCTTGGATTTTGTAGAGGAAATAGAATACAACTATGGCAATCGCCCTGCTTTGATGCGATTGCTGAGAAACTGATTATTAATTATGATTTCGAACAGATACTATGGTTATACTGAAGAATTTACCATTTAGAGATAAACTCGACTTGGCTACGATGATAGCGTATGATACCAAGAGAGTGATACAAGAACATGCCAAGTTGATAAACGTGAGTTTGCCTTCTTCCTATCGCAAGGGAGAAATGGCGGAAGGACTTGCCACCTTGTTTCAGCATGATCCTTTCTATACGGTCAACCAATTACCGATGGATGAACAGAAGTTGATAGCTCAACTTATCAATCTGAAGTTTGATGAGTATATTGAAGTGCCAAGAAATGGCGAGAAGCATCTGATGATGCAGAAAGTTCACTTGGTAGTGACTTACGAGGAAGAAAACACTTGGAAACTCTTCATGCCTGAGTGTATAAGGACAATACTAAGAGAAACTACGGAAAGTCAGATCGGGGATGTACCAGGTATGATGGACTATCGCAAAGTATTGGAGAGCTTGACAGAATGTAACATCAAGCTGCAGGAAGTGATGGACAGGGAGGCTGGAAAGATTCCTATGTCGCAAGCCTCCAAGTTGATTCTGAACCAACTGGAGAAACAATATATTGAGAAGCGTGAGGAACTTCGCAAAATCCAAGCGAAATATTCTTGGGCTTCTGACAAGAAAAATCCTATACAACAGAGCATCGCTGATGCCTTGATGTATATTGGATTTATGAAATTGGTGTAATTTCATAAATCGTTCTTTGAGATTGTTAATGAAGGAAATCAAGCTATTTGATTATCAAGAGGACATGAAGGCACGGATTGAGAAGGTGTTGTGCCTTCATCGGTCTGTGATGGTGCAAATGCCAACAGGTACGGGTAAAACCTATCTGCTGACGGCAGTCATAGACTCTTTTCTGAAGGAAA
>ERZ808270.1262-NODE-1262-length-11415-cov-3.738644_pt1 | contig 11415 bp, 9 predicted proteins | sample MGYA00521082_ERZ808270 | MGnify/ENA primary metagenome ERZ808270 (study PRJEB31516, sample SAMN03275594) | gut metagenome | biome: mammalia-associated habitat; material: feces | host: Papio cynocephalus | place: Kenya | collected 2012-07-27 ...
AAGCTTTTATTTTTACCCATCCATTTTCTTTGGGAACAGAACCACTTTCCGCAGGTTGGGCACAGTTTAAACATGGTGTGGAGAGGGCACTCTGCGGATGGCTCAACTACAGCAATGGTATTCGCAAGACCAACTTCTGGAATAGCTTTGGATTATCACTGTTTATCACGATTGGATCGGTATTTTTGATTATTCTCTGCTGTTCCATGTGCGCATGGTACATCACCAGAGTACATACAAAAGTAACAAAGGCAATCTATGTGCTTTGCCTGTTTTCCATGATCGTACCGTTCCAGATGGTTATGTTTACACTCTCTAAGTTCGCAAATATTCTGCATCTGTCTAACCCGGTTGGTATTATGATTGTGTATCTTGGATTTGGTGCAGGACTTGCGGTGTTTATGTTTACCGGCTTTATCAAAGGTATTTCTCTTGAAATCGAGGAGGCTGCCATGATCGACGGTTGTACACCGCTGCAAACCTATTTCCGTGTGGTATTCCCGATCCTCAAGCCAACGACTGTGACGGTTGCGATTCTTGAGGCTATGTGGGTGTGGAACGATTTCCTGCTTCCGTATCTGGTATTGGATATTACAAAATACAAAACCATTCCGATCGCGATCCAGTTCTTGAAACAGAGTCATGGACAGATCGACTGGGGTGCCATGATGGCGGTACTTGTTCTTGCAATTTTGCCAATTATTATCTTTTATATTGCGTGCCAGAAGTATATAATAGAAGGAGTTCTTGCAGGTGCTGTCAAGGGCTAGCTAGAAAATAGACATTCCGTCTATGTATACGAGGTAAAAAGATGACAATTGTAGATATTGCGAAAGAGGCAGGATATTCTGTCAGTACAGTTTCCCGTGTCCTGAATGGCAGAAGAGATGTCAGCGAAGAAGCCCGTGACCGTATCATGCGAATTGTAGAAGCTTACCAGTTTGTACCGAATAACAATGCTAAGCATTTAAAACAAACCGTGAGCCAGAGTATTCTGATTCTCGTAAAAGGTACTTCGAATATGCTGTTTACAAATATTATAGAAGTGATACAGGATACGATTGAGGGATCGAATTATTCTTTGCGTGTGCATTATCTGGATGAAGATGCAGATGAAGTGAAAGAAGCGGTACGGATGTGCAGGGAACACAAGCCATTGGGAATTTTGTTTCTGGGAGGCAATGTGCAGTACTTTCATGAGGAGTTTGAATCCGTAAATATCCCATGCGTGCTGGTTACAGACCGGGCAGATAAATTAGGATTCCGTAATCTTGCATCGGTATCGACAGATGACGTTGCAGCTGCGGAGATGGCGGTAGATTATCTGTTTGACCACGGACATCGCAATATTGCTATTATCGGAGGGGATATGGCATTATCTTCTCCGAGTAAATACCGTAAAGCCGGAACGAAACGCAGTTTTGTAAAACATGGCTGTGAATTCAAAGAAGAGTACTATGCGGTAGCGCGATTCTCTTATGAGAGTGCATACAATGCCATGAAGCAGATTCTGGATTCCAAAAGACAGATTACGGCTGTTTTTGCCATGAGTGATGTGATGGCAGTTGGTGCCATGCGTGCAATTTTTGATGCGGGTCTGCGGGTGCCGGAGGATATCTCCGTGATTGGATTTGACGGAACACTTCTTGCAGATTATTATAATCCAAAGATTGTGACTGTTTGTCAGGGATATGAAAAGATAGCCAGAAAAAGCATTGATCTGCTGTTTGGCATGATTGATCTGAACAAACCGGCCACACATGAATTGGTTCCATTTAGTTTGAAAAACACTGAGAGCGTAAGCTCTATTTGATTTCTGCTCATTTTTAGAAGCCGTGCAGCATTGCTGTGCGGCTTCAACTGTTTCTGGAAACAAGCAGATGGTAGGTAGTTGCGGCAAGCGGTACAGCAAATAATATTCCCCAGATACCAAAGGCGCCGCCGCCTGCGATTACCGCGGCGAGTACCCAGATGCCGGGAAGCCCGATCGAATGTCCGACTACGCGGGGATAGATGAAATTTCCTTCAATCTGCTGGAGAATTGTTAAAAAGACAAGAAATATCAGCGCTTTTACCGGGGAAACCGTAAGAAGCATACAGGCACCGACTGCGGCACCGATATAAGCTCCGATTACCGGAAGCAGTGCGGTTACACCGACCAGGCAGCCGATCATGGCAGCATAGGGCAGCTGCAGAATCCACATGCCGATGGCACAGAGTACACCGAGAATCACCGCCTCTACGGTCTGACCTACCAGAAAACGATGAAAGGACTGATTGAGAATCGTCAGTACATAGCGGATTTTTTTGCCACGGAAGACACCGAAACACCGGTCGATCAGGGTGATACTTGTCCGTAAGAGGGATTCTTTGGCGGCGAGCAGATAAAAAGAAAACATCAGTCCAGGCAAAAAAATTAAAAGAAAGCTGCCAAGCTTTTCCAGCGAACTTTTCATACTTTTTGCCAGTCGGGGGATTTTTTGAATTAGTGTATCCCAACCAAAAGGTTCATCCATCCACGCCTGGATTTCGCTTCCCATACCAAGGTCCATTTGCAGATGTTCATTTGCCCACTCACACAGTAATTCCAAAACCTGGGGGAAATCGGTTGCGATGATCCGGATGCAGGATAACAGCTGCGGGACGATCATCCACCATAAGATCAGGATCACAAACACAAGCGAAAGATAGGAGAGAGTCATACATATGGGACGCTGTAAGGGTGCAATGGCTGCCATACGGCATATTCTGGCATACCCTTTTTCGTAAAAGCACATAAGGATATTAACCACATAGGCAATCATACAGCCAATGAGCAATGGGAAAACGGCGCGTACAACGGTTTCTGCAATTACAGACAGGACAGGCAATAAATAAAATAGTGGACCATACATAGGGCATACTCCTTTTCCTCTACAGATATTTATTAGTTTGGGCAGAAGGAGGCGTGATTATGTAAAAATAAGGAAATGTTAAGGTAGAATCATGGTCTCGCCCCTTGAAATCATGGAGAAAGAAAGCTAGAATACAAAACAGATGATAGATTCAAAAGTACTGTTTATTTTAAAGAAGGGATTCGATGATGAAAAAAGGACTGGTCATGGAAGGCGGAGCCATGCGGGGAATGTTTACCGCAGGCGTCATCGACGTGATGATGGAGCATAAGATTACATTTGACGGAGCAATGGGAGTATCTGCGGGAGCGGTGTTCGGCTGTAATTATAAATCCAATCAGCCGGGACGTGTCATTCGTTACAATGCAGCGTATTGCAATAAACCGCAGTATGCGGGACTGCGCACATTTTTGAAAACAGGCGATATTTTCGGAGAGCAGTTCTGTTATCATGATATTCCGGAACATCTGGACCCGTTTGATTATGAGGCATATCGCAAGAATCCAATGGATTTTTATGTGGTGGTGACAGATGCAAAAACCGGAAAGGCACTTTATAAGAAAGTGGATCAGTGCGACAAGACAGAGATGGAATGGATGAGAGCGTCTGCCTCCATGCCGATCGTATCAAAACCGGTTTGTGTGGATGGATATGAACTGCTCGATGGTGGAGTTGCAGATTCCATTCCGGTGCAGAAGATGCAGGAACTCGGGTATGACAAGACGGTTGTGATTTTAACGCAGCCGCGGGATTATGTAAAAGGAAAGAATCAGCTGATGCCGCTGGCGAAAGTATCGCTCCGCAAGTATCCGGCGATGATCGATGCCATGGAACACCGGCATGAGCATTACAATGAAGAACTAAAATATATCCGGGAAAAAGAAGAAAGTGGAGAATTGTTTGTCATTCGTCCACCGAAAAAGATTGAAGTCAGTAAAGTAGAAAGAGACCGGCAGAGACTCCTTGCCGCCTACCGCATGGGACGGGAGACAATGAAGGAGCATATGCGCGGACTCGAACGGTTCCTGAAATAAATATTTATTACAGGAATCGGTAAATCAGGATCGCCAGCACAATTCCGATGATGCCGGCGATCGTTATTTTTATGGTTAATCCAAACGTGAGCACCAGAATTCCCAGATCAAGTACCAGCGGATTGGAAAGACCAAAAGTTTGGCCGTAATTTAACCAGCTGAGTGCCGGAACACCGGCCGTAAGCTGTCCGATAAAACCACCCAGTACAACACCTGCGAGAATCATCAAAAGAAGTGCCCAATAATTTTTTCCAGCAGTTCCTTTTGCCATAAAATATCCTCTTTTCTAAAGTCTAGAATTCTATCATAACATAAAAAGTTAAAAATCACAAAGGATACATGTTTTTTGTATAGAACAGCATTGAAGCCTTTTGTTTTTTGTGATAAATTAAACATATCGACATGAATTGGCATATGGGGGAGGACAATTGAAAAAAATAGCATTGATATCTGACGGTTGGCGTCGGATGATTACGTATGCCTGGGTAGATGGAATCATTCGGAGAATTCGGGAACTGGATGAGGATATTGCTTTGTATCAGTACAATTGTTATGGCAATTGGAGCAAAGATGCATTGCATAATACGGGCGAATATAATATTTATAATCTGCCGGATTTGTCAACGTTTGATGGAATTATACTGGATGGAAGCAATATTGTGGATGTCCGGCAAAAAGAAAAGATTGTAGAACGTCTGCAAAATTGTGGGGTACCGGTACTTTCACTGGACTGGTATGTAAACGGATTTTATTATGTGGGTGCAGATAACCGGCGTCCGATCCGTGAACTTATGACACACTTATATGAAGTTCATGGATGCCGCAAATTCGTTTTTGCAGGAGGCCCGGAGGATGCTTTTGGCAATTTTGAACGTGTTGCTGCATACTGCGAATGCCTGAAAAAATACGGGCTGACACTGGAAGAGAATCCGATTTTATGTGGGGATTACGACTATGAGACCGGCGTGAACTATATGCGGGAGTATGTCCATAGCGGCTCGAAACTTCCGGATGTATTCGTGTGTGCAAATGACAATATTGCGGCAGGAATCTGTGCAGAAGCTGAACAGTGGGGTTATCGTGTACCGGATGATTTTCTGGTGACTGGTTTTGATAATCTGGATAAGGCAGCCTATTTTCGCCCACAGATCACGACGGTGTTTCAGGACCGGGAGGAGATCGGAAAGCTTTGCGTGGATGTACTGCTCCGCATCTGGGAAGGAAAACCGGTGGAAGAACGCAACTATATTCCGGTTACCTGTATTTATGGAGAAAGCTGTGGCTGTCCGAATAATGGCATGGTAAATTACCGTGAATATATAAAAGAAAAGATTGTCGCTGCAGTCAAAAAAGACGAGGATGATGCCTTTCTCGTGGAACTGGAAGCGCAGATGGCAAGATGCAATGGTTTCCGGGAAATTTTTGAATATATTGTTGATTATTTTCAAAAACTGGAGTGTGATGGGGTATATTTTGTGGTAGACCGCAAACTTTTTGCCGCAGATGAAGATACGGATTTTCCAGTGGAAGGATATGATAAGAAAAACCTAGTGGTGGCAGATGGATTTGAAAACCATAAGAGAAAGGTGTTTGCCAGTGTCGAAGAACTGGACCAGCATCTGGAAAAAACAGGAAGTCAGAATGCCTATCTGTTTACCCCGATTCATTTCCGGGAACAGTCGGTTGGCTATCTGGTGATGAAAAACGGACGTTTTTTGTATGACAATCCTTATTATTATGATATTCACAGTACGATTGTAAAAACGCTCGAAACCCAGTTTAAGCAAAAACAGTTGGAAAATGCAGCAAACAAACTCCAGATGCTGTACAACCGGGACCCACTGACCGGTATCTGTAACCGGATTGCGTATACGGACATTATTCGTCCGGCATTTGCAAAGTATCAGGAAAAGGGAATTACATGTGCGCTTGTCTTTGTGGATGCGGATGATTTTAAGTCTGTAAATGATACGTATGGACATGAGTTTGGAGATCAGGTACTGATCCGGATTGCACAGGTACTCGAAGAAGAATGTCCGCAAGAAGGATATGTCTGCAGGTATGGAGGCGATGAGTTTATCGGATTTTTCCCATATGCGACCTCTGAAAAAGCACAACAGTACATGGAGCGTGTACAGAGCCGGCTGACAAAGGAAAACGTTATGATCAGTATCGGAGTCGAATTGACGTTAGAAGGGGAAGAAGATACCATAGACGACTATCTTTCACTTGCAGATCAGAAGATGTACCGTCAGAAACAATTGCGCAAAGAAAGCCGGCAAAATATCGTCTGATAATAGATTGACAAATCAATCTTATGAATGTATAGTAACTTAGTAGGAATACTAAGTTTTAAATGCTGTACATTTTTAAGAAAGAAGAGATATATTATCATGAAGATTTCAACAAAAGGCAGATATGCCATGAGACTGATGCTGGATCTGGCATTGAACAACACAGGAGCACCGATCAGCTTAAAAGATGTTGCGAGACGTCAGGAAATTTCTGACAAATATCTGGAACAGATTATTTCCGTGCTGAACCGTGCCGGTTATGTGCGCAGTGTGCGTGGTGCACAGGGTGGATATTTGTTGCGCAAAGCGCCGGAGGATTATACCGTTGGGATGATTCTTCGACTGACCGAGGGTTCACTGGCTCCGGTCGCATGTCTCGATGAGGGAGACGATGTCAACTGTGATAAGCAGGAAGACTGTGTTACCCTGATTCTCTGGAAAAAGATCAATGATGCCATTTGCAGTGTTGTGGATCATATCACATTGCAGGATCTGGTTGACTGGCAGAGAGAAAAGAACGGGGATTATATAATATAAAAAGAAGAAAGTAGGAAGAGTATGAGTAAATTAATCTATCTGGACAATGCGGCTACCACACAGGTATACCCGGAAGTCCTGGATGCGATGCTCCCATATTTTACGGAGTATTACGGCAATCCGGCAGCCATTTACAGTTTTGCAGGAGAGTCAGAGCGTGCGGTTGCAAAAGCAAGAAAGCAGATTGCAGATGTGATCGGGGCAAAGACCGAGGAAATTTATTTCACCGGAGGCGGAAGCGAGTCTGACAACTGGGCACTCAAAGCAACTGCAGAGGCTTACCGCAGCAAGGGAAAGCACATTATCACATCCGCGATCGAGCACCATGCGATCCTGCATACGGCGCAGTGGCTGGAGCAGCAGGGCTTTGAAGTGACCTATATCGGTGTGGATGAAAATGGTAAGATCAAGCTGGACGAGCTTGAGGCAGCCATCCGTCCGGATACGATTCTCATCTCTGTGATGGCAGCAAACAACGAGATCGGTACGATTGAGCCATTAAAGGAGATTGGCGCAATTGCAAAGAAACATGATGTCCTGTTCCACACGGATGCGGTTCAGGCATTTGCGCACATTCCGATCAATGTCGATGAGATGAACATTGACATGCTCAGTGCCAGCGGTCACAAGATCAATGGACCAAAGGGAATCGGCGTCATGTATATCCGTAAAGGTGTGAAGATCCGCTCTTTCATTCACGGAGGAGCACAGGAGCGTCAGCGCCGTGCCGGCACACACAATGTTCCGGGTATCGTCGGAATTGGTAAAGCGGCGGAACTTGCAGTGACAAATATGGAAAAGAACACGGAGTATGAGGTAAAGCTTCGCGATCATCTGATCGAGCGTGTGCTCCATGAGATTCCGTACACCCGGTTAAATGGAGACCGTACCGACCGTCTTCCGAACAATGCCAATTTCTGTTTCCGTTTTATCGAGGGTGAATCCATGCTGATTCTTCTCGATCAGGCAGGAATCTGCGGCAGCAGCGGAAGCGCCTGCACATCCGGATCGTTAGACCCGTCCCATGTGCTTCTGGCAATCGGGCTGCCACATGAGATCGCACACGGAAGTCTTCGTCTGACCCTGTCCGAGAAGACAACCATGGAAGAGATTGATTATACAGTAGACAAATTGAAGGCAATTATCGAACGTCTGCGCAGCATGTCTCCTCTTTACGAGGATTTCGTGCGCAAAAACAAGGAGGAGTAGTATGTACAGCGAAAAGGTAATGGACCATTTTAATAATCCGAGAAACGTAGGAGAGATCGAGAACCCAAGCGGTGTAGGAACGGTTGGAAATGCAAAATGCGGAGATATCATGCGCATGTATCTGGATATCGATGACAACGGCATCATCCAGGAGGCAAAGTTTAAGACTTTTGGCTGTGGTGCAGCAGTTGCAACCAGCAGTATGGCAACCGAGCTTGTAAAGGGCAAGACCATTCAGGAAGCCCTTCAGGTAACCAATAAGGCAGTTATGGAAGCACTCGACGGACTTCCACCAGTGAAAGTGCACTGTTCCCTGCTTGCAGAGGAAGCAATCCATGCTGCTTTATGGGATTACGCAGAGAAGCACAATATCAAGATCGAGGGATTAGAGCGCCCGGTCAACGATATCAGTGAGAAGGAAGAGGCTCCGGAAGAGGAGTATTAAATGAAAGAAAAAGTTGTTGTAGGCATGTCCGGAGGCGTGGATTCCTCCGTGGCAGCCTATCTTTTAAAAGAACAGGGATACGACGTGATCGGTGTCACGATGCAGATCTGGCAGGATCAGGATGTATTTGAACAGTCACAGGAGGGCGGCTGTTGCGGACTTTCCGCAGTAGATGATGCCCGGCGTGTGGCAGAGCGTCTGGAAATTCCGTATTATGTTATGAACTTCAAGGAAGATTTCCACAAATATGTTATTGATTATTTTGTATCCGAATATGAAAAGGCACGCACACCCAATCCGTGTATTGCCTGCAACCGCTATGTTAAGTGGGAATCCTTACTGCACCGTTCGTTAGAGATCGGCGCGGATTACATTGCCACCGGGCATTATGCGCGTATCATGAAACTTCCAAATGGGCGTTACACGATCCGCAATTCTGTCACAGCGGCAAAGGATCAGACCTATGCGCTTTACAATTTGACACAGGATCAGCTTTCGCATACCCTCATGCCGGTCGGTGATTATGACAAGCCGCATATCCGTAAGATTGCGGAGGAGATCGGCCTTCCGGTTGCCACAAAACATGACAGTCAGGACATCTGTTTTGTGCCGGATCACGATTATGCTTCCTTTATTGCACAGGAGACCGGCAAAGAAAGTAAGCCGGGCAATTTTGTGGATGAGGAAGGAAATGTTATGGGGCAGCACCGCGGACTGATTCACTACACGATCGGCCAGCGCAAGGGACTTGGGATTTCTTCGGCAACTCCGATCTTCGTCAAGGAGCTTCGTCCGGAGACGAACGAAGTTGTGCTTTGTAAATCCGAGCGCTTGTTTTCCCGCGATTGTCATGTGGACAACGTCAACTATATGGCGGAGGAAAAACTGACGGAGCCGGTCAGGGCAATCGGTAAAATCCGTTATTCCCATGCGGGAGCACCATGTACGCTGTATCCGCAGCCGGATGGTACCTTGCTGGCACAGTTCGACGAACCGCAGCGTGCCATGACACCGGGACAGGCGGCAGTGTTCTACCGCGATGATTATGTGCTTTGTGGTGGGACGATTGAAAAAGAATAGTATATGAAATATTAAGAATTTAGCTCCTTGACAGAAATCATGGAAAAAGATACCATAAATATGAAAATAAAAACTAACAGAAGTTAAATAAAACTAACTTGTTGAGGTTTCGAAAGGAGAAGAATTATGAAAAAGATGCGCAAAGCATTACTCGCACTGTTATTATCTGTCACAGTAGCGGGAACATCTGCAGTGCCAGTTCTGGCAGCAGGCACAAACACATCTGTACCATCGGTACCGGCACAGGAGTCCGACAGCTCGAAGGCGGACAAATTATTTACCGCAGTAAAAGGTGAGTATGTACAGCTGTTTAAGGATGTTTTATTTGATGTCAGATATGATAAGTACTGGAATGACGACGCAGCAGCCGTTGTTGGTGCCAGTGCAGCAAAAGATGCAGTGAAGACATTGAAAGCTTCGGTGGGTTCTGCTACTTATGGAAGCAAGGCAGACCAAAATGCATTTTATTGTGGATTTACCAACGATGTGAAAGAAGTTTCATTCCAGAGTGGGAATAAGGTAGAATTTACCACGACAGACAATAAAAAGGTTTCCCATACGTACAAGTTTGTAAAAAAAGATGCAATCAGCGGTGTGATGGAAGGCTATGTATTCCAGAGCACAGACAAAAATGAGGACGAGTTTAAATATGTATTCCTTTGCCCGGATACTCCGGCAACAACCTACCATATCGAGTTCCGTTATGGCAGCGATCTGACAGAACTGTTAAAACTCAACACCGGGAAATATGCAAACTGGGTAGGTTCCGGTATGTTAAAGAGCGCTCTGGCTGAGAAAAATGAAGCAATGATTAAAAATTGTATTGCTTTGTTCTGTAAAGAGAACCTTGAGCAGATGTCCGGAAAAGAAACCATTGCACAGCGCAGTGCACTTACAGGAACCTGGGATGCAGATCTGACCGCGATTGCCAAAACGGATGCTAATTATAAGAATGCGAAACTGTATTGTGTGATCAACGCCAATGGCGTGGTAGAAACCTGCTTTGACCAGAAAGGTACTGGAGATTACGTTCAGACAAAAGCCTCTTTTTATGCGTATGATAATGATGGCAATGCAGCTACAAACAGTGGTGTTTATATCGCTACGGACAGTAACGATATTACAGAGGTAAGCAAATATACAATTGCACAGAATGGAAAAAATACAACCCTTACTTTTGAGAAAGCCGACGGCGGAAAGCTTACTTATGTAAAACGCAACACACAGGTGACGGTAGTTACGGAAAAGAGCAGTCTCTATGTTAAGGGAACCACAAATGTTCTGGCGAATGTTGTATCTGGAAGTGGTATCACAACCTATACCAGCAGCAATCCGAAGGTTGCAAAAGTGGATGCCAAAGGTAAGGTTACAGCATTGAAGAAAGGTACTGCTGTCATAAAAGTAACCAACAATGGTGTAAATGGACAGGTAAAGATTACTGTTAAAAATCCAACTTTAAACAAAAATGCGGTAACTCTGAAGAAGGGAAAAACTGCGAAGTTAACCGTAAAAGGAAGTATCGGAAAGGTAAGTTATAAGTCTTCGAATACGAAGATTGCAACGGTAACTTCTAAGGGCGTGATCAAGGCAAAGAAAGCCGGAAAAGTTACTGTTACGGTAAAAGCAAATGGAGTAACTTTAAAATGTAAGGTTACTGTTAAAAAATAAAAATGAGCTGTTTTTACGGAGCGGCATTGTATTAGTACAATGTTGGCTCCGTTTTTTCATAAATTGCTGTTTAACTGCGTGGTCTATGCCTTTTGTTTTTCGGAGGGACGGATTTGCAGGAAAATTGGTTTAGGTATAAGTTTTTTCGATGCGACGGAAGAGGGGGGACATTCTCTTTCTACAGAAAAATTTGCAAATCAGCTCTGGCTTTGATTTCAGGTTCGCTGTGTAAAGGTTGTCATTTTACGCAATTC
>ERZ808270.1264-NODE-1264-length-11389-cov-3.211135_pt1 | contig 11389 bp, 8 predicted proteins | sample MGYA00521082_ERZ808270 | MGnify/ENA primary metagenome ERZ808270 (study PRJEB31516, sample SAMN03275594) | gut metagenome | biome: mammalia-associated habitat; material: feces | host: Papio cynocephalus | place: Kenya | collected 2012-07-27 ...
CAACCAGTTGATACGGGGACAGATTTTCCGGAAAGCTGTTGCCGGAGGAAAAGTCAAACTGAAAGCTTTTTCCGGTGTAAGCCTGTATCCATTTCGGCAGCTTTACCGTGCCGATGTCGTTGCACTGGCGATGGTGGGTACAGCCCTCAGAGATGAGGATGCGGCTGCCGTCCGAGAGCGTTTGCAGCGTCTGCGCCGCCTGCATTGCCGGAGCGAGAACGCCCTTGAGCCGTGCGAACAGGATGGAAAACGAGGTCAGCAGAATTTCTTCCGGCACAATGGAGCGAACCGCTCCGAATGCCTGGCTGTCGGTGACCACAAGGCGCGGCGGCTCTTTCAGCAGGGAAAGGGTGCGGCGGAGCTGTTCCGGCTGGGTCACCATGCAAATGGCAGTCTGGTCTAATATCTCCCGGATCGCCTGCACCTGGGGCAGGATCATCCGACCTTTCGGCGCAGATTCGTCAATGGGTGTCACCAGAAGTACTACATCTTCCGTATGCAGCAGGCTGCCGAACAGGCGGACAGACTGCCGGGCGATGGGCAGCTTTTGATAAAACTTGCCCAGTTTCTCTTTGAGTTCCCGGATTCCATCGCCGGTGGCGGCGCTGACCGCAATGGCGTTTTCTGCCGGGGGAGCCGCCTGGTCGCATTTGTTCCAGACCTGTATGGTGGGAATGTGCCGCTGTTCCAGCTGCTGTAAGATTTCCCTGTCCTCCGGTGTCGTGCCTGCTGCGGCATCTATCACCATGACGGCGATGTCCGTATGGGTCAGCGCCCGTTTTGCCTGCCGGACACGCAGCGCACCCAGTGTTCCCGCATCATCCAGCCCCGGTGTGTCTATGAGGGTCACGGCGCCGATGGGCAGCAGTTCCATGGCTTTTTCCACGGTATCTGTGGTCGTGCCGCAGACCGGGGAAACGACTGATACCGTTTGTCCGGCGATGGCATTGATAAGACTGGATTTTCCGGCATTGCGCCGCCCGAAAAAGCCGATGTGTACTCGATTGGCACGAGGCGTCTGTTCCATATCCTGTTCTCCTTAAAACCGGAAATCTCTTGCGCCGTGCAGGATTTCCTGTAGGTATTGCTCTGTTTTGGTGCGTACTTTTTCGTTGGGGATGGCGAGCAGCTGGCGCTGTAGTACTTCCTTGCCCAGCGCCTTGGTTTCCGGAGCGGCGTAGTCCTCCAGAAATTCCTGCAGGGTGATGAGGGCATTGGGGTGGCAGCAGTTCTGGATCTGACCGCTCTTACATAGGGACATGAACCGGTCGCCGGTGCGTCCGGCACGATAACAGGCGGTGCAGAAACTGGGAATGTAGTCCATCTCCATGAGCCAGCGGACGACCTCGTCCAGAGAGCGCTGGTCGCTGACATCAAACTGTGCGGAATTGTCGTCCGGGCTTTCCGGATGGTCATAGCCGCCCACGCTTGTCCGGGAGCCGCCGCTGATCTGGGAAATGCCCAGCGGCAGGAGACGTTCCCGGACTGCCTGGCTTTCCCGTGTGGAAATGATCATGCCGGTATACGGCACAGAAATGCGGATGAGGGCGCAGATCTTGGCGAAAATATCGTCGCTGATGCCGTTGTCGAAATCGTCCGGGTTGATATCCTCTGCCTTTTTGATGCGGGGGATGCTGATGGTGTGCGGTCCTACGCCGTGAACTGCCTCCAGATGCTCTGCGTGCATGAGCAGTCCCACCAGCTCATAGGGGTAGTTTTCCAGCCCGAACAGCACGCCCAGCCCCACATCGTCAATGCCGCCTGCCATGGCACGATCCATTGCCTCGGTGTGATAGTCATAGTTGTGCTTCGGTCCGGTGGGATGCAGCTTTTCATAGCTCTCTTTGTGATAGGTCTCCTGGAACAGGATATAGGTGCCGATCCCTGCCTCTTTCAGCATATGGTATTCTTCTTCTGTGGTGGCGGCGATGTTCACATTGACCCGGCGGATCGCTCCGTTTTTGTGGTGGATGTGATAGATGGTGTCGATGCACTCCAGAATGTAGGAGATAGGATTGTGCAGCGGATCTTCGCCTGCCTCAATGGCGAGCCGCTTGTGTCCCATGTCCTGCAAAGCGGTGACCTCCCGGACAATGTCCTCTTGGGTCAGCTTTTTTCGGGAAATATGCTTGTTCTTGGCGTGATACGGACAATAGGTACATCCGTTGACGCAGTAGTTGGACAGATACAGCGGCGCAAAGATGACGATGCGGCTGCCGTAAAAATCCAGCTTGATCTGTCGTGCCAGCCGGTTCATCTGCTCTGTGACTGTCTCATCCTCGCAGAGCAGCAGCACCGCAGCCTCCCGGTGGTTCAGCCCCTTGCGCAGCGCCGCCTTTGCCAGGATCTCAGATAACAGTGTTTTGTCGTTCTTATGCGCTCTGGCATATTCCAATGTGTCCATGATTTCTGCATGGTTGATGAATTCTTCCGCCCGAAGAGAATGCGGATTATACAATATGATCGCCGTCCTTTGTAGTTTTGGCAGAGAAAAACTGCCGGATACTCTGTTGCTTTACCTGTTAATATTATAACATCTCAGATTCGCCTTGTCAATTCAGCGGCAAAAAAATGCCTAGTCGAAAAAACTTTTCCAGAAACCTTTTTGTGACTATTGACAATTTTTCTGAAAGGGTGTATAATAGTTCTATGAAATTCAGCGGTTGTTTTGTGCAATACATCCGCTGTACGTGAGAGCGGAACAGATAAGCTCTAAGATTGGAAAGGAAGATGGAATTATGAAGAATTTTTGGAAACGTCTGGGCAGTACAGGCATAGCCGCAGCCCTTTGCCTGGGTATGGCACAGGCTGTACCGGCTGCTGTGGTATCTGCGGCAGATCCGCTGTTCTCTTCGGAGTGTGAGGATCTTACTCTGGAAAACGACGCAAAGGTGGCGACAGATGTATACGGCAAGGCATATCCGGGTTATACCGGTGACGGTTTTGTCTGGGTCACCAATGCCGGAACTATGAGCTTTACCATAGACGCACCGGAGACGGGTATGTATCGTCTGATGACACGCTGCATCATGTACCTGGGCGACACTTCGAACGATATTCGTGAGGCACAGGTGACTGTCACACGTTCGGATGACAGCACAGCTACCAAGACCGTCAAGATCGCACACACAGACGACTGGAACGACTTCAACTGGGGCGACCTGAAACTGACCAAGGGCGAAAACACCATCACCTTCGGCGGCGGCTGGGGCTATTGCCTGTATGACAATATGACGCTGACACAGACACCCAAGCCGGAGTATGAAAAGGCAACCGATACGCCGGTAGACCCGAAGGCAACCAAGGAGACCAAGGCACTGATGTCCTATCTCAAGAGCGTTTACGGCTCTCACATCATTTCCGGACAGCAGGAAATCTACGGCGGCGGCAATGACGGCGATTCTGAAAAGGAATTCAACTATATCAAGGACAACACCGGAAAGCTGCCGGCAATCCGTGGCTTCGACTTTATGAACTACAACCCGCTGTACGGCTGGGATGACGGCACATCGGAGCGTGCTATCGAGTGGGCAAAGGAACGCAACGGTATTGTCACAGCATCGTGGCATATCAATGTTCCCATTGACTTCGACAACTATACATTGGGCGACAGCGTAGACTGGAAGGAATGCACCTATAAGAACTACCAGGCATCGAACAGCACCTTCAATACCGCAAATGCAGTGAAGGAAGGCACCAAGGAGTATGAATACTTCCAGGAGGCAATGAAGGATCTGGCAGAACAGCTCCAGAAACTCCAGGATGCCAATGTGCCGATCATTCTCCGTCCGCTGCATGAGGCACAGGGTAATGAAGGCAACTACGGCGACGGTACTTCCTGGTTCTGGTGGGGCGACCGTGGCGCAGAAGTATACAAGGAACTGTGGAAACTGCTGTACACCACACTGACCGAAAAGTATGACCTCCACAACATCATCTGGGAATACAACAGCTATAACTATGCAAACTCCGACACCTGGTATCCGGGTGATGACTATGTAGATATCGTGGCATATGACAAGTACAACTGCGACTACAACCGGGATGACGGTCTCAGCTCCGGCACACCGAACCTGAGTGCAATCTCCCCGATCTTCAATTATCTGTATGAACTGACAGGCGGCAAGAAGATGGTTGCCATGGCTGAGAATGACTCTATCCCGTCCGAAGAGAACATGGTGATCGAGAATGCCGGCTGGCTGTATTTCTGCCCGTGGTACGGCGATCATTTGATGTCCAGCCAGTACAATGACCCGGCACAGCTGAAAGAAATGTACACCAGCGACTACTGCATCACACTGGATGAACTGCCGAAGGATCTGTACAGCAATACGGATGTAGAACCTGGCACAACGCTTACCACAAAGGAAACCAGCGAGACAGCTACGACAGAAACCACAACTGCTACAGAGACTTCTGCAACAGAGACCAGCGAAACCGAAAAGAGCAGTGAAACTGCTTCGGAAACAACAGAAACCACCAAGGAAAGTGTAACGACTTCCTCTGAGGAGCAGACGACCGAAACCACAGAGACAACGGAATCTTCTGCAACAACAGCATCGGCTACTACTGCAACCGAAACGGAAACAACAGTTGCAACATCCACGACAGAAAGCAAGACCAGCGAAACATCCGGCAGTGTAGATCCGAAAAATGTACTGTACGGCGATGTAAACCTGGACGGCAGAGTGGATATCACCGATGCCGTATTGCTGAACAAGGTAGCTGCCGGCGCAGTGACCCTGGATACCGCAGAGAAGCAGATAAACGCTGACTGCGATGCCAACGGCGAAGTGGACGGCAAGGATGCAGTTGTTCTGCTGAAGTTCCTGGTATCTCTCATCAAGACTCTGCCCAGCGCAGAATAATCACAGTATATTTAACTGCTGAATTATGAAAAAATACCCTGTTTTCCCAAAAAGGAGACAGGGTATTTTTGTCATGTGTTTTGCTGATGCAGAAATTCCTCTTCCTGTTGTCGGCGCAGGGCGTATTTTCGTTTGGTGGCGAGACCGCCGCGGATATGACGTTCCTGTTTGTTCTGTTCCAGAATCTCTTTTACCTGTGTATACAGATCCGGCTGGATCTGTTCCAGCCGCTCGCTGACATCCTTATGTACGGTGCTTTTCGAGACACCGAACCATTCTGCTGCCGCACGAACCGTGGCTTTCTGCCGGACGATATACTCGCCGAGAATCACGGCACGTGTTTCGGACTGCTCTTTCATGATACCTCACTCCAATTGTGGTTTTGCTGCAGTATATGCGGCGGCACAGGAAATGAGAACGGAGCAGGTTATAAAAATGTGATGCAGATTTTCAGAAAAGTTTATGAGAAATCGTTGACGTATTCCGGTAATTGTGTTACAATAAGAAACAGCGGCATAAGGTGACTTATGCAGAGTGTACTCTGACCCCTATGGAGTGTATCTCAGAAAACAAAGTGATCCCGGACGGCGGATCATGGAAAGGACAATTTACATATGGTTTGGGAACTTATCAAATCACTGATTTTCGGTATTGTGGAGGGCATTACTGAATGGCTGCCGATCAGCAGTACCGGACACCTGATCCTGCTGGACGAATTCTTAAAGCTGGACGCATCCGATAACTTCAAGGAAATGTTCGATGTTGTAATTCAGCTGGGCGCAATTCTGGCGGTCGTGGTCATCTACTGGAACAAGCTGTGGCCCTTTGGCAAACAGAACAATCCGCACCCCATGGCGCAGACCGGATTCGGCGCTTGTCTGAAAAAGGACATTCTCCAGATGTGGTGCAAGGTCATTGTGGCAACAGTGCCGGCGGCTGTGATCGGTCTGCTGCTGGACGACTGGAGCCAGGCACATCTGTACAACGCCTGGACGGTTGCCATTATGCTGATCCTGTTCGGTATCGCCTTTATCTGGATCGAAAAGTGGCACAAAAACCGCACACCGAAGATGAACAGCATCGCTTCCTTGAAGTACAGCACCGTGCTGCTGATCGGTGTATTTCAGCTGATCGCAGCAATATTTCCGGGAACCTCCCGTTCCGGTGCGACCATCGTCGGCGCACTGCTGCTGGGCGTGTCCAGAACAGCTGCGGCAGAGTTCACCTTCTTCCTGGCAGTTCCGGCAATGTTCGGCGCAAGCCTGCTGAAACTGGTGAAGTGCGGACTTCCGGCTACCGGTATGGAGACTGCAATGCTGCTGATCGGCATGATCTCTGCATTCCTGGTATCTATCGTCGTCATCCGTTTCCTGATGAGCTATATCAAGAAACATGACTTCACCGTATTCGGCTGGTATCGTATCGTTCTCGGCGTTCTGGTGCTGATCGGCGGTATTACCGGATTTATTGGATAAGTACATATTTTGCAGAAAAAAATCCCCGTGTATCCTGCTAGTTGGATACACGGGGATTTCTCTTTTTAGAATCATATCACTGCGCAGTCCAAGTGTCTGTAACTGCGGTGGTGTAGGTCGTTGACGTTGTTGCAGCAGTGCCTGTGCCGCCGGGGACAATGGCGTGCTGTTTCAGATAATCCTCCCACAGAGAAAGGGAGTTGCCCAGCAGGTGGATGCCGTCCGAAGTGAGGGACGCATCCAGACAGCCGTTGGCGTCCATGACAGCCTCGTTGACGTTGAGGTAGTAGATGTTGTCCTGCGGATTCGCCAGCGCCTCCAGCGCCTGGTTTCGGGCGTTGACAGTTGCGTTGTTGATCGCACCGCCCGGATTGTCCTGGGATGCCGCAACCACCAGAATGCTTTGCAGATAGATGATCGCATTGGGCTGTGCCTGGCGTATCTGTGAAATGACGTCGGCATAGGTCTGCGCCCAGCTTTCAGTGGTGCCGGTTCCCAGCTCGTTCAGTCCCAGCATGATATAGACCTTGCCGTACTGTTTTTGCGCCAGCTTTTGCGACAGTGTGACGCTTTCACCGGTGTTTGGGTTGCCGGCTGCCTTTTCTGTGACCTTGAAGATAGACAGTCCCACGCTGGAGAAAAAGTCCGCATTGGTCAGGCTGCCGTACAGCGCCAGACCCTCTGTCCGGGAGTCGCCGATAAAGAGGGCATCGCTAAAATAGGAATCGTCCACCGTCTGGAATACAGCGGCAGGCGCTGTGGTTTCTGTGACCAGGGGCTGACCGGCTGCAAGGGTAGTTTCTGCCGGCTGTGTTGTGGTTTGTGCCATCGTTGTGGCAGGGTTCTCGATCTTTTTGGCATTCTGTACTAAGTCCCAGATGTTTGCAACTGCAATGGAGACCACGAATGCCATAATTAAAGGATACCGTTTGAGAAATTTCAGAAAATTCATGAAAATGCTCCTTTCATGGCATGGGTCAGAACTGGAAGTACAGGAACGGATTGTTCGTCTGCGTCATCATCGCACGAATTGCCAGCACGAACAGGATCAGCAAAAGCAGCATACAGAAGCCGCTCTTGCGGAACTTTTTGTAATACATCAGAGGCAGCGGCGTGCTGAACAGAACGCAGGGAACCAGGATCTTCCAGTAGTTGTGGAATGCCTGTACTGCATCTCTGGTGTTGGACTGTACCTCATCCGAAGTGAGGAACGGGAACAGGCGGGTAAAGTATGTGCCGAGCTGGTGCATATCCGTGATGGCAAAGACCATCCAGGTGAGGGGAATGATAAAGATGATATAGGCGTGTTTCAGAATGTGTGTGCGCTCCAGGAACTTGCCGTAGACGTTCTTTTCCAGTGTCAGCAGCACGAAGAAAATGAGACCCCACAGGACAAAGTTCCAGCTTGCGCCGTGCCACAGTCCGGTGAATGCCCAGACCGCCAGCATATTCCGCATGGTTTTCCATTTTCCCACCCGGCTGCCGCCCAGCGGAAAGTAAATGTAATTCTTGAACCAGCGTCCCAGCGTGATGTGCCATCTGCGCCAGAACTCGCCGGCTGAGCCGGACATATACGGCAGATTAAAGTTCTGCGGCAGCTCAAATCCCAGCATTTTTCCCACGCCGATTGCCATCATGGAATAGCCGGAAAAGTCGAAGTAGATCTGAAAGCTGTAGGCGAATGCGCCCAGCCAGGCATAAGGAGTGGAGATACTATCATACCCGATCACGGACAGATTATTCCAGAGGCCGCCCATGGGATTCGCCAAAAGCGTTTTTGCGCTAAGCCCCAAGACAAAGGTCTCCATGCCCTCTTCCAGCAGCCGGATGTCTACACGGCGGTTGTGCATCTGGGGTTGGATCTCGCTGTACATACAGATCGGCCCGGAGATCAGCTGGGGGAACATACACAGATAAACGCCAAGATCCAGTATGCTTCTCGCCGGACGTGTCTTGTTTTGATACACGTCAATGAGATAGGACGTGATCTGGAATGTGAAGAAGCTGATGCCCAGGGGCATGATGATAGATGCCTTCGGGATAGCGACGTGAAAGATCGACAGCAGGGAATTCAGATTGCCGATCAGGAAGTTGGTGTATTTGAACACCACCAAAAGCCCGAAGTTGTAGATCAGACCGCCGATCATATAATGCTTTGCCTGCTGCGGATGCCTTGCGTGCGAACCGCTGATGAGCCGGGAAAGCCCGTAGTTGATGACCAGGGACAACAGCAGGAGCAGGGTATACCAGCCGCTGCCGATGGCATAGAAAACAAGGCTGCCGATGATGAGTGTGATGTTTCGGTATTTCTGCGGTGTAGCATAGTATGCTAACAGGAAAATCGGCAGAAATTGAAACAAGAATTCAATTGTGCTGAAAACCATATATGATTCCTCAATTCCCCTTTGATATTTTTTTTGCTTTGTGCTGCTGCTTTCTATCTATTCTATGCAGACAATCACAAATAACAACACCCCGACAAGCGGGGTGTCTCACATTATATCATAAGAAAAATCTGTCGTTTTTTCAAGAACGATGTCATAACAAATAAGTTACAATTCAATGACAAATCCAGTTTGTCCCAGATGCGAAACAGACGCTTAGTCCTTCTTTTCCGCAGTCGGTGCATAGCAGGTGAAAACCGTTTCTACGTGGTCGGTGTCTTTTACTTTGGTGCAGGCGCTGACCAGCGGAACCACGATCAGAGAGAGCAGCATTGCAATTGCGCCGGCATTGATCGGGGATGCCAGATTCAGCGGCAGGCTTGCGGCTGCCTTGGACAGTTCTGGGTTCCAGCCAAAGCCGAACAGGAACATATGTACCAGCGTCAGACCGATGCCCAGGGCAAAGCTGCACCATACTGCCGGCTTTGTGACCTTCTTGCTGAACAGACCATACATGAACGGTCCCAGGAATGCGCCGGCCAGTGCGCCCCAGGAATAGGACATCAGCGTGGAGATCGATGCGTTCTTGTTGAATGCCAGCAGAACGGAGATCACCAGGAACACGGCGATCAGCACACGCATGATAAGCATTTCCTTTTTGTCGGAGCATTTCTTCATGTTGGGCTTGATAAGGTCGATGGTTAGGGTAGAGCTGGAAGTCAGCACCAGCGACGACAGGGTAGACATAGATGCCGACAGCACCAGAACAACGACCAGACCAATGAGGATATCCGGCAGTGCCGTGTGCAGCAGAGACGGGATCATGGCGTCAAAATCGGGCTTGCCGTTGGACAGGGTGGAGATCACCGTCTTGTCGCTGCCGTCTGCGCTCAGCGTGCAGAACAGCCGGTCGAAACCGCCCAGCAGATAAGAACCGCCGGCAACGATCAGTGCAAAGATGGTGGAGATCACAGCGCCCTTTTTGATATCGTTTTCACTTTTGATGGCATAGAACTTGTGTACCATCTGGGGCAGACCCCAAGTGCCAAGTGATGTCAGGACCACAACGCCCAGCAGATTCAGCGGATCCGGTCCGAATACGGAGTTCAGCGTGTTGGTCTTGCCGTTGACTTCAATATCACCCAGCGCAGCCAGTGCAGCAGTCATGCCGCCACGGTTGTGAATTGCACAGATCACTACGGCAGCGATGCCCACCAGCATGACGATGCCCTGGATAAAGTCGTTGATCGCAGTTGCTGCATAGCCGCCCAGGATCACGTAGATCGCCGTCAGCAGCGCCATAACAATAATGATGATCTTGTATGCGCCCTCGGACTCGATCTGGAACGCCATGTTAAACAGACGGGACAGACCGTTGTACACCGATGCGGTATAGGGAATCAGGAAGATAAAGACGATCACAGCGGCTGCAACTTTCAGTCCTTTGGAGTTCCAGCGCTTTTCGAAGTATTCCGGCATGGTCTTTGCGCCCAGCGACTGGGTCATGATGCGGGTGCGCCGTCCCAGGACGATCCATGCCAGCAGACTGCCCAGCAGGGCGTTGCCGATGCCGACCCATGCGGCAGAAACGCCGTATGTCCAGCCAAACTGTCCGGCATAGCCGATGAATACTACGGCGGAAAAATAAGATGTGCCGTAGGCGAATGCAGTGAGCCATGAGCCGACGCTGTGACCGCCCAGGACAAAATCGCTGACGGAGCGAGTCTGCCGTGCGGTATAGACGCCGATGCCCATCATGATCGCCACATAAATGATGATCATGCCAATGGTAATTGCGGTTGTCATATTCCTCTCCTTTGTGGCAGCAGAAACGCTGCCGAAATATAAATTTGCGGCATTATCCAAAAAATTCCGAAAATGCGCATCTACCATTATAATCGAAATGTCGGTTTTTGTCAACCTTTTTTCTGTGTTTCGGGCGAAATGCTGTAAAATGATGAAATGATTCGAGAATTTACATATTGTTCACTGGATTTTTTGCAGAAAATTCCGAAAAAGGCTTGACAAGCCGTCAAATGTATGATATCCTATAGTTAGTCAATGCTAACTCTTGAAAAAGCAAAGATCCCCAGCTGTGCGGAACATGGCTGACGAGTCGTGAAACGCACAGTTCTTGATGACGAGGGTCTGCTTGGCTGCCAGAAATATCGACGGGCTGCGGCGTGTTCCGCAAAAGCCCAGGAACTTTGTGAGGTGAAATTATCCAATGAGCGTTGTGATTATCGGAGGAAACGAGTGTATGAGCCGCCAGTATGCCGATGTGTGTATGGCGCACGGCTGCACGGCAAAGGTGTTCCCGAAAGAGACCGGCCCCATCGAAAAGAAGATCGGTTCTCCGGATCTGATGATCCTGTTTACCCGTACCGTATCCCATAAGATGGTACAGGGCGCTGTGAAGGCAGCGAAGAAAAATTCCATTCCCATTGCCAGAGTGCAGAGCAGCAGTATTTCTGCGCTGCGTGCGCTGCTGGGACAGCGTGGCATGGTAGAGGCATAAGTGCTTTTCGTCTGCGGTGAGCGTGAGATGCTGCTGCGAAAAAGCTTTTGCATACAAGAGACCGGCGTTTTGGAAGAGAGCGCCGGTCTTTTTTTGTACAATGAAAACCCCCAGTTTAACTGGGGGTTCAAAAAGCTTAAAGCT
>ERZ808270.1270-NODE-1270-length-11353-cov-3.340768_pt1 | contig 11353 bp, 7 predicted proteins | sample MGYA00521082_ERZ808270 | MGnify/ENA primary metagenome ERZ808270 (study PRJEB31516, sample SAMN03275594) | gut metagenome | biome: mammalia-associated habitat; material: feces | host: Papio cynocephalus | place: Kenya | collected 2012-07-27 ...
GTGCCTTATAGGACTCATCCTCCGACTCAGCATCCCGGAACACATACTTAAAGAACAGGTTCTGTAAAATCGTACAGATAAAGATAATCATCAGCAGAACGACAGACATCGCGGAGGCAAGACCGACTTTCTGGCTGGTATGCGCAATCTTGTTCATGATTACGAAATAAGTTCCTGTTCCGTTTGCACCGGTGGTAATTACGAAAGGTGCCTCAAATGCACTTAAGGAACCGGTGATGGAAAGGATGACATTTAATGTAATAATTGTCTTGATACTTGGGAGAATAATATGTTTGAACTGCTCCCATTTATTTGCACCATCCAGGGACGCTGCTTCGTACAGTTCGGAATCCACAGACATCATAGCACCGATAAACAGTACCATGTTCTGTCCGGTATACCGCCATACGGAAGTCGCCGTCAGGGCCCAGTTGTTTACTCTCTGGTCCTTTAACCAGTATGGAAGATTGTCTAATTGAAAACCACACCACTGCAGGATTGTATCAAATACGAACCCTCTGGTGAAGAAGAATTTAAAGATAAAACCAATGGCAATACCACTGATGAGGTAAGGGAAAAACATCAGACCTTTAAAAAGATTTCCGCCCTTTACCTTAAAACTTAAAATTGTTGCAAGGTACAGTGCAAGTACAAGCTGGATCAATGCACCAACCATATAGAATAAACTGAGTTTCAACGCACCGAAACAATCTTTTCGTTTGAATACGTCTAAATAATTCTGCCATCCGACAAATACACGTTTGTCTACCGGCGTTGTATACTTCATTTTATAAAAACTGAATTTGACCATTTCCGCAAACGGAAAATAAGTAAACAGAAAAAGTAAAAACAATGGGATAATCATAAAACCGATACAGATAAACACCTGCTGACCGGCTCTGCTCTTTGCCCATTTTTTAAAATTAAATGATTTTGATTTCATACTACGTTCCTCCCATATGAAACAGGCAATCATGCCACCGGGCCGAAAATATTTCCGGCCCGGCAGTGGAATGATGTACCTTTATGCAGCGTGGAACTACTCTGTAATTTCTACGCCCTCAGATTCCTGAGCATCTGTCCATTTCTGGTTCCACTCGTTCATGATATCGTCAAAGCTCTCATCACCATTTGCTGCATGCTCAATGATTGCCTGGATCTTATCATTACCACCATTGTTAATATTTAACTCTGAATCAGCATTCAATGCATTTAAGAGATCCTCTTCACCCTCTACGGCCGGTTCATCCTCAAGGAATGTTACGCCTGAGAAGTCAAGCTTTGTATCGGAAGAAGACTTGGAAACTGGAAGTCCATCCTCGTTGTAAGAGAATCCGGACTCTTCTGTCATCCACTTAACAAAGATTAAAGCTGCCTGCTTCTCATCATCGGAAGCGTTTACGTTGATACCATAAGAATAATCAGCACCTGCAGATGCATACTGCTCACCGTTTACAGTGATTGGAAATGGCATATATCCGATATCATCCGCATGCTCACCGGCTGCTTCCATCTGTGGGTAAGCCCATGATCCAAGTACCATACATCCGATCTGTCCGTTGTTTAACATGGTCTTAGAACCTTCCCAGTCAGTTGTAGAGTAGTCATCCTCGGTAAGTCCGTCTGCGACTGCATCGTAAAGGATCTTGTATACTGCATATGCATGTGTTCCATCGCCGTAATCCTTGAACGGGTCCTTTGTGTGAAGAAGTTTCTGGTTCATATAGGTGTTGTCACCCGTTGCATTGTTTCCAATGTAAGCATCCCATGCGCCCATGGTCCAGCCTGCTGCATAGTTTGTGTAAAGTGGAATTGCATCGGTCTTGTCCTTGATCTTCTTTAATGCATCAATGAACTCGTCCGGAGTCTTTGGTGTTTCTGTTACACCGGCATCCTCAAATACTTTCTTGTTGTAAACGATACCCTGTGTCGTTGCTGTAGAAGGAACACCATATACATCATCTCCATAGAGCCATGTATTTGCGTAGTTGATCTGCTGGCTCATCTCATCGAGTGTACCGTATGACATATAATATGTACTGAGATCTGCCTTATCTACTGCCGGGATCATGGTAATTGTTTCATACTGTCCGGACTGTAAATGTGTCAGTGCATCGTCTGCATAGTTTGTATCTGTTGTGATCTCAACCTTGATGCCTGGATACTCTTTATTGAAATCTTCCAGATAAGATTTCCAGTTCTTTCCGCCGTAATCATCGGTATCCATATCCGTTCTGTGGTTGAACATTGTAATTGTTGTGTTTAAGTCTTTTCCTGTTTCTCCCAATACAATGTCTGAATAGCTTACAAGACCATCTGATGAAGCGCTGTCTGCCTTCTGTGTTCCGTCGGCAGAGTCACTTCCCTTAGAACCGCATCCTGCGAATAATGTTGCGGTCATTGCAGCTACAAGACCAAGTGCCATAAACTTTTTAAATTTCATGTTGTTCTCCTCCTTAAACATGTGAATTATTAAGTTAATTTAAGTATACATTTTTTGTTAATTTAATCATCACTCTTTATTGCTTTTAATCATATCATATTGCGTTTTCAAACACATTCCCTATAATGCACAATTTTGCATTTACTTTTTTGTGTATTATGCCCATATATTTTTGTATAAAAAGTAATTTTAAGTTATATTTTGTTTTAAATTATTGCTTTTTACTTTTCGCACAATTATACTTAACTAAAAAGACTGGTTATGATTGAAAGAGGATGATTTTATGGAACAATTACAGCATCATGGGATTACAGGAACGGTGCCAAAGCATGTATTATCTGACAATATGAAAAACTTTATGTCCTTTCCGCTGTCCGCACCGGCGGATGACGGTTTTATTCATCTGCTCGGAAAAGGCATCTGTTCCTTTCCGAACAATTGTTCCATGACATTCCGTATCAACGCGCCTTATCATTTTTTCTATGTATATGAGGGCACGCTTTCTGTAACGGATGCGCATAATACATGTCAGCTCGCAGACCGGCACGCAGCACTTCTTCCGATTTCCGGCACCCTCACGATCGAAATCTTAAAAGGCCGCTGCCACTATTTCCATATGTATATTTCCGGTCTCGCCCTCTTGCAGTTTCACACACTGCTCCCATCACCTCTTGCCTTTCCGGCAGAGAGTTCTTCTATGTTTACGCTGTTCCATACGATGGAGCATTTACAGAATCTGCAGAAAGACACTTTTAATGATCCTCTGTCCGTCTGCCGGATCTCCATGTGGATCACCAATATTCTTACGGAGATGGCAGTCTATTCCGGTCATCCGGCCACACGCCGGGATACGATTCCGGATTATCTGCGGGAAATCCATCATTTATTTGACACACAATATGGAGAAAATTATTCACTGGACGAACTGGAAAATACATATTCCGTCAGCAAATACCGGATCTGCCGCGAATTTTCCAAATACTACGGAGCTTCTCCTGTACAGTACCTGAATCATAAGCGGATTGAAGAAGCCAAAAAACTGCTTCTGACTACCAATGAAACCATCCACGAAATCGGAAGTAAGGTAGGAATTCATAATACCAATCATTTTATCAATCTGTTTAAACGGGAAACCGGGGCGACCCCGCTTGCGTTTAAGCAGGATGCCCCGGTTTCTATATCCGAGCTACACTATCTTTAAATACCACATGTCCATCTACAATGAACACACCGGCTGTATAGTTTTCATTTGCAATTTTGCGGACAATCTTATGAATGGCTCTGCGTGCCATCTCCGATATATCCACCTCATATGTCGTAATTCCGATATCACACAGCCCCGGATAAAGGAAATTATCAAATCCCACAACGGAAACATCTTCCGGAACCCGGTAGCCTTCATTTTCAAGTTTCCGGATCAGATACGACGCTGCAAGATCGCAGTTACAGACAAACGCCGTCGGCATATCTTTCGGAAATTTATAATATTTTTCCAGATCCATCCGCCCGGTTCTGGTATCACGGTCGTCAATCACATAATCTTTCGGCACATCTGCCTGATGCTCCATCATTGACTTACGGTAACCAAGATAACGGTCGGTAATACTGTTCGTCATGCCAACCGTTCCTACATAGGCAATTTTTGTATGCCCCATGGAAAAAAGATAATTTGTCAGTGCATAGGTCCCATAAAAGCTGTTGGAAATCACTGTATCCAGACCAACCGTATCATTATAAAAATCCAGACAGACCACCGGCACACCGCCCTTTTGTTCAATCTGTTCAATGTACGGTTTTGTCATATCCCCAAGAATAATCAGACCATCCACTTTTTTTTCCTGAAGCAGCAGCGGCATCTGATTTTCCAGCACACTCTCTCTTGAAATACTTTCCAGCAGCGTAAAACACCCGCGGGAACCCGCCTTCTTATTTACTTCCTGATACATTTTCCAGTAAAAAGAATTGTATTTGTCCAGATAAACTTCCTGTATCAGGACTCCGATATTGTATTGTTTTTCCGCAGACTGCCGTTTGGTCTCCGAAGGACTGCGGTAACCAAGCTCTTCTGCCAGGTTCTTTATTTTCTCCCGCATTTCTTCGCTGACGCCTTTTTGTCCCGACAAGGCTTTGGAAACGGTTACCGTGCTGACACCAACCTGTTCGGCGATATCTGCAAGTTTCACTGCTTTTGCCATAATTCCCTCGATATTTTCATACTAATTTACTTGTTTAACTATATAAACCGGATAATTTAAGTTAATTTTACATTCTTTTTCTTCCTCTGTCAATTAATCTGCCACAAAATGGTACAGATAACTTCTGTAATCTCCCTGCTCGGAAGGAACCAGAATACCGGCATTCATAAGCAGGTCACCACCGTATACGTGTTCGCTCTCCATCTCGCCTTCCAGACGGTAATCCAGATTCGGATTCAGTCCCTGCAGACGAACTTTTAAGCTGTGGTAATTCGGGCGTGCATGTACGGTCACGAAAGTAACCAGTGCCTCTTTTTTATCTTTGGATACCACCATATAACAATCATAGAAATGATTTTCACGGTAAGAAGCGATACGGTAATAATCGCCCTCTCTTACCAGATCGTTATACTTGTGATACATTGCCGTCTGCTGCGGAATCTGCTCCTGTTCTTCCTTTGCAATCTTTGTGATATCCAGCTCATAGCCAAAGGTTCCTGCCAGAGCAACTTCCCCTCTTGTCTTAAACGGGGTATTTCTGCCCACGGTATGATTCGGGCAGTCCGAAACGTGTGCTCCCATTGCAGACAGCGGATAAATCAGTGCCGTACCTTCCTGAATACCAAGTCTCTCGATCGCATCCGTATCATCCGAGCACCAGATCTGCGGGCTGTAATAAAGCATACCCGGATCAAAACGTGCTCCGCCTCCAGAACAGTTCTCCAGAAGAAGATCCGGGAAATCACGGGTCAGGCGTTCCTGCATCTCATACACACCAAGCACATAACGGTGGCTTAACTCACCCTGGCGGTCTGCCGGAAGCGCAAGACTTCCCAGATCGGTAAGCTGACGGTTCATGTCCCATTTCACATATTCGATATTGGCACTGCTTAAAATTGCACGGATCTTTTCATAGATGCAGTCACGCACATCTTTTCTGCTGAAATCAAGGACATACTGATTTCTCGAAAGCGTTCCGGCACGTCCTTTCACAGCAATTGCCCAGTCCGGATGCTCTTTGTACAATTCCGAATCCGGGGAAATCATTTCCGGCTCCATCCAGATTCCGAATTTCAGACCAAGCTTATTCACTTCATCTACAAGATATTTCAATCCGCCCGGCAGTTTATTTTCATTGACAAACCAGTCTCCAAGACTTGTACTGTCATCGTTGCGGTGTCCAAACCAGCCATCATCCATAACCAGCATTTCAATGCCATACTGGGATGCCAGTTTTGCAATATCCAGAAGTTTTTCGGTATTAAAATCAAAATAAGTTGCTTCCCAGTTGTTAATCAGGATCGGACGTTTCTGATTGCGGTATTTGCTGCGGATTAAATGCTCCCGATAGAAGTCATGGAAATTACGGGTCATTTTCCCAAGCCCCTCTGCGGAAAATGTAAGGGCAACTTCCGGTGTATAAAATGATTCACCGCTTTCCAGTTTCCAGGAAAAATCTGCCGGATGAATTCCCATTACTGCACGGATACTGTCAAACTGGCTCTTTTCCAGCTGTGCAATAAAATTTCCGGAATAAATAAAATGCATCGCATATACTTCGCCGGTCGTCTGTGTCGTGGTAGATTTCATCCACGCCATAAACGGGTGTTCCTGATGGGAAGACTCCCCGCGGATACTTCCCACACTGGTCTTTCCATATCCCAGTGGACGGCGGTCCATCTGACGTTCTCTCGCCCACGAACCGTGAAGTGTCAGCATCTCATACGCATCATCATCCATATCTATACATGCAGAATATGCCTTTGTGAGATAAATTGCCTCTTTACTCTGGTTGCTGATACGCACGCTTCTGGTAATCATATCGTTTTCTTCAAAGACGGTATAATACAGATCCACATCCAGCTGTAACACTTCATCTTTGCAATGAAGGATCAGTGTCTGTGCTTTATGCTCTCTGTCAAATGCAGACGGAAGCCCCGGAAGTTCCGGTTTCTGATCTGTAATTTCATAGGAAACATAGGTTGGCATAACCGCATGCTGTCCTGCCTGTGTGCGCACGGCAATACTGCTTTCCCGGTAATCTCCCACTCCGTTTCCCGAATATTCTGCCGGAAATGTATCATAAAAAGAGCAGCGTTCTCTTTCGTTTTCTGATGGGACAAAGGGTGCCTCTCCGGTGCGGAGCAGATAACGCAGATCCTGTCCGCGTACGCGCTTGCCGTAATATACGTGACCTACAAAGGTTCTGTGGTCGGCAAGACCTATAATATAGCTGGTATTGGCCGTCTCCAGACGGAACAGATCCAGTTTTTCATCAAATACGATACTCATGTTAATCCTCCAGTATTTTTTGTTCTATAAATTTCACTGCCAGGTCCTTGTTCTTTAAACCTTCTGCCAGACCTACCACACAGGTATCCTGATACCAGCCGGCTTTTTTCACCCACGCATTGTCTTTCAGTTTTATGCCAATCGGATATTTTTTTCCTGTCTCCGTACTTTTTACGTACACAATATCGTCTTTGTATTTTTCCAGCACATCTTTCGGAAAACATTTCCGTATATCCGTAAAATAATCGAATTCTCCAAGTGAATAAAAGAAATCATAATCGGAGAAAAACACATCCACAGATTGTGTCATAAAACGGCTCTGAATCATCTGAATGCTCTCCGCGGATGCTCCGTCATTCTCATTCGGCGAAGCCCCAAGTGTATTGCTGACAATTACTTCATTTTTATCCGGATCCACGCCGTTTTCTTTTAAGAAATCATTATAATAATCGGAATCCTCGACCGGATTATTCGCTGACTGACTGGCATTGACTGCCATAATCTGCAGCGCTGTATCTTTTTGTGTAAAGTAATGGACGATCAGAAAGCTGATGGTTCCTATAATTGCAAGCGCGACAATCGTCTGCAATCCATAGTAGTGAACCAGATACCATACTTTATCTTTTCCATGCAGCTCTTTTAACTTTTCTCTTTCCGTTTTTGGTTCCTCTTTTTTATAAAGAACGCTGTCTGCTCCTGCTTTGGAAAAATCCGGTTTTATATTCTTCTGATCATCCATAAATTTTATTCTCCTGCGTATGTAAGCATTGCGGCGCGCAGCTCATCCAGTTTCTTCTCGGAATCTTTGATATCCGATCCAACCACGCCAAAGTAGAATTTGATCTTCGGCTCTGTTCCGGATGGACGTACACAGCACCATGCATGGTTGCTCAGTTCATAGTAAAGAACATTACTTTCCGGAAGTCCTGTTGAAGTAACTGCTCCGCTTGCCATATCTGTTCTTGTATCTTTCTTGTAATCACGAAGTGCTAAAACATCCCATGTCCCGATCTTCTTCGGTGGGTTGTTGCGCATCTCGTTCATCATGCTCTGGATCTTCTCAGCACCATCCATACCCTTTAAGGTCATGGTCTCTAAACCCTCTTTGTAGTAACCATACTTCTCGTACAGAGAAAGCATATCATCCCAAAGTGTAATTCCTTTGGATTTGCACCATGCTGCCACCTCACAGAGCATCATAACTGCCACACAGGCATCCTTATCTCTTGCGTAAGTTCCTGCCAGGCATCCGTAGCTTTCTTCAAGGCCAAAGACATACTCATAACTGTTCTGCTGCTCAAAGAATTTGATCTGCTCACCGATATACTTAAATCCGGTCAGTACTTCAATCAGTTTTACCCCGTAAGCTTTTGCGATTGCCTTTGCCATGTCGGTGGTTACGATCGTCTCTACCAGCGCTCCGTTTGCCGGGAGTGTTCCGTTTGCTTTCTTCTCACGCAGAATGTACTCTGCGATCAGCATACCGGACATATTTCCAGTAAAGCTTACATACTCTCCGGTCTTTGTATCCTTTGCATACACACCCAGACGATCTGCATCCGGATCGGTTGCCAGAACAATATCCGCATCAACTTCTTTTGCCAGTTTAAGGGCAAGCTCAAATGCCTTCGGTGATTCCGGATTTGGATAAGAAACGGTCGGGAAATTTCCATCCGGAAGTTCCTGCTCTTTTACCACATAGACATTTTCAAATCCAAGCTCCTTTAACACACGGCGCACCGGAAGATTTCCGGTTCCATGCAATGGAGTGTAAACGATCTTGATGTCTTTTGCCATTGCCTTGATGATTTCCGGATGAATGGACTGCTTTTTCAGTTCTTCCATATAACGGTCATCAATTTCTTTTCCGATTGTATGATAAAGTCCTGCAGCTTCGGCTTCTGATTTCATCATAGTCTTTACCTGTGAAAAATCGGTGACTTTTGCCACTTCCGCGAGAATATTTTTGTCGTGCGGCGGAGTAATCTGTGCGCCATCCTCCCAGTATACTTTGTATCCGTTGTACTCACGCGGGTTATGGCTTGCCGTAATCACGATACCTGCAATACATCCAAGTTCACGGACGGAAAATGACAGTTCCGGTGTCGGACGCAGGGATTCAAAACGATAGGTCTTAATCCCGTTTGCATTCAGGCAGAGTGCTGCTTCATCGGAAAACTCCGGTGACATGATACGGGAATCGTATGCGATTGCAACCCCTTTCTCCTGTCCGTTCTGGGAAATGATGTAGTTTGCCAGTCCCTGTGTTGCCTGACGAACGGTATAAATGTTCATACGGTTCGTTCCTGCACCGATCACGCCTCGCAGACCACCGGTTCCAAACTCCAGCTGGCGGTAAAAACGATCCTCGATCTCCGCGTCATTTCCTTCCAGTGCCAGCAGTTCTTTTCTGGTGTCCTCATCAAAATAACTGTCTGTGCACCATTTTTTGTATGTATCCATATAACTCATTTCGGGTCCCCCTTCTATTCAGCTTTTTTATTTAAGTATACCATAATTTAAGTTTGTGTAAATATGTTTTTAACCGAAATTTAAGCTAAATTTTTATTCCAAAACTTGTGAAAAATTCCGATAGATAACATCTGCTGCCGCTTTCCCGTAGACTTCATAATCCCCTCTTTTGACCGGATTTCTGCCGTCTCCGTGCCATGCAGCCCATTCCCAGATTCCAAATCCGCCTACCCAGTCTCTCTTTTTACAGGCATCAAACATCGCCTCAAACCAGTCGGCCTGTCCTTTCTCCTCATAAGCGCCGCGCACACCCCAGTCATTCGGCACCTGATTGGAACCTGCCACAGACATACAGCCGGCTTCCGCAAAGAAAAACGGCTTTTCAAACTTCCTTACCACTTTTTCAATACGATCCAGCTGATTTTCCCAGTCGTCTATCGGATAATACCCACTGGACGAAATCACATCTACGGCATCCCACCATTTCACATTGTGTTCTTGGTACTTATCCGTATTGTAGGAAACCAGTCCATCATATTTCCGGCGGATCGCTGCAATCACTTCCCGCCATTCTGCTTCGCGGCGCTCGGTCTGCACCATCTCACAGCCTGCGATAAACAGCTCCACCCCGCACTGCTGCGCAATTCCGGCATAGTGTTCCTGAAATGTCCGGTAAGAAGCAAACCAATTGCTCCACTTCGGTTCACACACGACATCTTCATCAAAAAAATTGATATGTGCGCGCCATGTTCCATCCGCACAGTTTGCCGTCGGCTTTAACGCCACTTTAAGGCCAAGCTGTTTGGCGTAGGCAATCATGGCAGTCAGCTCCTCATCCGACACATTCCGCTTGGTCCGGTAATCAATGTCCTCGGAAAATGCCGTCTTCTGCACACCGTTCGGTGCAAAAATCACATAATTTGCCCCCGTCTTTTCTTTCATCAGTTTCAGACTCTGTCTGGTTTCTTCTTTTTCAAAGGTACCTCTTGCACAAAATGGTGCAAAGGTAACTGCATGTATACGCTCCATAATATTCTCTCCTGCTTTCGTTTTTTGTCTGGGTGTTGTTTCGACCGTTTCTGCGGGCAGTCTGTCTGTAAGGACACCGTTCGCAATTTCTAGTGTGCCTAAGAGGGAACCTTCGAAACGTTTATTGCGCCCACTCTCATTTGTCTTGATATATACAACCGTTTAAATCTTTTATTCTGTGACTGCGCAAATTGAACCGTGGGCGCGCTTATTCGAAGCCTCCCTCTAAGGCACACACGAAACCACTCAGACGGTGTCCCTTACAGACAGACGGCTCGCAGAAACTGTTGAACGTTGAACGGACAGCAAATCATCGAAAAAGACAGAATCGGATTTCAAAAAATTCGTAATTCTGGATGATTACAGGTCCGACCGTGTGAGAGGCGGCAGGCCCGGGAAAGAGTTTCGCAATCGTTTATTCTATTATAAAATGAGCGGTTCCTTTTTGAAAGCTATTTCTTTCAGCTTCTCCTTCTTGGAGAATTCTTTTGACGGAACCGTCCTTCTCTTTCTCTGAGACTGCGAACCTCCAACTCTCCAACTCATAGATTGTATTCTCTGCACGTTTCTTCTATACTGAAAGCAGACAGACGCTGCAGCAACTGTCTCTTACGAAATGGAGGTTCCACTATGTCACAAAATAAAATTGGCGAATTTATACAACAATCCAGAAAAGCCAAAGGCTTTACACAAAAAGATCTCGGTGACCGGATCGGTGTCAGTGATAAAACCATATCCAAATGGGAAAACGGAAACAGCGTTCCTGACACTTCGATTCTGAACGAACTTTGTGCTACTCTCGATATCAATGTCAATGAACTTCTCTCCGGTGAAAAATTAACACCGGAAATTTATTCTATGAAAGCGGAGGAAAATATGATGAACCTTTTGGAAGACAATCAAAAACAACAGCGCTTTGCAC